>Ga0123341_1003574_pt1 | contig 13375 bp, 16 predicted proteins | sample Turbeapinknodule_FD_89959 | JGI IMG/M metagenome (GOLD analysis project Ga0123341, IMG submission 89959) | Root nodule microbial communities of legume samples collected from Mexico - Turtle bean Mexico pink nodule | ecosystem: Host-associated > Plants > Roots > Nodule | place: Mexico: Nepantla... | reverse complement strand
TGTACTGTGATTAGGTGTAATCCTTTCTAAACCTACTGTATTTCTGGTGTTGTGTTGCCAAAGAGTATTGTGTGTTCTTGAGGTGTTCAAGATCAATACTCTTGGTGTGGTTTGCCAAAGGTAGTGTGCTTCTTGAAGGGTTCAAGGTCACTGCTTTGGTGGTTTGTGTTTTGTAATCTGGTTTGATTGCTTAGTGGATTACCCAGTGGTATTCTAGGGACTGGATGTAGCTCTCGGTTTAAGAGTGAATCAATATAAGCTTTTTGTGTGATTCTCTCTTACCCTGAACTCATTTAAATTTTGTTTTTAGCTTTGCTGATATAAACAACTGATTGTTTCGAAGAAACAACCGATTGTTTTTCTGTGTTCTGCTATATAACTGCTTGAGTTCTTGGCTAACTTGATTCCTGTTCTGGATTTATACAAAGAATTTCATTAAACCTGAAAAAGTTTTCAAAAACCCCTTTTAAACAATTCACCCCCTCTTGTTTAAGGTCATATATTCTAACAAAATATGCCAACTTGGCCATATATATCCTCAAATTAATTGGAAGAAAGTGAGCATTCTTCGTCAGTCGATCAACTATCACCCAGAATGGATCATGAACCCTTACGGATCTTGGCAAGTGGGTAAAAAAATCTATAGTATTACTATCACATTTCCAGTTGAGAATATCTAATTGTTGCAACAAAGTTATAGGTCTCTAATGCTCTACCTTTTCCTTCTGACATGTCAAACATGCAACAACATACTAAGTTATTTCTTTCCTCATGCCTGACCACCAAAAAGACTCCTTCAAATCTTGATACATCTTATTCATATCGGGACGTAGACTAAGATGACTCTTATGACCCTCTTCTAGGATCATTCTCTTTAGATCTTCATTTGTAGGTATACAAACTTTGCCCTTGAATCTCAAGATACCATCTTCTCCCATCACAAAGTCCTTAGCCTGATATGTACCTAGCAACACTACAATACGCTTCCGACTAGGATCTTCTAATTGTTTTTCCTTGATCATTCCAAGGAAATCATTAGTTATAGTTAACTTACTACAACTAATATGATTAGTGTTCTTGCCGATTGACTAGCTTGTCGGTTGACTCTGAAGACAAGTTTTGGCTCTGTCTATCTCTGTTAGAATCTGCTCTTCCCTTTGTTACGTTGGAACGCGACTCCGTTTAGACAGAGGGAGCCCTACCTGTTGATTGCACTCCGACGATCAAGTTAGTACATGGCTTATAAGAAACAAGAAGTAACTAGTTTCAGTCTTAGAAACAACGTACCTTTAACCTGGGATCTCAAGTCCCTTTTATAGCCTACCTCTTGTGACAACTTTCTATCATGAGAATATCATCTCAACTAAAAGCATACTCAACAAGAAAATATTTTATTCAAGGGCACACTCTCCTAGTGTCGCAATCGAACATAAATTTTCCTCTCTAGAGTGCATAAAATCATAACAGAATAACCACCAGGGTACCAACTCATGTACCAGCATCAGGGGTCTAATCTGTTTCACGTAGCCACCCTCAGCGTGGCGCTACGCATCTTTTGAACACATGCAACCTAAACTCTTCGTGCCCTAGCACACATGGACTTAGGTTTTTTAAAGGAAACATGTACTTAAGCTAGACCTCTTGCGTACTAAGTACACCCCAAGGTCCAAAATTACCCCTCACTTAGCCGCTTAGGCCTTATGCACAAGGGTTATATGAGAAAAGAACTATCACATACATCTAGGGTCCAATCACATGGTCCACCAACTTGACCCAAGAGTCTAGCTAACCTGCCTACGACAAATGTTGAGGTCCGACCTCTGAGCGCTGAGCTCTGAGCGCTCTGGTCCAATACAATTAGCATGGAATTTTACTCTCAAATTCAAATCTCTGAACTGCTCAATCAACTTCTGTTCTTCAATCATCATGGATGACATCTATACTGACTTCTAGCTTAAAGCATCTACAACTACATTAGCCTTCCCTGGATGATACATCAGTTGGAAATTGTAATCCTTCAAAAATTCCATCCATATTTTCTTCCCCACATTCAACTCTTTCTGATCAAACAAGTATTTCAGACTTTTATGGTCACTGAACACCTAAAATTGAGCTCCATACAAATAATGTTTCCAAATTTTCAAAGCAAACATCATAGATGTCAACTCCAAGTCATGAGTAGGATATTTTCTCTCACAAACTTTTAGTTGCCTTGAAGCATATGCAACTACTCTATTCTCTTGCATCAAGACATAACCCAATCTCTGATGTGAAGCATCACAATAAACCTCAAAAGGTTTTCTTGAATCAGGAATCACCAACACTAAAGCACTAGTCAAGCTTTTCTTTAGCTCCATGAAACTCTACTCACATTTCTCTATCCAAGCTAAAGGTTGATCCTTACGAGTTAGTTGTGTCAAAGGTGCTACTACCTTGAAAAAATCTGCAATGAACCTTCGATAGTAGTCAACTAGACCCATAAAACTCCTTATCTTTATGATTGTCTTAGGGCATTCCCGCTTAAACATTGCCTTCACCTTGGCTAGATCCACTAAGATCCCCTGAGCTGATATCACATACTCTAAGAAGTAATTTCCTTCAATCAGAACTCACACTTAAAGAACTTAGCATATATTGCTTCTCCCTCAAAATTTTCAACACTGTCTTCAGATGTTTTTCATGTTCTTCCTCAGTCCTTGAATAAATAAGTATGTTGCCTATAAATATCATAACAAACTTATCCAAGAAAGAACGGAAAATTCTATTCATGTAATCTATGAACAAAGTTGGAGCATTTTTTACTCCAAACAACATCACTACATACTCATAGAGTCCATAACAAGACCTAAAGGATGTCTTATGAACATCTTCAACCTTTACCAAAATCTGATGGTATCCAGATCTTAGATCAGTCTTTGAGAACACTGAGGCTTCATGTAACTGATCCATCAAATCATCAATTATGGTCAGAGGATACTTATTCTTGATGGTAAACTTATTCAACTGTTTGTAGTCCACACATAATCGAGACCTTTCATCTTTCTTTTTAACCAATAACACTGGAGACCCCATGGAGATATACAAGGCCTGATGAACTACTTCTCTAACAACTCTTCCACTTGTTTCTTAAATTTAATCAATTCAGTTGGAGCCATTTTGTAAGGTGTCATTAACACTGGTCCAACTCTAGGTACCAGGTCAATGGAGAATTTCACTTCTCTTTTAAGAGGTAATCTAGGTATTTCTTCTGAAATACAACCATGAAATCTTTAACTAAAGGTATACTACTCATTTCATCTTCATTCTTAACTCCCATCCGAGTAAAGATTATAAAGCAACTTTATCCTCCTTCAGTTCAGACCATACTTGTTGAGTAGACATAAATTCTAACTCACTGGAATTTGGAAACACTATCTTCTGCTGACCACAATCTATGAGAATGTGATTGGCGGATAGCCAACCCATCCTTGGAATAGCACCCAATTCATGTGGTACATATTTGACATAAAGGGGTGTGTCGATCCTGAATCATACAATGCTTTCAAATTCATATCAACTAAACAACATCCATTCTACGTGAAACTTTTACTCCTATCCAAGTAATTTCTCTATCTACTACCTTTCAACAATTTTTTCTATCTATCTTTGACCTAAGAATAATTAAAATGTCTCATCTTTCTTCCTACCAATATCATTGATACTTCTAAGGATGCCATAATCAACTTCTAAACTTCTTTCTCCACCAAATCTCAAATTTATTTTTAGACTTTGTTGTTCAACTAGAGCCATCTTATATTGTGTTATCAACATTAACATCTTCCAAACTCCGGATCAAAGAAAAATCCTACTTTCATCTTGGAAATCAACCTTGGTATTTCCTAACCTATTCAGCCTCAATTTGCGATAAGGCACTTTAGATTTCAACCATAGATTCGACCTTTTTCTGAATGAGTGATTCACTGAAAGGATTGACATGAAGTCCTTTGACACATGCATCTATAAACACAGGTTGATGAATTCGTACTGATATATCACAAAAGTGATTGAGGTATTTCTTCAACGGGTCGTTGTTTACTGCTTGATATAAAAAACATAAAAAAAAATCTCAAATGTTTTATTTTGTTAGCTACAAATTATTTCACAAACATTAGAGAGAAAGTCTGGAAAGAGATAATTGTTCAATCAGGAACCACATTGAACCATTACAAAGAGATTCATATGAAGGTGCTCGCATTAGATCGCATCTAAGCCCCCAACATTTGAGCTCGGAAAGCTTTGAGGTGGCTCTCTAGGCCAAAGAATGGTGTGATATTGGATACCATGTAGTATGGTGATACTGACTTGTCAATGATTGTTGCGGAGAAAGGTTGTGCGTCTGCTTGGGCATGGATCAGATACGGGTCAACATGTCCTTGGAGGGTCATTTGTCTGCGTATGGCTTGTTAGAATTCTTCATTATTTTTATGCAATTCTTTATGTGTTCTTACAACCTCATCCATGAAATGGTGTGACATCTCTACTTCTTCATGTAATTGGTTTTGTTTCATCTGAGTCTCCTCTGCTATTCTTCTAGCCTCTACGTTTTCCCGCTACAACTCCCACATATTATCTAGGATTTGCTGCAGGGTTGGAGCATGGTCATCTTCTTCGGATTGATCAATTTGTTTTTGGTTTCTCCTGATTTCATATTGTGTTGTCTTGTGGGGGTAGGAAAAAAATTTACCTTGTGCCATAGTGGGTGCTACTTTGTTCTGGTTCAAAGTAATGACTTTAAGCTAGTAAGTTCAAGTGTCCTTCTTAACCTGAAACATGTCATATTTATAAGGATTTTTCTTCTTCTTAGTGATCGTTAGATAAGTTTAAGTACCAAATAACTGATTCGAGAGGTAGGAGATGTACGATACAATTTTTTTTTTCTAGAATCCAAGGATTCAGTTGTTTCTCAAACCCACAATTTCAGTAACAATATCATCATTCCTACTAATCTTGCTAGGTCTTCCAAAGATGACGTCACATGACCGACAAACTCATAACAAAAAAGGTGACTCATAGTCTATCATCTAAGAGGTGATATTTCGTTACCAAGTTTAAACTTTATATTTCTCTAATATTTTATTTTACTGTGTCCTACTTAGTTAGGCATAAACCCATCCAAATCCAAAAATGGTATTAAAACAATTAAGTTGGTTAAATAAAGAATTTAATTAAATTCAATACGGTTGGTAGACGTTTTTAACTAACACTTATTGTTCATACCATTCATGAAATCTTGTTCAAGGAGATTAAATTTTCTGGTTTTTAATTTATTAATATAATTGTTATTGAGATTAAGAAACTAAATAGACAAATGGCAACACACTCCTGTTTTGCTATTTTAACTGTCAAAAGCCGATTCAAGGCCATAGTGAATCCAACCAAACCAAACAGGCCTAAATCCAATAACTTAAAAAGTAATATATAATATATAATAATAATATAAAGAAAGAGAGAGTATGAAAAAAGAATAGCATAAAACTTCAGTGCCGACGCCGACGAGTGTTGTTGGATGTTCATATTCCAACATGATACCGCGTTCGCTCACTCTCAACTTCAATTGATCAATCACACACCTTCTCTCTCCTTCAAATCTCACCAATGCAAAATCTGAATCAACACTAGCAAAGACACACAACAAACATCTCACTCAACCACACCAACAACACTTCAGATCTACGTTTCCACTCCCACAACACAAAAACCGATTTCACCAAGCGCCCTCAAAATGGCGCCCACACCCTTCACTTCATTCTTCTTCGTCTTCGTTACCCTTCTGTCAATTCTCCACCTTTCGCACTGCAAGACCCTCAAGCGTGACGGTAACGTTAGCTACTTAACTCAGCCCCTTCACCCATGTCGTTTTCTCTCCACTTTTCTCCAATTCGGTTAAGTGGGTTGTTTTTTTCTGCTTTTTCCTGTCATGGGTCGGACTCGTTTATGTCTTCCTCGAATTTTTTGCAGTTAAGGCTTTGAACGAGATCAAGGCTTCTCTTGGGTGGAGAGTGGTCTATGCGTGGGTCGGTGATGACCCTTGTGGTGATGGGGATCTTCCTCCTTGGTCTGGTGTCACGTGTTCCACTGTCGGTGATTATCGCGTCGTTACCGAGCTGTGAGCATCATTTATCAATTTTCACTTGATTTAGAAAAATGCAAAAAATGCCTCTTTTTTGGAATTGATAAGATAAAGGTTTTGATTTTTAAGTTCAGTTGTTGCTGATTGATTTGAGGTGTAAAGTTGGTGTAATTGGGATTTGGTGTTTTTCAGTGAGGTGTATGCGGTGTCGATTGTGGGACCTTTTCCTACTGCTGTTACCAGCTTGCTGGATCTTACACGGCTGTAAGTTTTTTTTTTTTTTCATTAATCTATGTTTCATTTAATTTTGTTCCCTGTAACTGGTTTATAAACATGTGGTGTTGATTAACGCCTATGGTTGTGTTGGTGTTGGATGTTTGAAAGCCTAACATTGTGTTCTGTTTGTATTATTTTCATATTGCTTTGCAGGATAGCGAGGAGTTTATTTGGTTGGTGTTTTTTGATTTGTTGCAAAATAATAAATAAAGAAATTATAAATGGTTGATTGAGATATACTTGTTAAGATGATGCATTTTTTAGCTGCAGTTCATCTGCGTTTTGTTCTGTTGTTTTTAATGACAATTACTATATATGTATCATTGGAATGCTTCCATTTCGGTTCTCCCTTTGAAGTTCTTATGAATTGATTTATTGTGTATTTCTGGCAGTGATCTTCACAATAACAAGTTGACAGGGCCTATTCCTCCTCAAATTGGACGGTTGAAGCGTCTTAAAATACTGTAAGAATTTTCTGATCCCTGTTCAGTTTTGCTTTCCCTTTGCAATTTTGTTCTGATGCTTATGTTTTGATGAGATGAAGTTCAATGAATACTAGATTTTTATTTTAAAAACTGTTGCTTTGGAAGACTTTGCATTTTACTGGGTTTTTATTTAAACAGTGGTTGATCATCTAGTAATCATGGTTCTAAGATGTGATATTGGTTCATTATTGACCTTTTTTTCCTTCCAGAAATTTGAGGTGGAACAAACTACAGGATGCAATTCCTCCAGAAATCGGTGAGCTTAAAAGTTTAACACATCTGTGAGTAAATCTTACCTTCCCAATCTCTCTGGGCTTTCTTGTCCTTTTTGTACCATTGCTTCTATTTTATTTAGAATGGTAATTGTAATGTCATATCTTTATGCAGTTACCTAAGCTTCAACAATTTCAAGGGAGAAATTCCTAAGGAGCTAGCAAATCTGCCAGACCTTCGCTATCTTCATCTCCATGAAAACCGTTTAACTGGAAGAATACCACCAGAATTGGGCACTCTACAAAACCTTCGGCACTTGTAATAATCAAATCATTTTAATTTAATAATCTTCTAATGCAGAGTATACTATTTATCTTACTTAATGTTTCCTTATTATAATTATAATTCTGTTGTACTTTATAGGGATGCTGGTAACAATCATTTGGTGGGTACCATAAGGGAACTCATTCGTATTGAAGGTTGCTTTCCAGCACTACGCAATCTGTAAGTTATTGCTGGTGAATTATTTTCCTCAATATATTATCATTTGATCTTAAATAATATTTTCTACATTTTAATGCTTTTTTTGTTGTGGAATCAGATATCTAAACAATAATTATTTTACCGGAGGAGTTCCTGCACAACTTGCTAACTTAACCAGTCTTGAAATATTGTGAGTGCTGCTTTTCATTCTTTCCCTTTGTACCACTTTTCATTCCGCCTCCCTCCATGAGCGCGCGTGTGTGTGTGAGAGAGAGAGATGGAGAGGAAGAGGGACAATATTGGTTTACAATATTTTTGCTCTTTTTAAGATCTATCTTATTCCTTGGAATTTCCATAACATGATTATCGTATGATGGAGGCAGGTACCTTTCCTTCAACAAAATGTCAGGAGTTATACCATCTAGCATTGCTCATATTCCTAAGTTGACATACTTGTAAGTTTGTCTTTCTTGTGTTGATTGGAATCTTCGTTAAAAGTGTTGTACATCAAATAAGGACTAAATTATTTTTAATTTTTCATGAAACTCTTGATTTCTTATTTTGTTGCTACTTATATATCTTTTAATTTTAATTTATATACTTGTTCTATGGTTTACCAAATGCGGAAGGGTCCTCACCTTTTTTAGACAGATGTTTGTGGAGAATCTAGTCTTGGAGTACCTTATTAGGTTTTGTAGTTGAAATATTGTTATTTTGATTGATGACTTTTTGGAGGTAGTGAATGATATGATTCAGAGAAAGATTAACATCATGCGTCTTTAAGAAACTAAATGGGTTGGATATGAAGGTACAGAGCCAGATACTGCACAAGTTAAACTTTGGTTTAAACTTAGAAAGCTGAAGGTAAGACAAGATTGGTATTACTGGGGGAAAGTGGTGGAAGTAAAAAGAATTGGGGACTAAAATTTACCGTAAAAATTACATTGGAGGCTAATAATATCATTTAGTGCTTATGCACCATCAGAAACACTTTTAAAAGAGAAATTTTGAAATATTTTGGTTCAAAGGTCTCCCTCCACTAGAGGAAAAGATTCTCACAGATAGGGATTTAAATAGACATGTTGGTAATGGGGCAAGACACTTGACAAGAAGAGTTCATGGTGGTTTTGGTTTAGGAGATCTAATGAGGAGAGACAGTTTGTTTTTTATTTCTCAGTGATATGATTTCAAGATTAGGTAGGCTTTTAAGAAATGAGGGGAACATTTAGTCACTTGAAGAGAATCTCAAGGTCGCAAATTGATTTTTATTTTTTGGTGAGGAGTTTTGCTAAAAGAGGTTGTTAGAAATGTTGTGATTCTTAAAGAAAGTCTTAGCATACAACATACGGTCTTGAACCTTGTTAATTTGAGAGCCATGAACAGAAAAGTTGAGTTACAAATCTGATAAAAAGGTTTTGCTAAAAAAATTGACCACCTTTAGTGAGGAGTTTTGCTAAAAGTGTTTGTAAGAATTTTGAGTCTAAACGAAAGTCTTACTACACAATAATAGGGCCTTGTCCTTGATGTTCATTTTATACATAAACAGACATTTTTTGACAAGTTACAAATCCAAGGAAAAAGTGGTTATAGTAAACATTTGGCTTTTAAGAAAAAATATGGGAGGGAGGTAATTGGGAACCACTAGGTAGTGCTCTAATTTCATTTGGGATGTGAGATGTCAAAGGTTAAAGAAGTTGATAAAGCAAATGGGTGAATTAAAAAGTTTTGGACCTACTGATAAGAAATCTTGGTGGTGGAATAAAAGTGACCAAGGAAAGAAATAAAAGTGTTTTAAGGATTTACACGAGTCCAGCAATACTGAAAATTGGCCAAGATATTGGAAACATAGAAATGAAGTAATGAAAGTTGCGAATGAGACACTATTCAAAGCGGTTGTGGAGTTTTAGCTAGATATTGGGACTAATAGTAAATGAAGAACACATATAATAAGCTTGCCAGAAGTAGGAAAAAGAAATCAAGAATTTTGGACTTAGATGTATTAAAGATTAAGAGAATTTCTAAGTTACTCTTACAGAGCAAGATATCAAAGAAAGATGGGATAGGTATGTTCGAAGTTTTTCAATGATAGGTAAGGACTATAAGAAGATGGATAATGGTAAATTTTATTAGTTTATACAATTTGTTTGTTCACTGAGTTAAAGGGCATCATGTGATCTATATAACTAACCTCACCTACTGGGATAAAGTTATTGTTGCTGTTTTATTGGATTACTGACAAAAAAATATGTTTGTATTGTAACCGGATACATCACAGAAAATCCAATGGTGTGGGCTATTTTGAAATATTAGAGTATATTTGTCATATAGAAATTGATGTAAGTGTATGTCTACCCTTTTTGGTTGAGACTTATAAACCATGCCTTTTAGGCATTGAGTTCTCTAAATGCAATTTATGAAGTAGAAACATATCCTTTACCTGCTTTCATTTATTAATTCTCGCTGGAAAACTGTGGTCTTAATGTGCTGATGTGAGCTTCAATACTATACACACTTGGCTCAGAATTCTAATTTTCTGTTTAAAATGGAAATTTGAACTTTCCTTTCCTTTCCATTTTGCTAGTAATTGATAAATATGTTCTCAAATACTTGGATGAAATTCAATTGGCATCTTTGTGAAGTTTTTAACAATTTCAAGATTTTCTCTCTCTTTATTTCAGGTACTTGGATCACAATCAGTTTTCAGGGAGAGTTCCCGATCCCTTTTACAAGCATCCGTTTTTGAAAGAAATGTGAGTTTCCAACAAAGTTGTGCAGATCACCAATTATTTTGTTCTTAGAACTGAGAAATTTTATATGCCCTTGACAGGTACATCGAAGGAAATGTATTTCGGCCTGGTGTCAACCCCATTGGTTATCATAAAGTGCTTGAAGTTTCTGATTCAGACTTCCTTGTTTAATAAAAGTTCTAAATATTTATATTTTTTCAGGAACTGTACTTGTATAATTATTGGAAAAAAAATTGTTCCTCTAATTACCTCAATGAAATACCCACATAGGTAATTCAATTTTGTCTAATCTGTCTTGTCGTAATAAACAGTCGTTTTTAGAGTACTACTTGAGAGCTTTCCACGTTTCCAACAAGTTGTAATATATAGTCATGAACTCTTGTTATCAGCTTCCAAATTAAAGAATGATATTACATATTTTTTTCAGTAAAAAAACATTACTATGCACGAAATGAAAAATGTATCCCTGTTGGACTCTCTAATGAAAGCATTTGCTTCATTTTGGCATGCACTTGTAACAGGAAAGTATAGGTTGAAATCTTGGCACATGCTTGCATATTTTGGTTTGGAATCCTAAAAATATCATTTTGGATTAACCTAATGTAATATTTTTTCTGATTGTATTATTTTAGTAACTTATCCAAACATATGCAAAACCTAAAGTGTTTTCTAAAAGTAAAACTATTCTGAAACAAACACTAAAAGAATATTCTAAAGTTTGCTTTGATAAATTTCTACTTGTGATATGTTTTTAGTAGAAATTAAAACTGAAGTCCTAAGACTTAAAAAATGGGCATTATATTGAATTTCAACTAAAGTGTAACGGATCTATAAATTTCACAAATGCATTTGGTTATTTTTCTGTAGTCTAATGAGTATTTCAATTTCAAATTTCAACTCCAGCATCCCTGTTCCCTGAGTTAAACGACCAGACTTTGAAGTAGTTGATGGAACACTAGACCTGATGTTCCAAATAAGTCATCCAGCTAAAGGAAATGGTTGAAATAATTTAATAAATAATCTAATGATTCTAGTCTAACTGCATATGCATTTTCTCCAACACTGAGTGTATTTCTTTCATCATTGGATGCGTTTCTTCGCCAGCGATGAACTCACTCACAACCCCACCAATCTCCACAGAGCTACTACCTGGTACCTTGTCCACCCCTTTGTTTCTCATCATATCCCTCACCCTTCTCGCGTCACTGTGCTTCCCAGATGCTGAATATAGATTAGAAAGCAAAACATAGACCCCGCTATGATTCTCCAACCGTATGAGTCTTTCGGCTGCACGTTCGGCTAGTTGGGCTTGTCCATGGTTGCAGCATGCACTCAGAAATGCTCTCCAAGCCAATGTCTCGTCTGAGACATTCCCCAAGTTGCTTATTCTTCTCATCATTACCATAGCTTCTTGAAAAAGCCCGGCTCTGCTTAACAAGTCAACTAGACAACTATAATGTTCATTCTTGGGCTCAATTTTGTACACACTACACATCTTACATAGTAACTGCAAACCTTCATGTGCCATTCCTGAATAACTACAAGCAGTGAAAACAGCAATGAATGTTACGTCATCCGGCCTTATCCCAGCCTTTTCCATATCTGAAAACATCTTGAGTGCACTTGCTCCATCTCCATGCATAGCCGTGCCAGAAATCATGGCATTCCAACACACAATGTCTCTCTCCGGCATCAAATCGAACAATCTTTTAGCCAAGTCCAAATTCCCACATTTGGCATACATGTCTAACAAACTAGTACTTAAACGAATGCTCAATGGCACCGCTGCTCGATTCAAGTATCTATGAATCCAAATGCCAATATCCAAAGCGCCCAAATGAGCACAAGCAGAAAGAATGCTCACACATATAGATTCATCAGGCACCACTTCAGTCAACTGCAACAAACGAAATAAATAAAGTCCTTCCTTGAAGCAACTATTTTGCACATACCCAGAAATCATGGCACCCCAAATTCCCCTATCCTTCTCCGGTGCTTCATCAAAGAACAACCTAGCTGAATCCACATCACCCACCTTTGCATACCCCGAGATCATCACACTCCAAGACACTGCACTCAACCTAGGAATTTCATCAAACACGTACCGTGCAGCTACAACATCCCCACACACAGAATACATTGCCATCAAACTATTACCCACAAAGATATCATACACAAGACCCGCTTTTGAACTGTACCCATGAACCATTTGCCCCAAAGAACGACTATGAAGGGCTGCACAGGCCTTCAATACATAAGGGGTGGTGTAGTTGTCAGGGTACAAACCACTCTGCAGCATCTTGGTGAAGACATGAAGGGTGGCATAGAACTTGGCATTGAGGAGGAAAGTTTTGATGAAAGTGTTACATATGCAAAGAGTGGGGTGGTGAATGTGTTGAAAGAGTCTGCATGCATAGGTGAGGCTTCCCTGATTAGGATAGGAGCAGAAAGCCAAAAGCCTGCTTAGGGCATAGGTGTTGATGTGAAGACCAGTGGTGAATACCTGGGCATGGGCCTGCTTCAGGTGCTTCATGTTCTTGCATTTCTCCAATAGTACTAAGCATCTCTTGCTGCAACTTGACATGGGATGGTGGAACTAACTGCATTCACTGCATCCCAATTTCAGGGAAAACAAAAATTGGTTAAAGCAATGGAACCAGATGGATCAGTCCCATTCTGATTTTTGTAAATCATACAATGGATCAATTTTCTCAAGCATTCAATCTCTCTTCACTCTATCATCTACCCTCAATCTACATATCACTTTATTTTTTTCTTTACTTATAATAAAAATCAACAAACTTACTTATTGGTACTTGATCAAATGATAGTTTGCTATTTTATTGGAAAACAATATATTAATTTTCCAAGTAATGTTTGTTGTAAGAGAAGAAATAATTATGTTCAAGAGAAACATGTTAACCCTTAGAGTACATTATATTTATAGCTCATTCCAAAACTCATTAAACGACACTCACGTATTTTTAAGTTTTAAAATAAAATTCCTATTTTTATATTTAACAAAATAAAACTCCTATTTTTATATTTAACAAAATAAAACT
>Ga0123341_1003571_pt1 | contig 13378 bp, 8 predicted proteins | sample Turbeapinknodule_FD_89959 | JGI IMG/M metagenome (GOLD analysis project Ga0123341, IMG submission 89959) | Root nodule microbial communities of legume samples collected from Mexico - Turtle bean Mexico pink nodule | ecosystem: Host-associated > Plants > Roots > Nodule | place: Mexico: Nepantla... | reverse complement strand
GACTTATAAAGTTAATTGAAAAAGATCTTAAACTCTAATTTTTCTGTATGAAAGTAGTCAAATATGTAGGAATTGTGTATAATTTGAATATGCCTTAATAAATGGTAATCAGTGTTTAGGAACACCTCTTTATTGCTAATTTAGGCGAAACAAAACAATCATTACTCCCAAAACTTTCCGCAAAGCAGATACACAGTGAATGAATTTAGATTTCTTGGATTTTAAAATGTTATATTAGTTTCATAAAAGTTATCAATAATTATGCACTGTTAGTGACCTTCAAAATGCACCTGGTGCAGTTCAAAAGGGAACTTCACCAGATCCTTATCGTGGACTGAATACTTATTTTAAATTATAATTAGCACTCCCTTTTTACTTTTATCATGTGACTACTTCCTTCCTATAATTTTTTTTTAATGAAACTAATATATCAGTACATGTAATCTAAAACACTCTAGTTTAATGCATTAATCTTTGGTACATGTAGAACTAATAGTGAATATTAAATTAGGATGCATTTAATTAGAAGACATGAATTAAAATTTAAAAATATATGTGAGGTTATGGATAAATCCCTGTTAATAAGGTGAAATGGTTTGAAGGTTGATTTATGGAATTAACTGGATATGTGGACTAGAGAATAATAATAAATAAAAAAACTAGAAAGAAAACTAAATAAATAAAAAACTTGATATAAGAGAGAAAAGATGACCGATAAGAAAAAACAAACTATTTAAACTAGAAACCACTGGTTAAACTATATGCTTTAAGTTGAGAAACATCCTTTTAATTAGAACAACATCATTTACATTATTTGAGTTGTCATCTAAAATAGTTCATAAATCTTTCAACCAAAAGTATATACAAGTAAAAAGTGTAAAATTCCAAGTCATTTTGTTTTTATTTGTTAAGTAGGTAGGCATGGTGATGTGAAATCTGAGTTTCAAATTCACAGTGAATCAGCCAAAATGTTATACAATGATTAGAACATACATAATCTATAAATGAAACATAAACAAGTGTATATATTTGTTTTGAAGTATGAATCAAGAGAGTTGCACGACACAGCAATGGCCACAAAGCTCTTTCTGGCCCTCCAATTCCATTGGTTCAAAGCTCCTCCAAGCATCCCTGTTAGCTGAAGTGTCAAAGATGTGCACAAGAGACATGGTCTTTGGTACATCCCCAGGTATCCTGTAACCTGCCAAAAAGAACAAAAGGGTTCCAATTGGTGCCATAGTTAGGTACAACCTTTGATCATTAGGAGGGGAATTCTGATAGTTGTCCTCTAATGTGCAAAGGTTTCTCTTGTGTGATCCATCAACCTCATTCCATAGTTTGCCATCATAGGCCTCAATGTGTCCCTTCCATGAATTCAAACAATCCCCTGAACTGAAAAGGGTACCATTCACTGCCATAATCTGATTAGGTGGAACATCCAATTGCCACATCCCCGCTATCAGGTCCCACTTCCCTGCCTCCGTGTCATACACCTCAGCAGAACTTCTTTCCACTATGCTTGGCATCGTCTTGTCCGAATCCTCTCTCTCAGCAAACCCCCCCACTATGTAAACTTTCCCTTGCCATGTCACACCAATGCATTTGTTCCTTAAAATATGCAAATTTGGCAGAGGGGTCCACTTGTCGCCATTGGGTTCGTACACCTCAGCCGATGAGATCCCCCGTGCACATCCCACTGTGGACTTCCCCCCCGCCACGTAGATTTTGTTGTCACAAACTGTGCACGCAAAATCATACCTTGCCACCCCTAGTGGTGCACAGATGAACCATTGGTTGGTTCTGATGTTGTAACGAAGAACATTTGGAACTACTTTGATGCCCTCATCAACGTAGTCAGCACATTCGTCAGACACGTGAACCATTTCTTTGTGACAGATTTGGCCACCAATTATGTAGATGAAGTCTCCTAAGGAGACTATGGCAAAGCCCTTCAAGATTTGGTCGTCAATTAGGCCAGGAATAGGGCCAACGTAGGTCCATGTGTTCATGGATGGGTAATAGAGCTCGATTGAATTAGGGAGAGTCCCACCTGGGGTGGGTTCTCTGGGGCAAAACACAGCAACCACTACATGATTGGAAAGAAAATTTTCTGGGGATGGTAGGGCTGTTGGTCTTGGTGGGGAAGGGAGTGAACCCATTGGAGTTTTGGGGAGATTGTGTTGTTAGTTCTGATATTTTCGGTGAGCAAAAAAAAACTAAGTTTTGTGTGTAAATGGCAAGTGGGAAATGTGATAATATAAAGGGACGCAGAGATAAAGGGGAAAGGTGGCGGAGAAAACGAAAGAGTTGGCTTGTGATCATCGACAAGGAAGAACACGTGGTGCTGAAATCAACGAATTTTCTTGTGATAACAGATCAAACATTTGGGGTTATTGTACATGGTCATGTCTTTTCTGTTTAGCAAAGGAGACAAAGATTACTATTTTTCGGACTTTCCAAGGTTTCTTGGTATTAAAAATTATTTAATTAATCTCTTTCTGGCGTGGACTTTTAGGTTATGACTTCTTTGGATGAGATGTGTTGTTGATTTTGGAAGCAGCACGGCAATGAAAGTTGAGGAATGAGAGGAAGAGATATGGAGAAGTGTAGCTAAACAGTGCTGTGTGATTTCAATTACAAGCCACTCTGTTTATTTTATCTAACTCACACATCAATATGGTTTTTCCAACAGTGCTGCTGGGGTCTCTCTTACGATAAATGTGAATTGAAATGATGATAGACACGAGTAGATGAAATCATTCTAAGGTTTAGTTATACTATATTATAAGAGTCGCTTTTTAAGTCTAAAGTTGCCATTTATTGAGGGAAAAAAAGTGATGTTGTGCTGAAATAATTGCCTCTTGGTTCAACCAAAAGGGAGAAAGAGGGGGGTAGAGAAATAAAAAAAATAACAGTACCTAGTGGTAGGCAATGTGACAAACACAAAGAGACAAAAGAGAGAGAAAAATCCAAGGGGAACACGCTGGGAAAGCATCTAAAAAGATTGTAGCTCGAAAGCAAATCCAAATGAGATACCAGTGTATCGCTGCTGCATGATACATGAAATGTGGCATCAGTGATGTTTTTTTCTCACTAAGCAAACACTAGATCGGCTATAGGCATAGGTGTGCTTATCAAAAAATGTCACTTTGGTTTTTTCTATGATATATGTGTGCTTTGGTTTAATACTACTGCGTGCTTTTGCAATCTCGCTACTTTATCTGCTTTTTACCTTTGAAGATTTGGTGTGCCATTAGTTTAGATTTTTTAATGTCAAGACCACAAACAAAAAGTCATGGCATGTGGTTATTAAACTAATAAACAAAGCAAAATAGAGCATGCATGCAACTCCAAGTGAAAAAGAGATTGCCCCTTGACATTTATAACCGTGCAATGTGCATGACAAAGTTCATTTTTTTACTCATTTGCTACTCAAAGCATAACATGTTCTGTGTTTCACATTTACCGGTTCTGTTAATTTGGGCATTCATGGTGGCTTAATAATGGGTTTCTCTTCTGCTCAACTTTCAAGCCCATGGCCCATTATTGATTTGTATGAATTGGTGATTGTAAGTAACCATATGCAGCTGCACTCTGAAATAAGTATTTGACCAAAAGAGGTAACAGGGAAAGCAACAATACCTACATTGTATGGTTGGTATCATACGGTGGAAACCCCTCGTTTGCTCAATTTTTGGGAACTTGCTCCCTATACGCACGATGACGACTAATTGCTTGTTGTGAACACAGTAAAGAATCGAGAATCATTCAAAGCAACAAGAGTGACAAAGACATAGTGACAGAAAAAACTTTGTTTCCCACTTAAAGATTGCAAAACCAGTACTCATAAACAGGACTAGAACATTTTGAAAGGACACGAATAAGAAAATAAACCAGTTGTTGTGTAGGTTTGATTTTTCAGTTTCAAGGCTATTGAGTGGGCACATGATCACCAAGAGGCAAATGGGGAATCACACCTAACGTAGAACTCCAGCTAAGATTGATAGGGATGTGAAGGTTAATGAATAGCAAGGGCTGTGACAGTTGCGAGTGTTTCCCTATTTTATGAACGTAACTAATTGGTCCTGCATGTGGATTCAATGTGAACATTAACACAACTTTGCTCTTTGCAGCCTGTGATCATAGACAATAGGGTACAAAAATGTGGGGACACACACATAGGTAGGACCATGGCATAGCAAATGGTTAATTAATAAAAAAAGTCTTGCTTAATAAAGTCAATTGAATGAATAACACATGTATTTTACAGCATGATCTAATTAGAATGCAACCAAAAACTTGAGGGTGTGATTTGTGAGTAAATAAAGATGATGAAGATGAGATAAGGAGTTTTGCATAGGGTTCCAAGAGATGGTGAGTGGGGTAGAATGACAAGTCATCAAAAGGGTATGGCCACCATAACATAAGGCAGCAGAGGGGGGGCAGTAGGCAGTGAGAACAAGCAGGGACAGGAGGATAAGAGCTGCAGAATGAGACAAGAGAGAATTTAATCAGGATATGTGGTGTGGTGCATATAAAGCAAAAGTCAAAAAAGACTTTAGAGTAGAAGACAAAAAGTGAGAGAATCAGATTGGTGGCAGAAGGTAATCAGAGAAAGCCACATGGTTTCTGGTTTGGCTTGTGCGGGAGACAAAGCAGTTAGGAGCAAAAAGGCAACTTTGATTTGATTGATCACCATCGACCTTCTTTGCACACTTGATATTTTTACTCTATCTTGCCATGTCCCTTTCTTTTCTATTTCTTGCTCCGTTATTTCTCTACTTCTAAACTAGAGAAGAAGAAACCCCTCAGTCCAGTGGAACCTGCTTTGACTGATCTTGCTACGGAAAATTGACAAATGATCCAGGGATGTGCAAAAACAAAATTAATGTTACCAACACAAATAAAGTAAAAATCATTGAACAAATTACCAACCATTGCAACACAACCTACATGTGGTGCTAAGCTAACTTGCATTATTTGGCCTGACCTCACTGCTAGGGGCAGTTATGCAATTTACTGTACATTTTAATTTATTGTGATGTTTGTTCCAACTTTTTAGTCTATATTTAAAGATTAAAAAATAACTCTTACAGTCTTACAACAAGTATGAAAAGTGGAAGGAATATTAGTGAATAAAAGTTGTTTAAATGTTTAACCTCAACTGATCACACTACTCAGCAGTTGAAATATTTGGGAGTAATCCAGAATTTGAAGGCTAATGGTGGAAAACAGAATGAGAATGAGAATGGAAGAGAAAATGGGAGGAGAGAGGGAGAGAGCATTGAATAAATTATAGTAGTAAAATTCGTTATAGTGTGGCAGTGGCAACAACATTCTGAATTGTGATAGAGAAATGAGCTTGTTAGACTTTGAGGCTCTCTGCCCACTGCAAGTTGCAACCCCACCATTGTGCAAGATGGAATTTTAGCATCCCAACGCCACCCTCTAATCTAAACAACTATACATAACTGCACACCTTCTTTGGAACACCAAAAACATTTACCCTCTTTCTATTTCCGTGTTTCCTCTTCTCCAACTCCATCACTCCACCGCCCTCTTACCCTTTTTCACCAATTTTCCCCTCAGCTCCTACAGTACACGATAAACACATACAATCACACACACCACAAATACATTGCTGCTCTTCTCATAAACTTATGAAAAGACCATCATAGCCCCCCTCTCTCTCCACTCTCTCCCGTTTTTATTCTACACATCCACCCACCTTCTTGCCTTGGAGGAACTTAATTCAATTGCTTAAAGCTTGTATCTTTTCGAAATGGGTTTGTTGGAGCGCTTGGAATGGGTGAATGCTTACAGCAAGAAGCGTTGCAGGAGCTTGTTTTGGAGGCTGCGGGCTGCGCTCAAGAAGGCTCTGAAGAATGGGGGCAAACAGCGCCTCAAGTTCCAATATGATCCTTCTAGTTATGCCCTCAACTTTGATGATGGCTTTTGTGCGGCAAAGAAATTCATTGGAGATGCAAGACTCATGGAGCTCACCGACATCAACAACACCACCACCACCCTCGTTTATGTGCTTTGGGTCAAAACCAACTGAACCCAACCCATCTTCATTTTTCTCATCTTAATTTTCTTTATGGCTCTTTCTTTTTAATGTTCATGGCTTCGTTCGTAGATAAGAGAATATTGCAGGATTAAATTTTGAAGGAACTTCTTCTCTTCCCTTTGTCTAGTGTACTTTATATTCTTAACTTCTGTCGTTAGCTACGATACTCATGCGTCTAAATTATTCACTAATGTCTTCATCCTCTGGGACACGACGCGTTGACATCAAATAAATAAAAACTACAACACAATACTAAACAGTATCTGTCGCCTGAATCCTTTTTAATTCAATTATTAAATTTAAAACTATTCAATTTCAACCTACATAAATATACTTTTTACTTTGTTCAAGTTCCCCAATTCAAGTTTGTGGGGATGTTGAGATCAATGGTGAGGCGGGAGGCAAAAAAAGGTGGTGCAGCAGCACTTGCAGCTTTGTGGAAATGGAAAAGATGGTGGTTTAACATTGTGGCAATTATGATCTGGGTAATGATGACATCAATAATAATACCTGCAATGGCGATGTTTTGTAATGCTATCACAAATAATGGTGGTAGCAGCTGGTGATCCAGTGACAATGAAGTCGGTGTTTGTTACGATGAAGGGGTTATAGCAGTGACAAACGGTCACCATTAATTAGTGTCACTTACAATTATTGCATGAGATTTGAGTAATCTTTGTACAGAAGATGAACCAGATAAAGCACTTCCAAGAAGAGAGTATTTCAGTTTGAATTGAACCTGTAGAACTAGTTTGAATTTGAATTAAAAATCATAAAATTTCATTTTAATCGAACATTTTATTTTTAAAAACTATATTTTTATTAAAAAAATTAACTCGGCACCCGAAACATGTCCTGCATCTGAATAAATAGCATTCTATTCTGAAGCAACTTTAAATTGCTATGTGGAGAAACAGTCACGCGCTTTCACCTTTTGCCAGAGAATTATGTTTCTCATTAATGAAGCAGAGCAGCAAAGTGAATATTGCTGTAACGGTTTGCTGTAACGGAAAATAATGATAGGCTCAGAGTAGGGCTAACTTGTATACCATCATCATCGTCATGATAAAACTTGTAATGCAACAACAAAACCTTAACAATCGGTCATTTAAGAAAAGAATTGTTGACTGTATTGACAATCTTTTTGTACAGGAGTATAAAACCACCGGAAGAACTATCTACGAGGAAATGGATATCGAATTCAACAAATATTTTTAGATAAAAGTACATACACAATTTTTAATGCAAATGGCCACAATATCTTTCATCTAGAACCTAAATCGCCAATTTGAAATTGAAATGTTACAGGTATTCAAACAGCAGAATCTTCTAACATAGCAGTGGATAAATCATTTATACGAGGATATGAAGCTTTCTCATCCAGCTGGTTTTGGGCCCATATCAGCATCTTCAGCAAGCTTGGAAGTTTTGGGTCTGCCATAAAAAATCGATCAATGTACCCAAATTAGAGAGCATAGCATTATTGAGAAATTCAGATAATGAAACAGCAAAGTTGAAGCATCTTAATAGAACACTGGAACATAATATAAATATAAACAACTGAAGGAGAGAGAGTCAGCTCGCAATTATAGTCCGGGGGGGAAATTACTGTCATCGTGCACCTTATTATCCATGTGTTAACAATGAAAGAAATGGTTTTTATAATTTTCAATTAATTTGATGTTTAGAAATTAAGAATAATTTCACAATAATCATTATCAAAATAAGAAAATATCGTTTTGCCCTTCACGATCAGTGGATTCCACACACAATTCAAATGCAGAAGTTGAACTCCATAATAATTCCTGTAAATTCTATCTTTCCATTTAGTGTATAGAAGGAAGAAACAGAACATATGTAAACATAATTTTGACATCGCCAATGGCAGTTAAAGGAAAAAATCAAGCTTGAAAATAATTGATACTGGTATATGAACTGTAAGTCCTCTCAATAATCTTTTTGGATTTAGGTTAGTGAAAGCATGTGAATATTTCAGATATTTATTTCACTTCCAAACTCAAGAAGTTTGACTCTATCATTCAAGCATCAAATAAGTCACCAGACGTCAGTTTATGCACTCTCACGGATCTGTGGTCTAGGTGCCAATATGGCAGAAAAGCTTCTATTATGCTCCCAGAATTTACAGATGCTGATTCAACAACAAACCCTATATCTCAAACACAATAACGAAAAACTTGTAGGAAAGGAATACATATCTACAAAATTAACACATTCACAGAAAATTGAGTGTGCAAACTAGATTTAGAACCAGACATTTGCAGCAAACACAAACCTTTTTCATGACTCTGACTAGTAAGTATGGCTGCATTCACCTCACTTGCTGTCTTTAAACGCTGTGATATGTCAAGCAAATCCCCAACAGGACAGTTAGCAACATCTTCAAAGGCAAGTAGTGCAACAGTCCTCTCCAACTCGTCCAAAAAGCTTTGCTGAAAATTAACAGGCAAGTGTAAGGACCAAGTCTCTGTATCCAGTTACATCAAATTTTCCACAATAATAATTTACTTTCCCATTTTTGTATTTTCTTAACTATAAGCAATTAAAATAAATTGACAACACAAACAAATAACCATTAATGAAAAGGCCAGTAATACTTCAAAAATAAAGATTTTAGGGAAAATGCAATTTAGTCCTTGATGTTTTAAAAGATGTATTTCACTTCACTTTTTTAAATAAACAAAACAACCCTTTTAACACTAGTTACCTAGGAAATCTTATTGGTAGGTACCAAAATGTTGAGCTGTGGAAGGACTATTTGCATACATTTTAAAAGTGGCTTGGGAACGAGTCATACATTTTTGTCAGGGACCAAATTGCACAAGACCCAAAATTCGCGATACTAATTTACTTAATTTTCAAGATTTCATGAGAAAAATAAAGATAAAAAAATATATACAATGAGATTTACATTTTCCTCTCCCCTTGGAGCAAGCTCCTCTTGGGCAAACTCTAGTGCCTCTTCTACTTTTCCATTCCGAATTAGTTCTATCAATCGTTGCTGTTGAAGATGGAAAAATAACTGGGGATTTGTGTCCAGTATCTGCAGACAGTATTACGAAACGAAATGGAAAAGACATTAACAAAAGATAGGTCTAAGATGTACAACACTGTTTATGTATTTTATTTGATGTCACAATAATCGTAATAACATTTTAGAATGACACAAAACAAAGGTGTAGTGAATACAAAAGAAAAAGAACACATCTTTGAACATAATGAAATCAAAAAAAATAAAAGCTTAGGAGTAAAGGATGTACAAATTGAACATAGTACTATTTTTATGCAATTCACAGTATCTTTGATCAGATTATCAAATACCAATTTCAATCATAAGATGAAAAGCTTATTTTTTAAAATCATGTCCCAAATTGTAAGATTTAAAACACTGAAAATTAGCTTAAATATAACATATAAATTATGCATCATCCTTAGGAGTGCAACAGGCCAAGTTACTCATTAGGAACCTATGACCTACACATGTTATGTTATGCTTAGGTCATGTCAAACCAGGGCTCTTTTAGAAGCCTCATTTACTTTAAAGAAACATGGTTGAAGTCAGTCAAAAAGCCATTTAGGCCAAACAAGTCAGTGTATTTAAGTAACTACGAAATCATAAAATGAATATTGTCACGTATAGATACCTTCTTGGTATTTGGTTAAAAATAATCCGATGGATACATCTTTGTATTAATTACGTGGATGTATTAAAACTTTCACACACAAAATTAAGACACAAACTCATTTTTTAAGTGTATTTTATTAAATATAGATAAATTTCTATCATGATGATTCAAGATGGTTTATTAATAAAACAAATGTTACAATCCAGTACTCCAACTAATTTGTTATTAATTTTAAGTACTAAAAATTAAATTCAGGTTATATTTAGGAACAAGCCACATACTCGAGTTGATAAAGCAAAGAGCATAAAATGCTGTATCATGATAAACATTTCCGTAACACACCATCATAATATATTTATGTCAATATAACTTTTAATGCCAAATAGCCTATTACTTTTAATAATTTTATGAGTAGACTTCGAGTAAAATGTTTTGATATTGTTTGTCTATTTAAACTTACTAACCTATGACAAAAAAAACTTAGTAAGCTAGGTATACATTAAGACCCAAAAAACTATTTAGAGGTAGTTTCTTTTCATGTTTCAAAAACTTTACTACACATGCGGCTTTTAAATGAGTTTTCAGTCTATGTCAGAAAATTAAAAAATGCCAAGGTAGACCTTAAAAAAGGTTCTATTCACTTATATCAAGTAAATGGATAAACTCAAGTTTTAGATTTGGAAAACAGGTCAGGTCCATGGCCATTTTTGACAAAACATCTTGACAGTAAGTGTCACAACAAATTCAACTCGTAAATCAATTGAATGTGTGAACAGTGAAGCCCCAATATTAGAAAAAATGAAAACAGAATAAGGAAACAGTCTAAGAAGTGCAACAGTTTCCGAGCAACAATGTGAAACTCCTATTTTGAAAGAATGAAGAAGAGCAACAGAATAATTAAATAGGGTGAATTTCGTACTGCTCCTTTCATCTAAGGATATAAGCTAACTTTACTTTTGAATTTCTTTAATGAGAATTGGTGGTAAAAAATGTTGAAGATGGGGGAAAGTATCGGTGAATCGTATGATTGGTACTCATGATGCAGAATTGGTTGAATTGCAAAATTCAACCATGTATCTTTTGATACAAAGGCATATGCAACGTATCACAATTGCTAGCTTGGCAAATAGCATGGTTCAAATTACAATTTGTAATTTTAAGCAAGAAATATAAAGCAAGTGAGGATAGTTGTGTACGAACACGAAGACGAACTTAAAGAGGCTGTATCATATTCTGTTTAAATTTTGCCTAACTCCCATCAGGTCATGTTTTAAGAAATTTGAAGCATAAAAGAACTTTCTAGACATGACAGACAATAATATGTCATTGCCATTGATGCACAGAATACAATGCAGAATGAGTGGTTTTAGCTATCCAGCAGATAAGAATTTGAATGATGCATGCATTATGTGAATCATATACACTACAAATTAAGGGAGGCTATGATGCATAGGAATCGAAAGTTATTACAAAATAAATAAATGAAGGAAAACATACCTCTGGATTTAAGTCATTCACTTTCTCAATTGCATCCTCGACATTACCATTTTGTACTGCCTTCTTAACAGCCATGCGATCCGTTATTGTTGCAAGATCTATGTCTGCTGTGGATCAATAAGGACAATCATATCTTTATAAAGAATACAATCTCTTCTCACAGACTTGAAAAAAAGAAACAAATAAATAAATCAAAAGAGGATACGTTCAGTTCCAGACTCCATTCGAAACTTCTCAGCAGCTTCAACGTAGCCTTCTGTAACGAGGAAATTCATTACCAATTTATTCATGTCTTCCTTTCTAATCCTCACATCATTAAGCCTTTTCTCCCATTCTTCTCTTGTTATGACTTTCTTAGTTGCAGCCTTCACAAAAGAGTTTGCAGGGATAAAAATCAATTGGCATCATGACATATATTGGAGTTAGTTCACTTCCATGCAGCATGCAGAATTGTCCATAAAAAGAAATACTTTCCGAAATAAGACTAAAATTGGCTCCATATACATCAATAAATTTCCCTCTAGTTGCTTGATGTGTAACGCAGGAATATATGAGAAAACAACGACCTTTCTTGCTAAATTAATCTCCTCCCACAGCATTTCAAGAAACTAATAATCCAAAGAGTAACCCTTAGTAGTTCAGTATAACACGAAGCACTACTTCTGTTTATGTGAGGTACTTGCAAAAAATGTAGGATAAACTAATCACAAAACAGAATAAATATGAACAAGAGTTCTGAGGCTCTTTCTAGTCAAATGAAAATGGAATGCAGAATAAAGAATCAATAGGTTCTAAAATTCTTAAAATGAGCACAAAGTTTAGATCCTTTGCACCACTGACATTCAAATTAAACTAATTAAATATGTATCCACTATCTGCAAAGAGAAAAAGCGCGACAGAGATAGAGAGAGAAAGTCAAATACCATTGCCTCGATTTCTGCAAGTTGACGAATTACAAGCCAGAACAGTGACATCAGTGCACCAACTTAAACCCCATTTTTAACCCTAAACGACACAAGAACTCCGTCACCTGAAAATCCGAACAAAGGCACCGCAACTGCAGGTCGTAGATCAGCATCAACAATTCAAATATTAAAAGCAGTCACATTTCTAGTTTCCACATCCTTCCAATCAATGACTTTAAAAACAAAACTATATCATCAAAACCCTATCGAAAGAAGGGGAAAACAACATCCACGAGCGAGGGGAGGAAAAAAAATAAGAGCAGGAAGTGAATTCACCGCAAAAATAATTTCCCAATAGATTGTTCTCGGTCTCTATTCTCCGGGAAAGTGGTGAGAAAAGGTGTATCTCCGTCTTCGGAAGGTGCCGCCGGCGATCCCTTTCTTTACAGTTGAATCGTAATACAGGGTTCTAGACTTCTCTTTCAACGTCATATACAGATATTTGCTTCTGGGTTCGGATCCGGTTCATTTATACCCGCTCTCGTATCTGGGCCGGCTCTAAACTTTTGCCCCCATGTTTTCTTGTTGCACCCATATTTCTTAAAATACCAAAATTAACTCAAATTTTATTGACTTTTTTTAATTTTAAAATATAAAATTTATAAATTTTATGGGTTACAGTATCCAAATTTAATATTTGTAATTTTTTTCATTCTATATTATACCATCCATAATGTAAAATTTGTATTGGATTGTACAATTTGAAATACAAATTTTGTCAATACAAATTTTGTATTATAAATTGTACAATTTGAAATACAAATTTTAGATTCTAATTCGGATTGGTGTGTATTATGGATATGGGGCTTGATATTTTGTAGTATCTATGACTCACTTCTCAATCTTGAATTCGATTTCCAACAAATTAACTTCCAACAAATTAACTTATGGAAGGAGTGAGCCTGAAACTCACACTTGAATTGGATGCACACATGCTCATACTCATATTTGAGGTATTATATTTTCCTTATCATCAAATGCTCACCTTTATCGTGGATAGTGTAAAAGAGAACATAAGATGTTTACAAGTGTTACATAACGTATGTTTCAGCATTAAATATTTATTGTATTCTAACGTTGAATAATCTATATTATAGTGTTAGATATTCATGTTCTAATATTAGATAGTCATTGAACTTTAGTGTTAGACGTTATATATATATATATATATATATATATATATATATATATTTTTATATATT
>Ga0123341_1003569_pt1 | contig 13382 bp, 14 predicted proteins | sample Turbeapinknodule_FD_89959 | JGI IMG/M metagenome (GOLD analysis project Ga0123341, IMG submission 89959) | Root nodule microbial communities of legume samples collected from Mexico - Turtle bean Mexico pink nodule | ecosystem: Host-associated > Plants > Roots > Nodule | place: Mexico: Nepantla... | reverse complement strand
TATATCATATATATCTAAAACAAAAAATAATGTGAGAATATATATATAAAGATGTTATCTCTTATATTTGAGGTGAGAAACATATGAATATATATTTGTTTTTATATTATGTGTTTGTGTATGTATATATATATATATATATATATATATATATATCTTTAGTTTTTGAGTTTAGAATATTTGTGTTATTTAACTTTGTTCATATTATACTACTGAGAGTCCAAATACCCGCATATAAGCATTGATTAGTCGACCTTTCGATCATTCTATTCTATATCTCAGATTAATTAGTAATACCATTAAGATATCACGTGATAATTACACCAAAATCACGATAAGTGGATAAATTTGGCTTAGTTGAATCGTACTAGTACATAATATTTTAAAGTCCAAAACCATACCTATAAATAGGAAGTCACCTATAAATAGGAAGTCACCCCTGAAGATAGGAAGTCACCTATAAATAGGAAGTCACCCCTGAAGAATAAGGTATTGAAAATCTGATCCTAAAACCTACAACACTCAAATTATTAAAACTGATTTGAACATCAGTGTGCCATCACAAGTATCCTGAAAAGACCGAAGAAAACAACAAGACTGAAGATCAAAGACCGAAAACTGGAGGAACGCAGTAAGTGAGAAACAATATGTCGCTACAACAATACTTTGTAGGAAAAAATATATAAAATTATTTATTTAATTTAATAGTTTTAAAAAAGTGTATTTGGAGATACATCAAAGAAAACTACAATGTTAAGTCAAATAAATAATTTTCTTATTTCCCTTGGTTTATTACAAAAGTTGACAAAATAACTATTTAGATAGGTAATACATATTAGACAGGATGGATGCTCTTGCAATGCACGCGGTATACGTTTTCCGTTGTAAACATATTTATAAATATTCTTAAATTAAAAAAATAGCTTTTCTAATTTTATATAACATAATTAATTCATTTATCTTCAATGAAATTTGTAAATTCTTGGGCCCAAGGTCCATTTAACTTCCTTCTACCTTTTTTATTTTCTTATTTCTATTTTAAAAAAGAATTCCTCTCTCTATCTTTGTCATTTGTTATTAATTTTTCATTTAATCACTTATTTCCTTTAAAAATATATGATAACTTGCATTAGTTTGTGTGTTAACGACCAATTCTTCTTATCAGATTTATTCTCGAACGTTATTGGAACCAAGAGAACGATTCGAACTACTTTTTGGTCGGTCGGTCGATCTGCACCTCATTCCCTGTTTTCAACTGAACTCTCACACTCGCTTTTCCACTCCTTCTCCTTGCTAGCTCCAGGCTTGTATGGTACCTGCAAAAGGTACTCCGACACTCAAGTCAAACTTCAACACTCAGTATTTAGGATTAAATGATTGTGTACCTGATCCTTTAGAACATGTGCTAATTTATATGATTATTATGGGTCCATTGTAAAGAGTAGTGTATTATTTTATTTTGCTCCTTGTATTTCGGTCAACCCCAATTTAGGTCAAATAACTTAACCCTAAGACATAAAATATTTTTTAGGTATAGAAACCCTAACTTGGGCACCAAGTTAGGGTTAAGGTTAGAAGTTTGGGCACTAATCTAGGGTTTTATGCCTTGCGCACCAAGTTAGGGTAAAAACCCCAGCTTTCACCACAAGTTTTCTCTTAGAGTCCTAGAGTTTGTTTACCTTCTCATGTATTATTCTTCTAGATGGTCTAGGGTTAGGGTTTGGGAAGCTTGCTTTGAAAGTTTCCTCTCCTCTAAATAAGAGGCTCGTGTACTTATTTTTCGGCTTTGAATGAATTAGTGTGTTGCTTCCAAAATTGTTTCAACACACTTGTTCTAAAGCTCTCCTTAGGTTAAAACTTCTTCAAGTGTTTAAGTCTAAGACTTCTTCAAGAGTTAGCCTAACCTCTCTTGAGTTCAAATTTTCCACACCTATTCACTTCACCTCTAATTCCATTTTCTCTTCCACAAAGCTTCTACCATCATCCTTCATGTTCTTCTCATCCATGGAACTTCCAAGGAGCAAGAAGAGTTCATCATTTCGTTTATCTGTTATTGTATGTAAACAATGTGGTGATAGCATCTCAAGACATGGTTGAGGTCAAACAATTGAAGTTACTGCTCGATAATGAATTTGAGATGAAAGTTATAGATGTAGTAGAGATTATTATAGGGATGGAGACCAAGAGGGATAGATCCCAAAAGAAACTCTTTTTGTGTTAAAGGAAGTACATCCAAAATGTGCCAAGACATTTTGGGATGGAATGTGCTAAAGCTGTAAGCAAACCTTTGACAATCTTTATACATCTTTTTGAGCTCAACATTCCTTAAATGATAAGGAATACATGACTCGTGTTCCTTATGCAAGCATAATGGGAAATCTGATGTATATCATGATGTGTACCAGACCAAATCTTGTACAAAATATTAATATGGTGAGCATGTATGTGAGCATACTTGGGAAGGAGTATTGGCAAGTCATGAAGAGGATCCTAAGATACGTAAAGGGGACTAAATATATTAGACTTATCTTTAAGGGTGATTCATAGTGGAATGTAGTATGTTACTTGAACTTTGACTTTGCACAGATTTTAGACAGTCCATTATTGGTTATGCTTTTGGAATTTTTACTAATGTAGTGCAATTTTATTTCTTAATTACTGAAATGGGTAAAAAAATTGAAAATTATCAAAATGGGTTAGTCATGCCACCTTGGGACGACTTTATTTAAAATTTGATTATACTGAAGTCGTGCCACCTTGACACAACTTCAGTTCAAATACACTAAAGTTGTACCACCTTGGCACGACTTACCTATTTCGGTAAGTTTTCAAAATTTTACCCATTTTGATAATTAAGATGTAAAATAGATTCGTACAAAATCTTAGGCTTTCACCATTGGTTGATCTCCAGTTAGTTGGAAAGCCACTCTCCAACAAACAATGGTGTTGTTGATAATAGAGATGAGGTATATAATGTTGGTGGAGGGAGTGATATAGCCTTAATCACATCAGATTTTCAAATAAAACCAAGTTCCCTTTAATGTAATATAGGATCAACCTAGGTCACAGTCTAAAGAAAACATGTTTATGAAGTCCATATAATAATCTCTATAATAGACCGTCTAATAGACTGCCTATCAACACTTAAAATGTAAAGAACTGGAAAGTAAATGGAAGCATGTAGATAGTTTGAAAGTAAACTCAATTGTAAACGAAAAACACAAATTAAATGGACAAAATGTAAAATTATAGTAAAGAATTGAAAAATGAAGAGTGTGTTAAACGCTTAAAAGAAAATTGTGTAAAATGATTTAATGAATAAAAAATGTAAATCAAATCAAAACTAAAGTCTAATTCTAAAACAAAAGCTAAATATGAATGAATATATGCAAAGAAAAAGACTAAGTACAACGGTTAGACTGTCTTGTTGATAATCGTTTACTAGACCCTCTAGTGGATAATCGTGTAATGGTTATACTGAAGAAGAAAATAGAAGAGAGCGTCTAATCGTAAGAAAAAATGTTAGCAATGTAAATTGTAAGAAATTAAATGAAAGAAGTGTAGATTGTGAGATGATAAATGATAGGAATGTAAATGGCAGAAATTGTAAAGTTTAGAAATGTAAAAGTTGGAAATGTAAAATAGAGTGTGACTGGAAATTAAACTACAATTGAATTTGTACCGACTAGTCATCGGGTCTCGAGGACTGGAAATAATGGTAAGCCACGTAAGCTGGGTCCCACAAGCGGTATAAGCTAGTGTGTCAACCAGTCGTCACACGTCGACCACCAGAAACTGTCGACCAGTCATTAGACGTCGACCATAAAGGAAGGTCGAAGAGTCGTCAAGCATACAGAGTAAGACCGATGAGTCCTTGAACATCAGTACAGCGAATGTGGGCCACGAGAGGTGGGTCCCAGAAGAACATATCAGTTATCAGTAAAAGCACCCAGAGATAAGGGGAAGCCCTAGGTCACAAAGAGTCCATGTGTGTGGTGTGAATAACGCATTCAGGTGCAACACAAGTAAAGAATCGCTAGAGACGCTAAGACCCATTAGGGTTAGGGTTTCCAGGGGTAGACTGCATGCATGGCACGTGAATACTTAGGGCACCCAAAGAACAACGGGCCCCAGAGGGTTGGTACATGAGTTGGTACCTTGGTGGCCATTTTGTTAGTTGTTGCACTCTAGTTAATGGCAGTCCTACGTGCTAGATTACGTTAAGGCTGTGTAATAGCGGCGCAGGGACGTTCCCCCAGGAACCCTAGTTACAACATATATAAGGGATGTTAAAAACCCTAGAGAGGTACGTAGTTTCTATGTTTAGAATTATTACACACACATACAAATTCTCTGCCCCATTATTGACTTGAGCGTCAGAGTGCAAATGGTCGCTACGGTGCCCCCTTTTTCTTTGCAGGTACAGAGTGTTTTGATCCAGGAAAGCGTGAACCCTCGAAGAGACAGGCGGGCGTGAGATCGTCGTTAGAGTCAACCGGCGAGCGAGTCAACCGGCGAGCGAGTCAACCGACAAGAATATTTGGTGCGTACCGTGGGGCTCAATAAAACGAGGTCCCACTCACAAGTAAAGAAAAGTTACCCAGCAATATGAGGAGCACGAGGTAAGGTTCTGTCGCACCAATAGGAGGGGAAAACATCACCATGCAACAAATCATGGAGACTATACACGCCTTTCAGAAGACGGTGGCGGCGTCTAGGGCGGATCAGGAACGCATCCAGATTGACCTAGCCGCGTCGCAAGCAAGGAACTAAGAGTTGTGCAGGACTAACAAGGAACTGCGCAGGAATTTGCAGCAGACAGGGGAACGCGTGGCGGATGAGTGAGTCCCGCCTACACCACCCAAGGCTCTCCTTATGCCATTCTCGCAGGCGATCATGGACACCATGATACATGCCACTTTCGTAGGTCCTAAGGCTGCCTTTACAGGCGTAGAGGATCTGAAGGCTCATCTCATAGCCTTCCACATCTAGATGATGCTGTCAGGAGGCTCTGACACTAAGCATTGCAAGTTGTTCATGGCACATCGCTAGACTGGTTTGTCAGCCTCCCTAACGGACATGTAACGTCGTTTGCGCAGTTTTCCATGCTGTTCAGGGAGCAATACATCGTCAATTAGGCTCCCCGCCAGTCTCTTACGATCTTTTCGACGTAAGGCAGTACCAGAGAGAATCCTTGAAAGACTTCCTCAACAGATTCGGGGCACAGGTGGTGAGGCTGCACACCAAGGACGAAGATATGATGGTGCACGCTTTCAGGAAGGGAATCTTGCCAGGACCCTTCAGTGAGTCACTCATCAGGTGTCACCCCAAGACCTTTTGTGAGATCCGGTGTCGAGCGGTAGCCCACATCGTCGCAGAAGGGGAAATCACTGAGAAGCGTGGAAGCATTGCCCTCGTCCAACCACGAGGACCAAGTCGACCTCAGCCCATAAGGGTACATGAGGCGACGAAAGAGAAAAAGGCCCAAGGGAAGTAGCAACCCTACGAGGCCAGGAAGCCCCAGACTATGGCCACCGAAAACTAACAAGAGATTGGGGCCAGCAAGAACACTTGGTGTGAGTTCCACCAAGTGTATGGCCACGCCATACACACTTGCCTGTCACTAGGACACCAGTTGTACGAGCTGGTGAAGAACGACTTCTTGAAGGACTACTTGCGGGAGTCGCAAGGGGTTCAGGCGCTGACAACCCTAGGGGGTGACCAGGGGCACTAGATGCCCGTTCATGGTGAAATTCACACCATTTCAGGGGGTTTCTCAAGTGGAGGGTGCACTGCTTCTCAGGGAAGAAATATGCACGAGCAGTAATGGCGGTAGAGACGCAAGAGGCAGACTAGGCTCCTGACATCGACCTCATCTTCACCAAGGCTGATCGCCAGGACGTTGTCCCCCACGACAATGACCCAGTGATGGTTTCGGTAGTAACAGTGGCAAGGAAGGTGCACTGTGTCCTAGTGGACCAAGGAAGCTCGGCCAATGTGATGTTCTGGTCGACCTTCAACAAATTGCAGTTGTCCCTGACCAATTGAGGCCTTACACCGGCTACTTGTATGGATTTGTTGGAGACCAGGTAGAAGTGCGTGGACACATAGAGCTGAGGACCACCTTCACGGATGGCATAACTTCCCGCACAGAAAACATCAGGTACCTTAGTTGTTGATGCTCCCTCAGCTTACAACATACTGTTGGGCAGACCTACCTTGAACACGTTGGGAGCGATAGCATTGACGAGGCACATGAAGATGAAACTGTCTTCCTTGGAGGGGACAGTGATCACCATCAGATAAGACCAGAAGGAGGCTAAGAAGTGTTACGAGAATAGCCTCAAAGCAAAGAGAGGGGTGTTCGCTGTTACCACCCAGCCCCCAGGTGAAGAAGGGCTCACCCGCGCAAAGGTCGCTCGGGAAAGACGACCCGAACCAGCCGAAGACGTCCTTGAGAGGGAGATTGGTGGCAAGATGTTTAAGCTTGGCAAGTCTTTAGGCCAAGGGACATAGGACCAGATTGTCGAAGTCATAGCACGAAATATGGATGCCTTCGCGTGGTCTGCCTCAGACATGCCTGACATAGACCCCGACTTCCTGTGTCATCATCTTACCATGGACCCCCAGGTCCGACCTGCTCGCCAAAGGAGGAGAAAGTTCAACGAGGAAAGGCAGCAGGTCATCAAAGAGGAAACACGGAGTTGCTAAGCGCCTGCCACATCAGGGAGATTCAATACCCAGAGTGGTTGGCAAACGTGGTGTTGGTAAAGAAGGCCAACGGGAAGTGGAGGATGTGCGTAGACTTCACAAACCTCAACAAGGCCTGCCCGAAGGACTCCTACCCGATGCCAAGCATTGATGCTTTGTTAGACAATACCAGAGGCGGTGTACTTGCGCCCATGATAGGGCGAAATGTGTAAGCGTATGTGGATGATATGGTGGTGACCTCACAGGTGAAGGATCAACACGTCGCTGATTTAGAAGAGCTATTTACGACAATAATCAAATACAAATTGAAACTGAACCCTGAGAAGTGTGTGTTCGGGGTGGAAGCAGGCAAGTTCTTAGGCTTCCTACTCACTGAGCGTGGGATAGAAGCGCACCCTGAGAAGGGCACTGCAATCCTCGCGATGAGGAGCCCGATCTTGGTAAAGGAGGTGCAGTAGTTGACAGGGCAGATATTCACTCTGTCCAGATTTGTATCAGCTAGAGGGGATAAAAGTCACCCATATTTCCAGTGCCTGAGGAGGAACAGTAGGTTCGTATGGACCAGAGAATGTGAAGAGGCGTTCCTCAACCTGAAGGAGTACCTAGCCAGCCCACCAGTGTTATGCAAGCCGCAGCTGGGTACGCCGCTTCGCCTATACTTTGCGGTCACTGATCGGACGATCAGTTCGGTCCTCGTGCAGGAACAGGACCAGATACAAAAGTCGATCTACTTTGTGAACAAAGTGTTGCTGGGGCCCGAGGTGAGATACCAGGCCCTAGAGAAGGCAGCTCTGGCAGTAGTGTTCTCAGCGAGAAGACTTCGCCACTACTTCTAGAGCTTTATCGTGGTAGTGATGACAGACCTTCCCATTCGCAAGGTCTTACAGAAACCAGACATTGCGGGAAGAATGGTGCACTGGGCGGTAAAGCTATCAGAATTCGACGTACATTACGAGCCCAGAGGCCCTATCAAAGGCCAGGTTTACGCTGACTTCGTGGTAGAGCTCTTCTTGGCAGACACGCACCACAAAGAGTCTGACTTCCGATGGGTGCTCTCTATAGATGGTTCCTCTAACCAACAAGGTAGCAGAGCCGGCGTCATCCTGGAAGGGCCAAATGGGCTATTGATTGAGCAGACCCTGCGTTTCGCTTTCAAGGCTAGTAACAACTAGGCAGAGTATGAGGCTTTGATCGCTAGAATACTGTTAGCCAAGGAGATGGGTGCACAGAGTTTGCTGGCGAAGAGTGACTTCCTGCTGGTCACGGGCCAAGTAATAGGAGAGTACCAGGCCAAAGACCCTCAGATGGTCGCTTATCTAGAATATGTCCAAATCCTGAAAAAATCATTTGCGGTGTTCAAGTTAGTACATGTCCCTAGAGAGCAGAATGCCCGAGCTGACCTACTAGCAAAGCTCGCCAGTTCGGGCAAGGGGGCAGACAGAGGACAGTCATCCAGGGAACCTTCACTGCAGATAATTTGGTAGAGGTCCATCAGGTTAGCACATCGGAAGGGAGGAAGAGAAGTCATCGGTCATTGACTCAGGAGACATTGAAAACGCCCAAGATAAGCATATATCCAGTTTTTGGGAAGTGTCGTTGCAGGTTTACCTGATTGAAAGAGGAGAAACCTGGATGACACCCTACAAGCGTTACCTGGCTAATGGGATAGTCCCATTGGAACCCACAGAGGCCAGAAAAATAAAGAAAAATTTGAGCAAATACACCTTCATTGACAGGGAATTGTTCAGACACGGGTTTACCCACCCTATTTTGGTATGTATAAGTGGCGAGCAGTGCACACGAATAATGGCAGAACTCCATGAAGGGATATGTGGGAGTCATATCGGTGGCCGATCTCTCGCATCAAAGGCCATTCGTGCGGGATATTATTAGCCAACCATAAGGGAAGATTGCAGATGGTATGCACAGCAGTGCAAGCAATGTCAACAACACGCTGACTAGCACAAGGCGCCATGAAAAGATCTCAGATCGATCTATAGCCCTTGGCCGTTCCATACTTGGGGAATCGATATTCTGGGGCCATTCCCTTTGGCGGTACGGCAGATGAAATACCTTGTGGTTGCCATAGAGTATTTCATGAAGTGGATAGAGGCTGGGCCAGTAGCGTAGATTACAGCCCGCAAGATCCAACACTTTGTGTGGAAAAATATATTATGCCGCTTTGGAGTCCCAAAACAGTTGGTGTATGACAATGGCATCCAGTTTGCAAGCCAACAACTGGGAAAGCTGTGTACAGAACTTGGGATAATGCAGGTGTTTGCATGAGTCGAACACCCCCAGACGAATGGGCAGGTCGAGTTTGCCAACCGAGTTCTGCTGAGGGGTCTGAAGATAAGGCTGGAGAAGGCCAAAGGAACCTGGGCAGAGGAAGTTCCTAGCATTGTGTAGGTTTACCACACTACTCCCCAATCCACCACCAAGGAAACACCTTTCAACTTAGTGTACAGTTCGGACGTGATGATTCCTGTAGAAATCCAGGAGAACTCACAGTGTTTCCAGAACTTGGCTGAAGAGTCCAATGTTGAAAGAAAGATGAACCTGGACCTACTGGATGAGGTACGGGAGGAAGAAAGAATCAAGGCTGAAGCCTTGAAGAGAAGGGTGGAGTACAAGTACAACTCCAAGCTGAGACCTCGGCAGTTCCAGGTCGCCGACCTGGTAATGCGGAAGGCCCACCCATAGAGAACAAGTTGTCTCCCAAATGGACTGGTCCCTTTAGGGTGACAGAGGCCTTTGGGAACGGAGCATGCAGGCTCGAGACTTTAGAGGGTGGGGCGGTTCCTCGTACATGGAACGCGACTAACCTTAAGTTTTATTTTAGTTGAACTATCGCACTGTACACAGTTTTTAGGGGACACTATTTTTCCCTTAAAGGGATTTTTAATGAGGTCACCCAATAAAGTTTCAGTTGAAGTATATTCTCAAGTTTTTGGTACAATGTAGTTATGAGCCTTTCCCTTGGGTTAGAAGCCTTAAAATTGGGAAAGGAAGGTTCGTAGAGAACACCTCCCTCTTGACTGAGAAAGCCAAGGTCGAACAACATGGTTCATCAGTTAAATCCTCTCTTGCCCTTGGGCGAGGATGAGGTCAGTTACAAACCATTCACTTGGGTTAGAAGTCTCGAGACCGGGAAAGGAAGGTTCGCAGAGAACGTCGCCCCCTTAAGCGAAAACGCCAAGGTTGAACAATATTGTTCACCAGTTAAATCCTCCCTTGCCCTTGGGCGAGGACGAGGTCAGTTACGAACCGTTCACTTGGGTTAGTAATCTCAAGACTGGGACTGAAAGGTTTGTAGAGAACACCTCCCCCTTCAAGTGAGAATGCCAAGGATGATTCGTATGGTTCGTCAGTTAAAGGTCCTCACCTAAACTTTGCATAGATAAGGAGAGATCAATAAACGAACATTCCCCTTGATTGCAGGGCAAGGATGAAGAATGGCATGGTTCACCAATACCGCCAGTAAAGCATGTCTTCGGCGGGAAGTCCTTTCCCATGTCTTGCAGGGAAAAGGTCAAACACAGTTAATACGAATTCCTCTTATCCTCGTATGACAAAATAAGACCAGCTAAGGGTTTACGCACACGTCGTCAGTGCCTCAAAGACAATGAAGGTTGTAAGTAGGTAAATCAGGCAGGATGAGGCGTGCTACCCAAGGGGTGAACCTATGTCGAAGACGTTGTTAGCAAAACTTACCAAGGTAATCAAATGGTAACCAAGACAAGGAGAGATAAGTTATGCGAATAAGGCATAAGTGTGCAACATAAATATGCAAGGTTACAGAGTGTTCACAAAGCAGTAAATTATTTACAGAGTATTCACAAAGCAGTGAATTATTTACAGAGTGTTCACAAAGCAGAAAATTATTTACAGAGTGTTCACAAAGCAGTAAATTATTTACAGAGTGTTCACAAAGCAGTAAGTTATTTACAGAATGTTCACAAAGCAGTAAGTTATTTACAGAATGTTCACAAGGCAAATTATTACAAGTTAAGAGAGCTTGGTCCTGGGCACGAGCTGCCCATCAACAACCTTCATCGACACCACAAAGGGGGAAAGATCCATTTCAGGATGCACGCAGGCAACCTGAGCAATGGCATCCTAGAACCCAGCCCCATACGCATCGGCAACGTCATTGGTAAGCTCCGTTTTGGTCTGTTTGAAGAGCTCAATCTTTTGAGCAAGTTCACCCACCACGCAGCCAAGTTGAACCTCTTATTGGGTGGCCCTCTCCTCAAGTTTGGCCATCTTGGCCTGTGCCTCCTCTACCTTCTCCTCCAAGTCAATTACTTTGTTGCGGAGAGGTAGGATCTTCGCCTCTACCTGAAGGACCTGCTGAGACTTATCGAAGAGGAGCTTCTTGGTCTCTTTCTCCAATTGACGGAGGCTATTCAGCTCTTGGTTTAGGGCAGCTTCACGCTTGGCGAAGATTTGGATTTGGAACGCTAGTTCCTCCCTCATGTTCGCTTCCGCCTGGCTCACGAAGGCACTAGAGTTGACGAGGAACTCCCCAAGGCTTTGGCCCACACGATCCCGTAGCATGTCCCCATCCAAGGCCTCCACTGCCTCCTTGTTTTGGAAGCATTTTAAGGCTCGTTGGAGAATGGTTGGGAGCTTAGGGGAAGGCGGCACTTGGCCACCTTTAGGAGTGTTCTCCCCTCCGCCTTCAAGTGCGGCGAGTTCGTGAGGAGAGGAGGCGCTGAGAGGATTGTCCCTAAAGGATGGGGCGTGGCCATCCGTGGCAGAATGTGATGGCGCCACGACACCCACCCTCTGCCTCTTAAAGACGAGGCCCATTTCAGTGTCCTCATCTTCCGAGCCAATCGCCACCACCACCCCTTTTTGTTTATCACCAAGGACTGGACCGGGCGAGTCTTGGGCAGGAGCAACAACACGAGAAGGACCAGAAAGTGTAGTTTGACGAGGAGCGATCAGCCCAGCCAGTTTATTCTTCTTTTCTTCATTGAGCACCATATCTGCACTAAGACAACGAAGCATAAGGAGATAAGCCTACACAATATGCAACTAACAACAAGAGTATAAGCAAAGACAGATAAAAGATAGGGACAAATACCAATGTAGCCCTTGAGGGTTGTGGCGTTGTACTCATACTTAATCAGCTCAGCAGTGTTAAACACCACTCCCAAGCTTGAGAGAAGCTGGCATATAGGGAGTCAGCTCCTCAAGACCCCTAGCCTTTCCACCCAATAGAGTGGGAACCCATCTAGCAGGGTGGGGTCGTAAGCGCTACAGCATACCTTAAGGAACAAGAAGAAGAAGGCTTCCCCAGGGTTGGCACGATTGTTAGCACATACGAGTTTGCCCTTTGTGCAAGGTCGAGCTGATACGTACGCGTCCCATCCCTCCCAAACACACAACCCTTAGAGTCAGCCTCATCCTCTCTGTGCTTTCTCACGTCCTCACTGGAAGTAAGTTTGGAAGTCTCAACAAGGAGTCAACAGAAGCCCAATGGCAGAGGGCTTTGTAATCGACAGAGGGAGGAGGGTTGGAAGTGGTTTTGGTTCTGGCCATCTTGAAGGAAGCTAAAAAGGGAGAGGAGAAAGGAAGAAAAACGAGGGTTCAGAAGAAATGATGGTGTGACTCAATGTGTTCCTTGATGGATGGTCTGTCATCACGAACTCACCCTTCTTGTTGTGAGTTGATTTTATATTGCACATTTTAAAGGTTTCACTTTTTTTTAGAATTTGTGGATTAACAATTTAAAGGTGAGAACCCTAAGAAGATTCCCACTGGACACGAATTTAACCAAGTGGTTAAGTAAGTGTGAAGGTTTCCTTCAGAAGGGCAAAGAGAAAAGGATAATATAAGGTGACAAATGATGATGCAAAGAGCAGAAATTAAAATGAACAAGGTGAAGATGACAATATATAGACCGAAATTAAAAGAAGATAAGAGAATGAAGATGAGAGGGAAGATGGCGCAAAGAGGAAGTAAAAAGAATTAAAAGGAAAAGATGAAGAGACAGAAAAAACTTATGGAATGGAAGATGTCATGCCACTTGGAGAATATGAACTCTAAGATGAGTGGTGTAAGAGCCGCTACTTAAGTTGTTACCCACCCAAGATAAGACTCTGATAACTAGAGCCACCACTTGAGATATTACACATCCAAGATAAGACCCAGATAACCTAGAGTACTCAGACTCACAAATTCACTTAAGTAGAGTTTCTTTACTTCAAATTTCAATGTGTGAATACATGAGGCAAGGCACCCTATTTATAGGAAGTGGTGCCTTGGTGGGCAAGATGGAGGGAGGGGTAGAAAAGGAAGCATGAAAGGGGCGACCTAGGGTTTGACTAAGTCAATGTCGCCCCTTAGTCCTAGCTTCTACAAGTTAGGGCTACCTCCTAACCCTAATGGACTTGGCACAACCCAATTTGATAACTACATCTCCTATTATGCTTTGTTAACCTACTGATGGAGATCAAGATCAAGACCAAATGGAGGCCAATAATCAAGGACAAGAAGAGGTAGAGGCTCAAGTGATAGACGCTCAAGGAGTCTTTAGTCCACCTCAAAGGCTTACAAGAAGCCAATTCAAGGCATTAGGAAATAATGGAAGGTTGTTTTCTCTTTTTATAGTTTCTTGTGTAATAAAAAGTGCTTAGAGGGAAACATGAGACACCTCTTTT
>Ga0123341_1003567_pt1 | contig 13390 bp, 11 predicted proteins | sample Turbeapinknodule_FD_89959 | JGI IMG/M metagenome (GOLD analysis project Ga0123341, IMG submission 89959) | Root nodule microbial communities of legume samples collected from Mexico - Turtle bean Mexico pink nodule | ecosystem: Host-associated > Plants > Roots > Nodule | place: Mexico: Nepantla... | reverse complement strand
TATATATATATATTATGTTTTCAATGTTTAAAACTAATTAGCTCACCAAACAAATAATTCAAAACATGATTTAGTTTTCTTTCTTGGTAAGACTTTGTGAATTTTACTTTTGGAGAATAATAGCATATGATCTTTTCCTTTGAAAACTAGGTATAAAATATTAAGTCCAAAATATCAATAATTATGATTTATTTACTAATTGTGTTCTGCAACAAAAAATCTTCTATATTTTTCTTTTTTTTAAAAAAAATATCTATTTATTGATAAAATCTTTTTGAAAAAAAATGGTTTCATATTATATATTTCAGCAAATGTATTTTACAATAATTTTAGAGTACCTTACAATTTTAATTTTAATTTAGCCTTATAAATTAATATGCTTGTCTAGGGATTAGAAAATAAATAAAAGAAATATATTGATTAAGTGCCAATGAATCAAAATTAAACCAATAAAAAAATTGACTTTTATTTACATGTTAAAAGGGGGTTAAACAAAAAAAAAACAGTGAAATTAAATTCACACCATAAACATGAGAAACAATGGAGTTGTAATTACTTTCAATCATCCTTCACTTTCTGATAAAAGAATGTTAACTTTTCCTCGGATGGTCTACATAATGGACTTTTGCTTCCGTTCCAGCGATTCCCTCGTGAAGAATGGTAATTATCAATCAAGTGTAAATGTACAATAAGTAAAAATGGCGCTTAACAAACTAACCATGTGTTATCTTATAACATATTTTCATATAAACATATTCCAAAGTTGAAGCTTGATTGTCATATATCGATTTCATTTAGACGCATTCAGATCACTGCTTTGATGCAAGTGAATAAGAAATACAACAATAAGAAACAGAAATGCAAAGCCTAAAAATGTTACAATAAGAACTTTACAACAATAAATCAATAACCGTTAATGAGTAATTATCCTATACATATACATTGTCCCTTGCAAAGCTACCACATCTACTCCTCCTTCTATACCCATCCACCCATGACTCAAGACCAACGAGTGTTAAATTAGATTATCATATACCAGGCTCCCAGCGTCCAAGGTGGTTTCCAAATTAGTATTTCCTAATCAAATCCAATTGTACATTCTTGCTTCCTATTTAACCCAACCTAAAATACTAGTCACTTAAGAAAATTCTACACGACCTTCTGCCTTAAGCATGAAAAAAGATACAACTACTGCTACAGGTATTTACACAACTGAACCGGCGTGACATCGCATCCAGCAATAGCAATCCATCCTCTCATTAAACAAGCTCGAAAAGACTGCAAGCCAACAATTCTTATTCTTGCAACAACAAATCTGAGATATTAAGCCACAACATATTAGGCACTACCTGCCTCATCTGATGTACTTCCTGCTGGGCATATTCTGCCAACCTGAATTTCATCTTCACTGAACATGCTCTCTTCACTAGAATTGGAGAATGGACCAACATCCTCATCCGTTAGGGAGTCAGCTTTTTGTCTCCTCCTCACATCCTTCACTGCTCTTCCCTGAAGAGCGAGGCGTCTACGTTTTCGAGCTTTACGCTTGCCTTTGGGGAACTCTTCCTTTTGCAACTCAAAGTTCTTCCCTTCAGCCTCTTTCGGAGTTCTTCCCTTGCCATATCCATTATCATCAGATTCTTCAGCCTCCAGCTTACGCCTTTTTCTATTAGAATTTGTCTGAAACATTTATTCATGTTTAGATTGAAAGTTTTCTCGACAGTACATAATAGCAGCAATGTCACAGAAAGTAAACTACGATAAAGAAAGTCATTGCAAGGAAAGACTAGATGAATAATATTTAGTTTAAATGCTAGTCCCTGCAAATGTAGCAAATTTTTAGGGGTCATTAGGATCAGTTCATCGAGTCAAAAACTCATTTAGACAAGGTAGTACCATCAACCCACCACAAAAAGCACAATGAGGTGGAGGATCTAGATCATCCTCAGCTACAATCATTTGCAGTAGTTCCGCTTGCAATACAGTCATGTGATCTTCTTAGTATAAGCACAAAGGCTCCAAGACACTATTCCATGACAAAAATATACGGCTGAAAATATAGTACTAGAGGAGAATGGGTGGATTCACATGTTTCTCTTTGTCCCATGAGGAACGGAAACTATTCTTTGACTGCAGGGTGGAATTGGCTTAGCCATCATGCTTAAAAAAAGTGAACAGCTTGTAACTTCTGAAACGAAGTTAGTTCCATCATCTAGGCCATCTCAGCCTTTAGCACCAGCTGACTTTGCTATACTATTAATGGTGTAAAAGAGGATTTTTGTGAATTGAGCATTACATCATTATGTTTCAAGCAATGGGTTTGGCTAAAGAGAAAGGTGGAAATATAGAGATAATATACTGTAATGGAAGAGGAGGTAAAATAAAATCCCGAAACAATTTAGTGTACAGTCAAAAAATTATAAATCACTTTCCCTCCCACATCCAAATTCCCCCAATAATGAGGGCAGGAGGGATTCTGTACCCTTCAATTCACCTCCCCTTCCCTCCAAAATTTTTAAACTAAACAAGGTAGAATTAAAAAATTCTTCCTCTCCCCTCCCTTCATTTCTCACCAACCAACAACCGGAAAGGTAAGATGCTTAGCACCGTGGAGAAGGTACAATAGATGAATTTGGTACTTATTACATCTTTCAATTTTATAAATGGCCCGTGGCTCTTTTGAAAGATATAGATAGATGGACGAGGAATTTCATTTGGACCTGATATATTAATAAGCAACCTCTTGTTTCTATGAAGTGGCAATCTCTCTGTTTGAGTGAGCAAGAAGGTAGGCAACAGGTTCTCAATATATTTGAAGAAAACAAAGCTTCGTTTAGGTTGGGATTTTGCTTATAGTAATATGTCTTGGGCTTGTCTTATGAGAGCAAGATTTTTAAAAAATAAATACTGCAAAATTGTTCTTTATAAATCCTCTTTAGTTTGGCTTGGCATTGCTGATTGGTATGATTCTATTTTGGAAAACACTCACTGGCAATGGGGAAAAGGTCAATTTCTAAAATGACAAATGGTGCCCAAATTCTGCTATTTCTGATTATGCATGTGTTCCAAGTATTGAGAAGAAAAGTTTCATCTCTACTGTTGTTCATGCTTGGCATGACAATTCTTGGATGCTGCCTTTTTCTTTACAGCAGGTCCCAGGTCTTGAGAATCTACACTATATCTCTATTTCTGACTTGCAGAATGTTCCCAATTGGGTTCTGGAGGAATCAGGGCTCCTTACACACAAGGCTACACAGGAGTTTTGTCATTCTTTGATAAGCTCTGTTGCTTGGGATTCCCTTATTTGGAAGATTTTTATTCCTCTCGCTAAATCTCTGGTTTTGTGGAAACTCTTTACATAATAAATTACCCACTGATAATGAATTTTAATATAGATCTATAATCTTTGTTTTAAGAGAAGTGTTTGTAATTTGCTAGCTGAAAGTCCTCAACATATCTTTCATGACTGTCACATGGCTGTCAAGTTTTGGGTGTTGCAGCAATTTTTCCAGGTTGGTCTTTCTTAATAACTTGGATATTTAAATTTCTTAAAGGAAAAAAGGAGTTTGCGGTTAAAGATGTTGGTTAAAGACATTCGTATTGCTGCTGTAACAATATCATTTGGATGTTTTGGAGAATGAGAAATCATGCTAGGTTTCAACATAAATGTGAATTTAAATATGCTTTAAGCAATGTTCAATGGTATACCAGCAAGTTAGGTCATGCTTCTAAGAACAATGAGTAATGATATTACTAGCTTTACTATTTTGAAGTTTTTTGATGTCCAAGCTAGACCTAGGAAAGTTTCAAGAATTGAACAAGTTAATTGGTGCATGCCAAGTGTTGGGTGGGTGAAAGCGAACACAGATGGTGTGGTCAGAGGTTGTCCTGGTCATGTTGGTAGTGGTGACATTTTTAAAAGAAGTGTTGGGGAATATATTGGTGGTTGCGGAGATTATGGCTGCTATTTTGGCTATTGAGCTTGCTAAAAACTCATGGTTTTAGGAGAGTGTGGCTTGAATGTGATTCCATCTTTATGTGTCAAGCTTTTAATAATCCTAAAGATTCCATAGATTCTTCGTGGGCGTTTGTTGAAATGTTTCCCATTTCGTAGAGAGATGGACTTTAAAGTTTCTAACATCTATGAGGAAGGCAATCATTCTGTTCCGTTGATAGTCTGACTAACATGGAGATTGATAACAGACAGGAATTTGTTTGGTTTGATGGTTTGCCTCCTATTCTTAGTATAGATTTCTTTCACAATAGATACAATTTCCCATACTTTAGGTTTGGGTAATCTTGTTCTCTTTGGAGTTTTCCAATTTTGCATGGGTTTGCTGTGATCCCCAGAGCTCTTTGTACCTTTTTTTATCTCTTTTTTATGGTATTCCATGTGATGGCAAGCCTCACTGGGATGTCAAAGTCTCATAATGATGCCTAGCATGTGAGCTTTTATTAAAAAAACCATAGAAGATCTTCAAATTGGTCGATACAGAATCACACAGAAGGTTACACATGAAAGACATTTATAGGACTTAACATATATCACATCCTAACCAAAGTCCATGGAACAAACACAAAGGAAATGGAAGACAAATTGACACGGTATGATCAAATAGAACTATCATATCACATACTGCCTAAAGTCAAATATTTATGCAGGAGTAACAAAATCAAGTGCAACAAGGATTCCAATTATTCACAAATTGATGTAACAGAATTTTATAAAAAAATCATAGGATAATTTGTAAGTCACAAAATTAATAAAATTCCGGTTGACAGTTTTTGAAAATGAAACCTTCATAATTATTCAATAACCAGTGTAGACAGTCGAAGATTTGTTATGACAACTACATCCGTATACCTTTGGACCACGATCAACCAACCTTGCCCATTCTTGCCGGTTCCTCAAACAATCAAGAACAGCCTGGGAGTGACTTGAGTATGCATATCGCTCACCATTGTGTTTCCTCAAGTTATGCCAGTGCTGTGACAAAACACAAGAAAAACAAACATGTTCACAGTCAACCCCATTTTCAACACATAACAATAAAGAAAACTAGGTACCACAAAAAGCAACAGTAATAAAGAAAGAACCTTACCGGTAGAACAGCATTACAGAGTTCCTCATAGGTCATGCGCCTGCCTTTGCTCATAATAATAATTTCATTGATTAAACCTGAAATTGGATACCATGTATGTATAGTAAGAAAATATCAACAAATTGCTCAATAGACATATTAAACACAGATATTCAGTGTTTTCCTGCCTACAAATTGCAAGCTATGAAGCGTCCCTTTCCATTTGAAATGTGCATAAGTGATGGATGTTCAAAACTTCTCATTAGGTGTTCAATTTAAAAAAAAAAATACAACTTAAGAGATTTGAGTAGACACTTCCATATGAACAAATACAAATTAATATTATTAAAAATATAATTTTTTTATTAGTAGAAATGTCAGCTTAAAATATCATGTAAAATATTGAAATAATGTCTCACATCTTTTGTGAGGCTCATAATCATAGAAAAAAAAACCTTAAAAGTTGGTTTAAGCAATTGAATATACATTTCGAGGAAAATTATTGTAAGAAAAAGGTAAATATATATATATGTGTGTGTGTGTGTGTGTGTGTGTGGTTTCTTGGTGTCCTACGTTTTAAACACTAGTTGTGTCAAAGTGGCTGCATAAGACTCCATGCTTCATAGATTACAAGGGCTGACCATTCCTAAACCTACATGCCCATATAGTTTATTATGACTGACTATGTAAAAGTAAATTTTGTTGATAAAGTCCATGTATTTGTTGGGGAAACCCCCGCCTGCATACACAATAAGAAACAAAGGATAGAAACACACAAAGACACCACAAATTGAAATAGTGGAAGAAAACATATTATCACAATTTGACACCTCTTACATATGTCCACGAAACGAAACCATATTAAAAGTGTTTCAATATTTACAAGATTATAAGTTCTTTAAAATAAAGTAGAAAAAACTCTCTAAATAACACATTGCCTACAATCTCAATCTTCCTCTCAAAAGTTACAAGGAATAATAAATACTCCTGCCTTGGACTTATAAATCTTATACTAGGATATGGGAACCCCCTTTTCAACTTGGGGTGGTTCTTCTCATTCTAAGAACCTCATTTTTAAGTGGTGATGATGACTTCTAAACAATGTTTGCATAAGCGTTAATTAATTGTTTCCTAAAATTCTAAGAATTGTGCCCCTATAAATCACACCACACATACTAAAGAGTTACAACCTTTCACTTATCAATTTATCAAATCTCAAAATTACGGGAATTAATCATCGGAATGTTGAATTGAAATTCCTAACACTCCCTCTCTTATTTAAAATTTTCAAATTCACAACATTGGCCTTTCCAACTCCCATTGTCATGGGGGAAGTTCGCCATAGCTATCTGTGTTTTTGTTTCCAAATCATATTTCTATTGCATAAAATTTTATTTTTCTCCCCATCATACCTCTAATCTCAATATTCCTCAACAAGATTCAGATGGTGGCACTACTTATACTTGCACCGCAGTTTGCTACCACCAATATGATGTGCCTCTAGGCTTTCAAATGACAAAGAAGACTTTTTGACAGAGGGACTCTAACATGGATCCAGCATCACCATCATTTTAATACTCATCTAATTGGTTACATGGTCGCACCATCATCTTTGATACCATTATTGGGAGAAACAAGAATCAAAGCATAGAACACACACAAACACCATAAATAAAAATAGCACAAAACACAAATTAACATGGTTTGACACCTCTTATCTATGTCAACAAAACCATCTTAAAAGTGTTTCACTGTCTCATCACATAAGAACAAGTTGTTTGAACAATCTTGAAAAACCCTCCACAAAACTTATCACCCTACAAATTTTAGTTTCACTCGAAAGTTACAAGAACTGATAAGAATTCTGCCATAGGAGACTTTCTCACATCCTTCTACTTGGGTACACAGCCCCCTTTTCAACATGGGGTGGTTTTTCTCATTTCAAGAATCTCTATTTATAGTGGTGATAAGTTTTGATACCATAGTTGGGGGAAAACTCACTGCACACACAAAGGATAAAACGCAAACAAAGGCACACTGCAAAGAAAAATTGCAAAATAACACATTATTGTGGTTCAACATGTTTTGCACACGTCCATGGAACCATCTCGAAAGTAAGATTACAAGTTTTTGTACAAAACTTGAAAAACCCCTCCCAAGTACCTTATCACCTAACAAATCTAAATATCCCACTCAAATATTACAAGAAATAATGAACATTATCTCACTTGTGAGTGACTTTCTCACATTTTTTGGATTGACATCTTTTCTACTTGGGGACATGACCCACCTTCACCTAGGTACAACTCTTCTCATTCTATTTATACTGGTGGAAATAATTGTTGATATCACTGATGAAAAAAACCCAAAGTGTGTGCAACAAGGATCAGAAGATAAAACACACAAAAGCATACCACAAATAGAAATAGCTGAAGAACACAAAAATTAATGTGGCTTGATACTTCTTGCCTACATCCATGAAATCGTCTCAAAAGCATTTTACTATATCAGATATGGTTACACGTTTTCAAATTTGAAAATCCCTCTCCAAAGAGTGTATCGCCCTACACTGAATTTTACACTAAAAAGTTGCTAGAAATGATAAACAATCTCTCACCCACAAGAGACCCTCTCACATCTCTTCTACTTGATAAATGGACCACTCTTCAACTTAGGGTGATTCTATTCATCAGTGGTGGTGATGACTTCTAAAGACTTTTTGAATAAGCACTAATTAATTAATTGTTACAATTCTGAGAGTCACCTCCCCTAGAAATAACCATCACGCACATAGCTGTAGTCATAAACTTTCCCCTACCAATTTTTTATATCTCAAAACTCACATGAATTAATGCTTGAAAATCTGGAATTGACACTCCTAACAGTAGTTGCCAACGTACTTGAAAACTGAAACTGAAGTTTAGATAATTCAATGAGTTTTAAAAGGCAAGCAATCAAAATTTGTAAACTCACCGTTTTATGGACCATTAATGTTTCATCTTATAATGTAGTCTGGATATTAAATAGCAGAGAAAGACACGAATTAAAAAGCAAAACAAACACAGAGTAGCATTCATTATTCACCAACAGGAAGCTACCAGGTAAGGTGCGATGAACTGGCCTTCCAGCAGTCGCTGTATCATCATCAGAGATATTCCTAGGTGAGTTACGCATAGATGATAGATTCTGATCACCGGGAGGAGAGGATGGGTCACTGTTTGCAATTGCAGAATTGGAAGAAACCGTGTTGTTTGTGATGGAGTTTGCTGCTGTCACAGATGCAAGGCCTTCTTCCCTTGCAGGAGCATCTTCCATATATGACATATCTTGTTTCCTCTGATCAGAAGAGGATGGACACTTCTCCTTCTCTATCTTTTTAGCTTCATCTTCCAGTTCACGAGAACTTCCAGACCCATCTCTAGATGCATCCTTGTGTTTCCGTCTAGATACCTGTGCAAATTATAATTATAAAGGAGTCATCTTCATTGAAAAGCATGTGAATTCTAGAAATAAAATTTGTATATGAAACCATATTTATCGATTTTGTTGTTGGTTAAAAATTATACCAAATAGTGATCCTTTCCTCCACCCGATGTACGCTTCATTAGCATGCTTGTAGGACTAGCAGAACTCAGCTGGGGCAAGCTACCTGCATGGCGTGCTCGTGGTACTCGAGGTACACGGGGTGAACTATTCAGTTCTTGGTGCAATAGCAGAGCGAGCTGCCAACAAAAAAACAAGTGGATACGTTAATAGAGAAAAGGAAACAATAAAGGATATTTTGTAGAGAAACTTATTTGTATATTGATTAAAAAAGTAGAAGTCCAGCTCCAACCTCTTCATCACTTAACATTGAAGAATTTGATATTGGAGAAGGATTCACTGACGGCACATGACCTTGGTTCAACTTAGAGGAAGTGGCGGTGTTTGTTTGGTTAAGTTTTTCAACTTTCTGTGGTGCTGAAGATAAAATCTTATTCTGAACTTGTAGAACCTTCTGATTGGGCAATGATGCATTGGACTCACTAGAGCCTAATATACTTGCAGTCTGATGTATCAAAGACTTAGAAGATACAGGAACAGAATCTCTCGGATCTGAACTCGCTTGCTTGGAGACAGAATTATGCACACTCCTGCTTGAATGCAATCCCTTTGAATTGGAATTCAAGGAGGATTTTGGCCGCTCTCTAACAGACTTCTTTGGATTTTCATCCCTGGCAACATTACTTATACAATTTTCATTCTTTATCTGAACACTACAATCAGTAATCACTCCATGCTTCGTAAAAGGATTAGCAGTTTCAGTATCTTCAGATTTGATATCATGACCCAATGATTTGGAGTTCATGGTTGACGAAGTTGGAGATGACTTTCCAACACATGCTAGCACTTTAGGTGGACATCCGAGTGCTTCAGATTTTGATGGATCTTTAGCAGAATCTGAACCATCTTTTGTTTCAGAAAATACCTTTTGTGTTTCCAAGGAACCTTCATAACCCTCCAGTTCTTGTTTTCTAGGACAAAAATCACCAGATAATTCATTGGGCTTATTGATATGATCAGCAGGTATTACTTCGGATGAAATGTCAACACTGCCGACCTTATTTTCACATGATGGTAAAGTAGGAACTGGTGCTTCGTTCACTTTAACATCAGATTTGTGATCAGATAGTTTTTCATTGTTTTTAAGATCACTGGTAGGAGAAGGATGAAAAATTGAGGGCTTCTTAAAATTATCAATGTCATCTTCCCTCTTCATCTTAACTTTGCATTTTGTAGAGCTTGTACGCATGCGGTCAAGATCTTGAGAAACTTGGTTATCCACGAGCTGTGGAGCAGAACTGCAATGACCTTCTGTTTGAGGACTTGCAGCACTTCTTACTACTAAACTATCATCTGCATTATCAGCTACTGAGCAATCCCCATCCTTGTTTATAAAAGCAAGAAACATCATCCAAATGCAGTGTGTCGTCAAGTCTAAAGGATATAAGACATGACAAAACATCCATAAAACTATGCATGTATAGTAGACCTAGTTAAAATATTTTAAACAGTGACAACAGCGAATAACCTAATGTCTCCCAAGCTGAAATTTTAAGTATCCCATGTTCTGGTAAGATTACAAGCTCGGAGTATCAAAAAAGCAAATGCGTTCATGGAAAATCATATTCTTGGAGTAGAGGAGAATAAAGGTCTACCACTTCAGTTAGTACTGAAGTCAAGAGATATACGAAGTTTTCTCAAATTTTATTTTCTTAAACCGAGAAACAAGTACTCCCTAAATTCCTTTGTAATAGTCGTTTAAGGTTTTTCACTCAAGCATTTAATTTTTCTATTTTTAATACAATTTTAAGTGAGTTACCTACTATACCCCTTTCCGTTTTCTTATTTCAATGTTTATATTGTCTCTCTTGTTATTATGTTATCTTGAAATTTAAAAAAATGATAGATAAAAGGGAACAATATTTTAATATAAAAATTGACAACTAAAAAGGAACGGACGGAGTAGTGTGCAGTAATACACCTAGCAGAGCATTACCAATATTGATGCAACCATATTAAACATGGAATGGGCAAAAAAAAGAGCATCACTAATTAACACATGCTAATCACAAAACCTAAACTTCATTGCCAATCTTTGATTATGGCAGTGTAAGTAATGCATACCTTTTCTTTAGCTGAAGCATTTCCAACATTATTCTGATTTAAAGCTGATGTAACGGCATCATCAGTCTTAGAAGACATCTCCACCACAGTAGGAGGTTTATGATTAGGCTTCTCTTCTGCTAGTACATCTACAACAGAAACACCATGCCTAGTCATGTCAGGATATAATGGTTCCAAAGAATCCTCCGTAGTTGTTAGGTTATTATTTGGCTCCTCCATGATGGTATCAGCAGCCAAATAATCATCAGAAACACATTCTTGAACAACTATTTCTTTCAAGTTTTTATTCTTTATGCTCCGAGTGTCAGCCTTTAAAATCCTTGGTCCTCTGTCCTCATAAAAGTCCACTTGTTTCGCCTCACCAGTGGGTGTAAATACTAGTAACCACATCAGGAAGAAAAAAATTTAGTCAGCAAGAGCAGATGAAGGATGGCAAGATGCAAAAACACCACTACAGTTGATGATACTTGCTCATGGTCACATAATGAAACAACAATAGGGATAACCTTTTCCCAAGTAACAAGTAACTCAACAGTGGTAATGATAGGGAATCCTGAGCACAGATCTTGACGAAGATATAGGTATTGAAGAGTAAAAATCCAGACAAAATGTTTTAAAAATACAGTCTACCACAACAATTGAAGCCAGGTTTTTAGGGACTTTATTACCACAATTGCAGTTGCATAAAGAATAGCATCAAAACCACAACGACCGCAATTTAAAACCTTCAACTCCCCAAAATGACAATAGCAAATAGCAGAACAGTTTTAAAAAAGGGGGAAAACGAAATAACCTGATTTAGAAGAATGCAGAGTTCTCCTCCTGGGATCCACCTCTCTGTCAGAAGTAGTCCTAACCCGCTTCTTCCCGCTACGGTCTTTTGAATTTGAAGACCCGAAATCCCCTTTGCTGCGCTTACTGTGATGAACAACAGGAGGTCTCAGCAGAGTCCTCTCCTTCTTCACCTCACTGTGGAAACGTGGCGGCACATCCTCGCTGCCAAACTTGCCCGTTTCGGTTTCCTTGGCGTGGCCAGATCTCGCATCAGCAGATGAAGGATCCAATAGAAGAGCAGAACCATTATTATCACCGTCTTTAGACAAATAAACAAGAGTCCCAGCCCCATTCTTGTTATTATCCAGTGCCTGTGGTTGAGCTTGTGTTTGTTCGTGTAAACTCTCGTTAACGTTATCCTTACCATCATCATCGTTTTCGCTCCAGAAGGGAAACTCCTTGTACTGAAAATTAAACTTCTTGGGAACGTACCCACAGGCCTTCCAGAGGTGAGGGGAGAAAATCGAGGAGACAGAGGGAGAGGAAAAGATGGAAGGGTCACCTCCGAGTGCGCCCTGGACGTGGACCCGGTCCTGGATGGGCTTATCGGTCCAGAGCCTGGGCCTAGAGGGGAGGGCCTTTTTGTTGTCCATGGAGATGGTTTTGGTGGGGAGTTCCACGAGGAACTGCGCCACCTCGGTCTCCTCCGGGTTGTTGTTGTGCCTGGCCTTGCACTTGTCGCAGGCGAAGGTGTCGTCGCCCTTCACGTACCGCGAGCAGCGGGTGTGGACCCACACGCCGCACTCGTCGCACTTCACCATCTCCTCGCCGTCATCGAAGGTCACGCCGCAGATGCAATCCACCGTCCACGAGCCGTCCACCCACTCATCCGGTGGGTCAGAGCTCTGAGGGCGGTGCGATCGCCCCCCTTTCATTCTGCCCGCGCTGATTGAGGGCACAGAAATGGGGAGCGAGTTCAGCCGGTGAGGGTATCGCAATTGATTCGGAGTGCGGAAGATAAAAGGAGGAAGAGAAGAATCTACGCTCTCACTGAAACTGGAAGCAGGGGACACACAGGGAGATGGCGAAGGTGAAGAGAAAGAATGAAAGGGATTTTCGGGGTTGAGTACTCTGGTATCTGATTTTTTTATTTGGATCGGATTCAATTCAACCCGACCCGTATCTATCATCCATGCATCATCCCATTCCCAGCTTCTCTCCATGAGGAAAAACAAAATTCTCCACAGGATAAAATATATACCTTAATAAATTATCCTTAAGTATTAACTTCTTATTAATATGAATATTAATCTACATGTTTATTAAATTATAAATATGTGAAATATCATGGATTATTGAGTTTTGATATAAAAAAAATAGAGATGTAATTACATTTTGTGCAAGTATTCTTTTTTTCTTTTAACAATATACATGTCCTTATTAATATGTTTAATTAAATTGTAAGTTTTTATTATTTTTTTTTCTATTAAGTACTTCAATTTATTTTTACATTTTTTAATCGATTTGATTATCACATAGTTGTTATCTTATTTTGTTTCTAACATAAAATTATATTATTACAAATGTTTGATTTTTATTATTTTCATTAGAAATTAGATAACAAAGTCTTTCTGATTATTTTCATGTTATCGTATACAATTATTAAGGAATTAGTATTATTGATTTAAGTGACTACTCGTTCTTTGATATCCAACACATTTCCAATTAAAATCATTTATTTGCCATTTTATATTAACGATTCTATTATCTTATAATAATCACAAAAATTTCAATTTTTTTAATATGTAAAAACAAATAATCAAGATAACAGAACAATAGGTACATCTAATTAATAGAAAAAATAAATT
>Ga0123341_1003565_pt1 | contig 13391 bp, 7 predicted proteins | sample Turbeapinknodule_FD_89959 | JGI IMG/M metagenome (GOLD analysis project Ga0123341, IMG submission 89959) | Root nodule microbial communities of legume samples collected from Mexico - Turtle bean Mexico pink nodule | ecosystem: Host-associated > Plants > Roots > Nodule | place: Mexico: Nepantla... | reverse complement strand
CTACAAGTAAATGCTGATTTCTAATTTTAGGTTTGAATTGAAATAAGCCTAAATATTAATTTTAAAATTTCTATCTAATTTAGTACCTAATTATGTAAGATATAAGACTGGTCTCTGAAAATTATAGTTTGTTAAAAAAAATATGGTTCTTAGTTTAGTATTGAATTTGTGTTTGAAATTATAACTAACTAAGAAAGTGGTTTTATTGTATTTTTATACAATTAAAAATTAAAATCAAAATTTTATTTAAAAAAAGTTGGAAACATTTTCCATATTTAAGAGTTTAATGGAATATCTATCCAATTAGTTTATTGAAAACAGTTAGTTATATACACATTGATTTTATTATTAGAGTTAAATTAAACTTAAACTCGTGATTTAAATTATCAGAATTTGTATTATAAATTGTTATGAAATCTATAGAATCATTGTTATCAAATCAGTGTTAGAGTATCACCAATCTTCAAAATCTAAGCTTTTTTCTAAACTTGAATTGAACCCAAATACAAATTACACTGCAATTCGTTACATAAAAAATTGAGTATTATCGTCGTATGTTAATATAGTGCCAGATTATTAAAAAAAATAAAGTTAAAAATATTTTATATATTTCTCAATTCATCAAAAATTTATCAAAACGTCTTTAAAAAAAATTATGACAAAACACCAACCTACAATATATCGAATGCTAAATGTACTATTATTGAACGAATTTCCGAGGCATTAGTTAGCACTAGAAATTGGTGGTCACATCATTGCGTGGGATGCAAATTCTAGACTTTCTTGCAATCAAACTAGAAAACACTGCACCTCAAATAATAGAAGCACACTTTTGGAACCTCGGGCTCAGAGCAGGCTAAAATTTGAAGAAAGTCAATGAAAAGGGGCCCTCTTTGTAAACAAAAATGGTTAATGTAATTAATTTTTATGTTGAAAATAGTTGAGAATATAATATTTTCACTGAAATTCAACAAAATTAAAGAAGTGGGCAGAAGATAACATAACATTATTTCATATGACTGTAGACCCGACACTGATACCAAGTAAGGTAACACGTAGTACTACGTAGTGCCGAGAAAATGCAACAGGTCCCTCTTCTATCATTTCAAACAAATTCAATGAATCATTTATTTACATTACAGTGAACAATGTCATGTGACAGTAAACGGATTGTCTGTTATTAATGAATTTTTTATCTGACAAAATTTATGGCTTTAGCAGTCAAAATCTCACTGCGAATGTTTAACAAATGGTGTTCGTCTCTGCTAATCCAGAGATTCCCGAAAGTCGTACATGTGAAATTTGCAAACAAAGGGAGGAAAGATTCTCAAACAGAAATTGGCAGTGAGCAGAACCTTTATCTATGTTATAGACCAAAATGGCCTTCACCCCCATCCATTTTATTAACTACAATTAGAACAACAAAAACAAATAGCGGATGCAGGGAGGTTCTTATAGAGGTTGTATTCTTAAAGCAACCCTGAGATTTTCCATTTTTTTCTGTCATTCCACTGATGGGGAAGGCCAAAAAAATTACACTAAAACCACCATCTAAAGCAAATCCAAAGAAACAGAATATATCCTTAGCAGACACCCAAAAAACAATAGAACCAAAAGCTACACAATTGAAGTGGAAATTTATGTTATTAGAGTATGTAATCTACTATTTTATAAGTGCTAGGAAATAGCTACAAGACCAAAAAACTCCACGAAACTACAATGTGAAATGTTTTATTCATTGTTCTTCAAAATGGGAGGCTCTTTGAAGTGGAACTCGAAGTGAGTGAAGCAATTTGGGCAGATGGAACGAAATCCTGACGCAAGTTGGCCCTCTTCACGATTTTAATCATGTTATTCTGCAGACTCTGCTGCACTAACTGTTTCACCGCTTTCTTTTCCTCACTCATCACCATTCCATCTTCCTCCTCCACCAAGGACCCTTTTCCTCGTCCTCCACCACCACCCTCGGATGAAGAAGAGCCACCACAAATAGGAGCAGAGACACCCAAATTCAAGTTTGCAGCGTAGCTCCTAGAGACCTGTTTCCCTTTATCCACCCTCAAACACTCCAATATTCTGGAGGCCCTCTTCTGAGCTAACGTGGTTCCGACAAGCGTCAACTCAAGCAGCGACGACACAACCCCTGCCTCGATCATGGCCAGCCTGTCCCCGTATGTTCTGTGTGCCATAATCATCAGCACATACGACGCCTTCTCTTGGCACTCCGGCGAGTCCGTCCAACTCAACACATCCACCAGAATCGGAATCGCGTCCCTCACACCACTGATCGCTTTTCTTCCCTCCGGAGTCGACACTAAATTGCTCAGAATCGCCAGACTCCTCTCGCTCACTTCCATGTCCCCCATCGCGCTCACTAAAAACCAAACCAAATCAGTCTCCAAAACCACCGAAACGTTGCTCTGACAGATCGAAAGATTGTACAAGGCGCGCAGAGCATCTTGCTTCACTTGCGACTGGGATTCTGATACGGTTTTAGTAGCGTCTAAATTTTTCAGGGTGCTAACCAGGAACGGTATTGCACCGGAGGATCCAATTATCGGTTTATTCGAATCCAAAGCACTCAATCCAAGGAAATTCGCAACAATCGCTTCGGCCACCGACGAATCCGAATCACTCGACTCAACTAGCTTCAGCATCTTGTGTACAGTGCCTATTTTCACTATAGCCGCTTTGTTTCTGAAATAATTAAATTAACATCATATTTCATAAACATAGAAGATTTGAGTAAAAACAACAGACGATTGATTTGAATGGAAATGCAAATTACTCACGCATCGTTGCCGATTCCGAGATTGAGCAAAGCATAGAGCGAAGCGATTTGCGAATTAGCGTCTTCCAAATCGAGCATTCCGACGAGAGGGGGAATTGCTCCTAGCATTGCGAGATTCGCTCTCGCTTCGGAATCTTCCTTGGCTAGCGACCTCACTCTCGCCGCCGCGATTCTCCGCATCGTGAGGTCTTCTTCGCGCAACTCCTTCACCACTCGCTTCAGCTCCGCCAATGCCTCCTCCTTCCTCTCCGCCTCCGCCTCCGTTTTCATCTCCGCCGCGTTCAGCAGATCCGACAGCTTCTCCGACCTCTCCTCCTTCTCTGCATGGCTAGCCTCCGAGCTAAAGTCGCCAACGTCTCCATCCTCGCTGCCACGCTGGCGATACCGGTAGCGAGAGGTGCCGCCGCAGCTGACGGCGTCGAAGATCAAGCGGCGGAGCACGCGGAAGTGGCTGCCAGCGGTGGCATTTTTTGCCGTGTGTCGGTGGTCGAGAGCGATGGATCCGACGTTATTCCGGTGACACTTTGCCATTCTCCGGCGACCTACATTGCACACAGAGAGAGAGATAAGAATGAAGAATCCCTCATTTTTTTAATTTTAATTTTTAGGCTTTGTGTTTTCTGTTTCTCTCGTTTTGAGTGTGTAAGTGAGAGAGAACAGTACCTTCTGGTGCACGTTGTTGCGTCCCTTTGACTGCTTTTATAGTTGTGAATTGTGACGATGCTGGAAGGAGCGCCAAAACTAGATAGTGTTGTTAGACAATGGCTTTCAACGTTGTTGCCCTGTTTCAAAATCATTCATTTTCGCATTCATGGAATCATAAAGAACCCCATAATCACTTCAGACAAAGAAACTACAAAATCGGAGACCCATTCCCCCTTATATTTTCTCTCTTCACCTTCTTTGCCTTTTGTCTTTTCTCTTCTTTTTCTTCTATTCTCTCTATCAATTATTTCTCTTCCAATAATTACCCACACATTAACATTTTTTCTATTATGTTTCTTACAATACTTTTCTTTTTGTTATTATAACCAACGCTAGACACTATGTTTAGTATGTAAGTTTAAAATTTGTCCCATTTATTATCTTTATTTAAATAGAGAATTGTGCTTGTAATTTTGTAGGTTGTAATTAACGATCAAACCACTTTTAATCTTGTATTGTTTATTTTTCTACTGTGTTGTTCTGCGTGTATTTTTTTGTCATCAAGTGGTATCAACACTATAGATGCAATCAGCTAAGTTAGAATTTCGCAAAAACCACGATGTTCCAACCTAGGTTTCGCAGGCGGCAACGCTTTCTATAACTCTTTTACTTTTCATCTAACACTTACTATGCCTTTCTTCCAGGAACAAAATCTTCAATCTTCAGCAACTTTAGAGCTGCTCTTAATTAGGACAGGTTTGGTTCATTTCTAAAACTCCTTATACCCACAGTAGCATGCATATCTTCTAAAATAACATTTCATTTAGCATGGTATTAATTTGAATATAGAGATAGTTTCTTACAATTTAATTATGATTATGGTGAAAAAGAAGAAAAAGACAAAGGGGTAGTTGAATGAATTATTTTATAACCCATTTTAGAAGGTGTGTTAAACAAAGAATGTGTTTGATTGAGCACAGTGTTACTGATTGCCAGCTAATGATGTGAATGAAGGTTAGTGTGCGTGTCAGACCTGAATTTGATTGAACGATGCAACGGTGTTAGGTTACATGTGTGACTGTTCTGTATAAAATACAGCAAAATATCTCCAAATGTGGCACTATTCAAAAACAACTACACATATTTTCTCTAGCATGTAAGAGTGGTTTAACATTTACAGATCTTCATGCATTCATTTATGTTATGTCTGATCAAATTATCTAAATTCTCACTCGTGCAAGTTCACGACCACAATTTCTTCAATTTAGTATCAATTCATTACTTATAACCCTATATTGGATGTTAAAACATACACTTTAATTTATTTTTTTCATCTCGAGGAAAACAAAGTCAAAGAAAAGAATAAAGCAAGAACACCCTAAGAATTATTTGATCACCTCTAAATCTTCATCTTAGTTACATAACAATAACAATTAAGTCCAAACTCAAAAATCTCTACACACAACAATCTAATCTTTTTTAGAAAAAAATGTTGGAAATTGAAGAAAGAAGGAAAATAAAAAAGCTTGACCAAGACAAAACTCACTATTTATGATTTAGAGTATGTCTTGGCTAGCTTGTAGGTTTAAAATAAAGAAGAGAAAAAAAAGATAATTTTAATTATACGAAGAAGAAAAATGAAATAAATGTGCTATAACTTTAACTTAACCATACAACACCGAGTGAGATATAAGGTGAGTTTGTATAATTTTATATATTATAAATTATCTTGTGTGAAACTAGATATTTATAAGTGGTCTGATAGTGGTTCGTTAGCTATCCCAATAATAGATAACATGATACGTCCAATAAATTCTTATTAAAATAAACTCTAAATGATTACGATATCATCTTAAGAATTTAGATTTAAGTTTAACTAAATGTTACAAAATCAATTTGTAAAATAAAATTTGTTGATCTTATATTTAATTCATGTGAAATCTCTTACATAATTTATGAAAAAGAAAAAGTAAAAATTGAAATTTAAACCTAACATACTTACTAAACTCGCTTGCTTTTATTTCTACCATAATCCACAAAAGGCAAACTCCAACTTGTTTTTAATAAATATATTACCCATATTTACTAATTTTATCCGAACTAAAACATAATTATCACACTTCATCCAAATCTAAAACCAAAACACCTACATCACATATTACCTTACATGATTAATCAAATAAATTAGAGTTTGAATGTAAATTAAATTTAATCACTGCTTTTTAATTCGTCTCGTATTTATATTAAAACACAAAGGAAATCCTTACAAATTTATATTATGAGTTATTAACGTGTGATAAAAAATATTAGTAATAAAATCAGTGATGCAATCTTTTGAATAAATTAATTATTATTGTTCATAATTTAATTATAGAACACAATTTTTTTAAAGTTTCACTTCCATTGTCGATTTCAAATCGAATAAGTAAGAAAAAAAAAAAAACTAATCAACAACTGGTATTTTCTTTGCCAGTGACTTACTAAGAAGAACAGTGAAACTATCAATTGGATTCCTAAACAATGTCACAATTTTTTTTATATTTTTTAAATTTTAATCAATAATAGAAAATATGTTAAAAATAATATTTTTCTGTGTTTTTTTTAATCTTTTTTTGTCTTCTTTTAGTTTATTTATTTATATATTTAAAGATCCATGCATCATTAATTATTTCTGACTTATACTTTTCACTTAACCTTGATGTATAAATAAAAAACTTCAAAACTATTTTACTTAGATAAAGAAATTTATATTTATTAATTTTATCTAAAACTTTAAAAAAACACATGGAAAGGGGATATAAATAACAGTGATATCCAATCCTTTTAACAACCACGATGGTATTATTAACATGATTGAAGAGCCATCCATCACAATAATTCAAAAGTTCAAAAGGAGAATGAGTGACACAGATTAATGGATAATATTATTTATATGTCACGTGAATCTTTTAGTTGCATTGACAGTACATTACTAAAAAGAGTTAATTATTTTTTATTGTTAAGTAGGATGACTAATATTTAAATTTTATTACAAAAATAAAGCTTTTTAATAATGTTTATTAAGTTGATTATGGTTTTGGAAAGGTTCTAATAGTTCAAACATGATTAAAGCTTTGATGTTTATTTTTTGGTGTTGGAAAGGTTCTAATTAGTTCAAACATGATTAAAACTTTGTTTTGATGAGGGTGAAAGTGAAAACAAGAAGGAAATAATGGGAAAGAGAGTAAAAAATTAGATTGTTTGGATGTAGAAAATGAGCTATGTTATGATTGATGTGATTAAAATGTAAAAAAACTATATTATTTCTTAATTGACCAAAATACTCCTATCATAAAATCATAAAATTAAGAATAATTTTATTTAGAATATAGATAAATATTTACATTAACCTAGTTTGCAAACTTATTTAATACAAACAAGTCCATATAATCGATTATGCATAGCATAATCGATTAAGATTTACATGCTAATTTATTAAGTGCACAAGTTTAATTGATTACTACACAAGAAAATGTATAATCAACTAGAGTAAAAAGTTAATGAGTGTGGACTCATGCAATCATTGATTTCAAGTATTCATTATATCCACTTGTAAATTCATACAACTTTGTCTTGAATGAAATTAACTATTTTTTTTTTCCCTTTCATAAACTCCCATATATATATGCTTAAATCCAACAATAAAACTAACTATGGTCATAATGACAATGAAAGTACAATATATTTTTCAAACCACAATCAATAAATTAAACAAATATTCTTAATCAATTATGATTATATGTTTGAGATGACATTTCTCGATCAATCATTTCATACATATTTTCTTAGTCTTCTTGTTCTCGTAAAAAAATAACTAAGAGAAGTTCTACCCGTTGAACTCTGCTTTTGTTGGTCAGATCACGTTCCTCCTTAGAGTTACTCCTCAATTCAGATTCTCGATCGAAAAAATATCTACAAAAAGATTCTTGTGGAATACAAGAACCCAAGAAAGGGTAAGTAATTTTAGTTTCAACAACTCCAGCCAATACTAACAAATAATTCCACAATAAAAAGGCAACACTAAAATTGTTGGTGTGTTATCATAGGGACATAGCTCATCCGTGAATACTACTTTTCCAATCTCATGTCTATTCGTCTCTTCACACTGAGATGGAGCCTTGTGATCAACATAGTCACCAATTTGTTCATACCTCTTCACTCTATCTATCTATTCATTCTATGTTAAATTGGATTTTCTTATTTGTTTTCTTTCTCTCACAAATAATTATTTTCTTAACTTGCCCTATGCTTTTCACACAAAAAGAATAAAGACATAACCGATCAATATTTCACTAGTCAACCTATTTACACTCCATAAACGTTGACTAATAGATTCTACCATTATTCTACAAACAAATCTTTAGTTATGAAATACTCGGATACGAGGAAGTTTATTGTTTTTCTCTACAGCTGATAACGGTCGAGTGCGTGGTGTGTAAGAAAAGCTTTAGGAGGTGAATGAAAGCGTTAACAGAGAGGAATGTTGAAGGTGTACGATGCAGGGGAACTCATCTTGCTCGCCAAGCACGTCAAAACCATAGAATCCCTCCGCCGCTTCCACGCGCTCACGGTGACGTGCGGCCACTCCTCCAACCTCTTCATTGCTGCAAAGCTCATCGCTCTCTACGACTCTCTCCAAAACGATCACGTTTCGTGTTCCACTCTCTTCCACTCTCTTCCCTCCAAAGACACCTTCGTCTGCAACTCCTTCCTCAAATCCCTCTTCTCCCGTTCTCTCTTCCCCCACGCTCTCACCCTCTTCTCACACATGACGCGCGCCTCCAACCTCTCTCCCAACCATTTCACTCTTCCCATCGTCGTCTCCGCCTCTGCGCACCTCTCGCTCCTTCCCCACGGCACCTCGCTCCACGCTCTCGCCTTTAAAACCGGCCTCTTCCATTCTTCAGCCACTTCCTTTGTGTCGTTTTACTCGCGTTGTGGTGAAATGGACCGTGCATGCAAGGTGTTTGATGAAATTCCTGTTCGGGATGTGGCTGCTTGGACAGCACTCATCATCGGCCACGTACATAATGGGGAGCCGGAGAAGGGCTTGAAGTGTCTCCGCGACATGCATGAGGTTGGTGAGGATACCCAGAAGCCCAACGTGAGAACGTGGGAGGGTGGGTTTCTCGCGTGTGGGAATCTCGGGGCTGCGAGAGAAGGCGCGTGCTTGCATGGGGTGGTTATTAAACACGGGGTTGCTTCTTTTCTACAGTCTTCCGTTTTGGCTATGTATTCCAAATGTGGGGTCCCTCGAGAAGCGTATCGAGCATTTTGTGAGGTGATTTACAAAGATCTTTTGTCTTGGACGTCCATCATCGGGGTTTGTGCGAGGTTTGGGATGATGGGGGAGTGTGTGAAGTTGTATAGAGAAATGCTGGAAAACGAAATACGTCCAGATGGGATTGTTATTGGTTGCATGCTTTCGGGGTTTGGTAATTCCATGGATGTGTCTCAAGGGAAAGCGTTTCATGGAGTGATTATAAGGAGACATTACGTGGATGATGAGAAAGTTGATGATTTGCTCTTGTTTATGTACTGCAAGTTTGGAATGTTAAGTTTGGCAGAGAGGATTTTCCCAATGTGTTGCGGGAGCGGAGAGTGCTGGAACTTTATGGTTTTTGGGTATGATAGAATAGGGAAGAGCGTGAAATGTGTTGAACTCTTCAGGGAGATGCAATGTTTGGGTATTCGTTCTGATTCAATTGGCGTAGTTTCAGCTGTTGCCTCGTGTGCTCAGTTGGGAGCAGTTAATTTAGGAAGGTCGATTCATTGCAACGTGATAAAGGGTTTCTTGGATGGTAACATCTCGGTCACCAACTCGCTCATAGAGATGTATGGAAAATGTGGTAAGATGACCTTTGCTTGGAGAATATTTAACAGGTCGCAGAGGGATGTTGTGTCGTGGAACACTTTGATTTCGTGTCATGTTCACATCAAGCAACATGAAGAGGCTGTAAATTTATTTAATAGAATGGTTAAAGATCAGCAACCCAATACAGCCACACTTGTGGTAGTGCTTTCAGCATGTTCTCACCTTGCATCTCTAGAGAAAGGAGAAAGAGTTCACCGCTACATAAATGAAAGCATTTTTAGACTCAATTTACCTCTTGGCACAGCGCTGGTTGATATGTATGCTAAATGTGGTCAGCTGCAAAAGTCGAGAATGGTATTTGACTCTATGATGGAGAAGGATGAAATTTGCTGGAATGCAATGATTTCAGGCTATGGAATGAATGGATATGCAGAATCTGCTTTGGAAATATTCCGACGTATGGAGGAATCAAACGTTATGCCCAACGAAATTACCTTCCTCTCTCTTCTCTCAGCATGTGCCCATGCAGGACTTGCTGAAGAAGGGAAGTACGTGTTCGCGAGAATGCTGAGTTATTCATTGAGTCCCAATTTAAAGCACTACACTTGTATGGTAGATCTTTTGGGAAGGTCAGGTAATCTGCAGGAAGCAAAAGCTATGGTCCTATCTATGCCTATTTCTCCAGACAGCGGTGTCTGGGGAGCTTTGTTAGGTCATTGTAAAACTTACAATCATGTAGAGATGGGAATAAGTATTGCAACTTATGCTATTGACTCTGAACCAGAAAATGACGGGTACTATATAATGTTGGCCAATTTGTATAGCTCCATTGGGAGGTGGGAAGAAGCCGAAAATGTGAGAAGGACAATGAAAGAGAGATGTTTAATGGGAAAGAAAGCTGGTTGGAGTCTGCTCTGAGATGAAACTTCTCTTCCCTCGAAAATTATGAAAATGTTAAAGAAAACTAGTGGAAGTTTACCAAGGGCCAATATGCTTAACCTTCTCAATTTTGCTCATTTTATAAGCCATCCATGAGCTTTGTCGTTGAGCAACTGAGCTGAAGAAACTTTCCACATTGTATTTGACATTCCACAAAATTAACCCTCTTAGTGGAGGCTTTAATTCTGTAAATCATAAGAGTTCATGCCTCAGCTAGCAGTGCCAGTGAGGTTTGGCGGGAGGGAGAGAAGACCAAGTTTCCATAAAGTTGGTATTTGATTCGGCAGTACATTGTTCGATTCCTTTGAAATTTGATGCTTAATTTATTTAAGACATATGCTCTTATCCAAAATGTTTCTTTTTTTATTGATTTGTTAACATATAATAGTTTTTAGAAACGAAGGTTTTTCTGGAGCTTCCTCGTGTTGTGACTAAAAGTTTCAATGATTTTTTTTTTCAGGTCATTAAACGTGCTTCTGATTCCCGGTGACCTTTTTTCATTTACTTTCTCAGATAGTTAAACACGTGGCAGAGGAACGTGAGAGAAGCATTGCTGATTGGGGGTATCCTTTTACTTTTTCCGTTCATTATTGGATTCCCGGTAAAGAATTATAAATAACAGGGATCATGTGCTGGGTTTTCTGTTTGTACGCTGTCCAAAGTCATAGAACTGTGTGCAAATGTTTGACAAGGTTATTTCTCTCTTTTTTTTCTTCGTTTCTCTTTATTTTATGATGACAATATTGTATTGAGGGTATCAGTTTTTACGACATAGATGGTGAAGATATCATACCGATGTCATGGAAAAGGCTTTTTACCAAATTATCCCATTTTCACATATTCTATATGGTAATCGGTGCATTTCACAAGCTCCCCATTTCACACGTGGAAAAGCTGAAAGTGCTGCCTAATTATATTTCCAAGCAAATTTATCCCCTATTCTTTTAGTAACATCATTGACTTTCGGTGCCACTGATATTTTCTCTTATTCATATTGTTTTTCTCTACTTCCTTTTACGTCCTTTGGTATTATTGTTGAATTGGGGATATGTGATCACTAGCTTTTATATCCTTTTTCGAAGCTTATTATTGATTTAAAGCAGTCATTCAGCATGTTCTATAGTTTTTAAGGTGAGACATATATCATGAATACGGTTAGCCTATTCCGCTTCGTAGGAAAGCAGCTTTACTGTAAAGTCATGCTAATACCTGATGTGATGGTAACCATACACAGAATTCATATCAATTGCATTTAATTCAATGCATGTTTTACTTTTGTATCCATTACATATCAATATTCCTAATTGCAGTCATTAAGCATTGGTTAAAGAATGGTTTCTTTGCATTTGCTGATTGTTGACCAACTTCGTTGCTGTCTAGAATGGCAATGTGGTAAGCACGCTTATTCTTGTACACAAGTTTGGTCTTTCATCTCCATCAATTTAATTTTAATATATTTCTAGGAACTGGAGACCACATACTAATTTACTCCATCAGCCTGAGCAGAAAAAGGGTGTTCAAGAACCTTTCAATCTTCAGGTTAGTGCGTCATTCCAAACACCACCTTAATTTCTTGTCTCGTCTTTATTCTCTTTTCTTGGCTCGTCATTCTTCCATCTGCGGGTAAGTCTCACCACACAACATAAGAATTTGAACAAGAGATAAAGAACACAACAATTCCACAGAAAAGAAGGTTTGAGCTGTGATTTTTGGTTTTGAGTAGAGGGAAGATATTTGCTAAAGCAGAATACGGCGAAGGATGTAGCGTTGCATGAAAAAGTAGAGAGAAGAAGGAAGTGTGTTTGCAACATAAGGAACTGTGAATGAACAGTTCATGTGTATAATTCATATTAAAGAAATTAAATCAGATAAACATTTTAATCAATTTATATATTTACACAATTGTCTTGTCATATAAATGTTCACATTTTAATTTAAAAGTGTTAATCTTTATTTACATATTCTATTAAAATAAAAATAAAAATAAGAATAAAGTATATATTTCATATTATTTTCGGACTTTTTCTTAAGTCAATAAGACTCATTCAGTTAGTCCATTTATTAAACTAGTTCAATCACATATCACAAGAATTCACACTCGTAAACACGGGGTATCAAATTACTTTATAACAGTAAAATGCAAAATTCACATATTATCTATATCTTCTTCTATATATATGAAAAAAAAATTCCTTTTTAAACCGTTCGATAACTGTAATTTTGTTTTATATAATTTTTTTCCTATTTTATCTATTTAATATATTTTATTTTACCTATTTAATATATTTTATTTTTCCTATTTTACCTATTTAATATATTTTATTTTGATTATTTAGTAATTATTGTTGAGGAGTTGGTAAATAAAGAACAATTTTAAATGAGAGAGATAAAACTTGGTCTCGCATGGTGGTTTTTGCGAGTCTTCTTGACTCCAACATCCTCCTTACTTACATACCACCTATTCCTTTCACCACAAATATGATGTTGAAACGTCTTCAAAATCATAGATCTTCGAGTTTAGAATTTTGGACGTAATCTCTCTCTCACAAGGTAGGGAAGAGGTTCGTTACATTACAGAAGAATAACAAGATTAGGTCTTGACAACTTATATTCATATTGAAAATCATCCTTAGATCTTCGAGTTTAGAGTTTTTGACGTAATCTCTCTTCCACAAGGTAGGGAAAAGGTTAGTTACATTACAGAATAATAACAAGATTAGGTTTCCACAACTTAAATTCATATTGAAACTCATCATTTGTCCTGCCTTCCGCAACAAGATCCTAAAAATCACTATTTACGGTGTTGCCCACTTAGTGTTTTTTAATCTTTTAATTATGTTTTGATTAATTATTAAAAAAAATGTACATTTTGTCAATATTGATGTAACCAGTTTCAATTTGTATCTTTATATCTAATTATAAAATTGGTATGTTTTTAGAATTAGTTGGTTTGAGTAAAAATGATTTCTGTTTTTTTTTTTGCTATTTTTACTTTTAAATATATATTGAGGCGCTCTTGTGACATGTGTTCGCATTTTTTATTTTATTATTATCATATGTATATAACACTCCAATTTTGAAACATCAATTTGTTTATATATATATTATAAAAAACACTCATTTTAAATGTCATGATTTTAGTTACGAGGGAGACATTCTTTG
>Ga0123341_1003562_pt1 | contig 13394 bp, 13 predicted proteins | sample Turbeapinknodule_FD_89959 | JGI IMG/M metagenome (GOLD analysis project Ga0123341, IMG submission 89959) | Root nodule microbial communities of legume samples collected from Mexico - Turtle bean Mexico pink nodule | ecosystem: Host-associated > Plants > Roots > Nodule | place: Mexico: Nepantla... | reverse complement strand
TTATTGGGTAGAGTAAACAATTTTCATTCCTTAGTTGGATTGAACTTTATCTTTATATTAACTATTAAAACCTTATTGTATAAAAAAACATTAATATATCTTAAGTCGACAATAATGACCAATGGATACATAACATTGTTGGACAGAGATTTATTTATTAAATTAATTATGAAGATGGTAGCTTGTAAAATGAGACTACAAATGTGAAGCGTGGCCTTTACACCATGCATAAGGCCAAACAAGAATCTTCTCAAATCCCACTAACTTTTCTCTTCTTCACAAAGTCAAATGAATTAACAAAACCAACAACCTTTTACAACCACACTCCTTTTCATTTTTTCAAACATTTTTCTCCTAACAGAAATTTTCTTTGGTCACAAGCTTTCTCCCTTTGCTCTTACCTACACATTTGAAACACTCTTCTAACAAACAACCTTTCTCTTATTAGTGATTTTACTTTCCCACACTTAGATAACATTTCCTCAAAATAGCTTTCTCTAAGTAGCACTTCAATTATAATAAACCATAAAAGTTCTCAATTTGGACTCTTCAAAATTGTCTATAATACCATGCCAAAATGTTATTTTATGCTTACCAATCACTAAATATTGTATGATGTGATTCAAAACCATCTTAAATATAATGGAGATTTCTAATTTCTTTAAAATTACTAAAAAAATTATTAAATATAAACTAAAATTTAGAAACAAAAAATAATTAATTACTATATTGATTAAATTAGATACTATTTTAAAGACTTAAAAAAATTATTGGTATCTAAAGAAGTTTATATTACTGATAAATAGTTCATAAATTGATATCTAATTAGTTATCAAGGTTTTAGTTACTGTACTGGACAAAAATGCTCGGGACCTTAGTCCAAGCATTTGGTTGTGGTCAGCTCGACTTTGGGGCCAAAAGCGGATCATGGGCTCGATCCAGTTTTAATGGTAAGCTCGGTAAAAGAGCAGAAAATATTAAGTTTGGATATATAATATTATATGGTATGCATTAGTTAAATATATATGTGAATATAAAGTTGTTAGTTGAATATATATTAATGAATATATAAGTTGTTAATTGAATATATAAGTTGTTAAATCTGTTAACTAAGTAGCAAGCACATGTGAATAAAGGTGCACGAGATTCTCTTATGTTGTTAGCACTGTGAGTAAAGGTGCCCGTAGGCAAAATATTTTTTTGTTATATATGCTTTCTATTGAGATTATATTCTCGTGAGTGAAAACTGTTAAAGGGATAACTATAAAAGGGGCTTGAGAACCCGGGAAAGGTATGTTGTTTCTGAGTGCTAGAGACTGAAACTGATTATTATCTTGTATGCTCTCACTAGCTTGATCGTCGGTGTGTGACCAACAGGTAGTGCCCCTTTTGTCTCAGCAAAGCGTTGTTCCAGTGCACCAAGAAGAGACAGACTAGAAGCAGAGCTTGCCCATCCAGTCAACCCGAGGTCAACCGACGAGAGCATTTGGCGCATAGCGTGGGGCCCGATAAAACTTGATCCCATCCGCATTCGTGATTGAGCTTTCTGACGTGATGAAAAACACAAGGCAAGGCCCGTAGGGATCTGAAGTAAGTGATGCCCCCGTCTTACAACAACTCATGGATGTCATGAGGGCTCTCCAGGAGTCCAACGAGGAGCACAGACGAAAGCAAGAACGGATCCAAGAAGAAGCCAGGGTTGAGGAGGAGAGGCTACGAGCGGAAGCCCGAGCTGAGCAAGAGCTTCCACAGAATTGCCTGATGGCAGAAATTGAGGCATCTCGGACAACAATGGAGGGGCACGTGCAAGCCAATGAGGAGTTGTGCAAAACCAATGAGGAATTACGCAAGATCTTGCACCAACGTGTCCAATGTTCCACCAGGGAACGACCTCTAAGCTTGCCAGCGAGGAATAGTCCCAAACCATTCTCAAAGGAGATCATGGATGAGCTTGTGCCAGCTCATTACATTACACCAAAAATCGCCTTTTTTCATAGGGATAAAGACCCTAAAAATCACCTTACGACATTCAATGCTCGGATGATTATCTCTGGAGGAACGAATGTCATCCAATGTAAAATGTTCATGGCCACTTTTACAGGTACAACCCTACAATGGTTCAGTGGGATCCTTGATGGTCAGATCGCTTCTTTCTCTCAGTTTTCCACGATGTTTAGAGAGCAGTTCTCCGCCAACAAGGTCAAACCCCGAGGATATATGACCTTTTCGACGTGAGGCAAAGGGAGGGAGAGTCGTTGAAGAATTACTTGAATAAGTTCAGTGTGCTTACGATAAGACTTCAAATGCATGATGAAGATATGATGATCGCTGCTTTCGAGCAAGGGATCGCGGCAGGACCATTTAGTGACTCGTTAATCAGAAATCCAACAGAGAAAATTTTTGAGGTACGAGAACAAGCTGTCGCTCACATTGAAGTAGAGGAGGTCGTAGTAAAAAAAGAACGACAACTCGTATTTAAGGCAACTTAGGCCTAAGGAAAGCGATCGAGCTCGACCCTTGCGAGTCAATGAAACCTTGACCGAGAAGAGAATGGACTCGAGGTACGTGCCATACGTAGCCAAGAGGGACGAGCCCAAGACAAAGGCTAGGGAGGAGTCAGCAACCCCAACCCAAATTCTGAGTGTCCTACAAAGAATTGTTGAGCATGTCAGGGGTAGTAAACAAGCTGAAGTTTCCCTGAAAGAAAGATCGGAATCTAGGATCATGAAGAGATGCCTGGTGTGAGTTCCTCAAAGCATTTGGGCATAATGTCAAGTGATGCATAGCTTTAGGCCACCAACTGGAAAGCTTGGTGAAGGAAGGGTTCCTGAAGGAGTATCTTGAGGCTGACCAGGGAGAGCCAAAAGGAGAGGTCGCTCTCTGGGACCAAGTACATGAGACACCGATTCATGGAGAGATGAACACCATCTCGGGAGGATTTTCAGGAAGACGAAACTCTACTTCCAAACGTAAGGGATATGCACGAGTAGTGATGTCCCTGAAGGCAATCATCCTCGGATCCCACTCTCTGCTTCGCGAGCTCCGACCTGGAAGACGTGGTTCCTCACGAGAATGATCCAGTGGTGATATCTGTCGTCACCGTAGGAAGAAAAGTGCACAGAGTCTTGATTGATCAAGGGAGCTCGGCTAATGTGATGTTCTGGGGAACATTCACTAGCTTGCAGTTATCCCCCGACCAGTTGAGGCCATATGGTGGGTGCTTAGTCGGCTTCACAGGAGATCAAGTAGAAGTACGAGGGTACGTTAAGCTAAGGACGACCTTCTTTAACAACATCGCGACCAGGATGATCACCATCAGGTACATCGTTGTTAACGCATCCTCCGCTTACAACCGGCTGAGGCCATACGATGGGTGCTTAGTCGGCTTCACAGGAGATCAAGTAGAAGTACGAGGGTACGTTAAGCTAAGGACGACCTTCTTTAACGACATCGCGACCAGGATGATTACCATCAGGTACATCGTTGTTAACGCGTCCTCTGCTTACAATTTGCTTTTGGGGCGACCTTCCCTGAACATATTGGGTGCGGTGGCCTCAACGACCCATATGAAGATGAAGTTGCCTTCTTCTGAGGGAGGAGTGATTACCATAAAGTCCAACCAGAAGACGACGCGAAAGTGTTACGAGAGTAGCCTGAAGAATAGAAGAGGAAGGAGAACCAGAATGGATTACGGAGGCAGAATTCGTCAATAAGAGGTGACATGGACCTGTTGGAGAGGTTCAGGAAAGGGAGATAAAAGGGAAGAACTTTAAGCTCGACACCTCTTTGGGAAAAGAGCTCGAGGATAAGATAGTTGATTTGACATCGGTGAACATGGGTGCTTTCACATGGTCGTCCGCAGACATGCCCAGGATAAACCCAGACTTCCCATGTCATCGGCTTACCATGGATGAGAGAGTCAAGCCTGTGGTCCAAAGGAGAAGGAAGTTCAACGAGGATAAGCACCTCGTCATCTGAGAAGAGACTTGAAAGTTGTTGGATGTTGGCCATGTAAGGGAGATTCAATACCCTGAGCGGTTAGCAAACATTGTGTTGGTTAAGAAGGCCAACGGAAAGTGCAGGATGTTTGTCAACTTCACTGACCTGAACAAGGCTTGTCCCAAGGACTCTTACCCGCTACCGAGCATAGATTCCTTGGTAGACAGTGCCTCAGGTTGTCAGTTGTTAAACTTCTTGGAGGCGTTCTCGGGATACAACCAGATTCGTATGCACCCGAAGGACGAGAGTAAGACAACCTTTATGGTCGAGTTCGCCGTTTTTTGCTACAAGGTCATGCCTTTGGCCTTAAGAACGCTGGCGCTACCTATCAAAGACTGATGGATCAGATTCTTGCCCCAATGCTTAGGCGAAATGTACAAGCGTATGTAGACGACATGGTCGTCACGTCAAAAGAGAAGGTCTAGCATATTGCTGACCTGGAAGAGATAATCAGAACAATAGCAAAGTACAATTTGAAGCTTAATCCAGATAAGTGCATTTTTTGGGGTGGAAGCTAGGAAGTTCCTTGGTTTCTTGCTAACTGAAAGGGGCATAGAGGAGAACCCCAACAAATGTGCTGCAATCATAGGAATGAGGAGCCCGACCAATATAAAAGACGTCCAACAGTTAACTAGGCGCATGACCGCCCTGTCTCGTTTCCTGTCAGCCAGTGGTGATAAGGGGTATCCTTATTTCCATTGCCTAAAAAAGAACAATCGTTTTGTATGGACCAAAGAATGTGAGCAAGCCTTCACCAAGTTGAAAGAGTACTTGGCCAGTCCCCCTGTTCTTGGTAAGCCAATCCCAGGTACCCCTGTTCGTCTTTATTTTGCGATTATAAATCGGACGATTAACTCAGTCATCTTGCAAGATCAAGATAAGGTCCAAAAGCCAGTCTACTTTGTGAGTAAGGTACTGCAAGTACCGAAAACTTGGCATCATGCTATCGAGAAAGCTGCCTTAGTAGTGGTGTTTACAGCTCGACAACTTCTGCCCATTCGCAAGGACCTTCAAAAGCCCGATATAGCAGGTCAGATGATCCATTGGGTGGTGGAGTTACCTGAGTTTGACATACAGTACGAACCTAGAGAGCCGATCAAGGGTCAGGTACACGTTGATTTCCTGGTAGAACTTTCATCTGACAACAACTAGCTCGATTCCAATGATTTCCAATGGGTCCTTTCGGTAGATGGATCCTCTAATCAGCAGGGAAGTGGGGTTGGGGTCATTCTAGAGAGACCAAGCGGGTTGTTGATCAAACAAGCCCTGTCGTTCGTATTCAAGGCAAGTAACAATCAAGCTAAGTATGAGGCCTTGATAGCAGGGATGTTGCAAGCCAATAAGTTGGGAGCTCAAAGTTTATTGGTAAAGAGTGAGTATCAGGCCAAGGATCTGCAGCTCGCCTCATATCTCAAGTATGTGACGATCTTGAAAGCAGCCTTCTCTATGTTCGACCTTGTTCACGTTCCCAAAGAGCAAAACACTCGAGCAGACTTGCTGTCTAAGTTGGCTAGTTCAGGGAAGGGAGGTCGGCAGAGGTCGGTAATTCAGAAGGCATTAAAGTCGCCCAGAACAACTGAAGGAGAACCAACCGAGGTCAGCCATGTGGAGGTCCTGGGGATCAGCTCAGGGAAAGAGATAAGTCATCGGTCGATGACTCAGGAGACCCTGAGAGTCCTAAGGATAACTACCTACCGGTTGTTGGGAGACGAGTTTCTTGAGGTTTTGCAGGTCGACACCACAAAGACCTGGATAACACCTTACCAGTGTTACTTCCTACCGAGCCTACGGAGGCTAAGACAGTTAAGAGAAATGCGGGAAGGTATACCCTAATAGATGGCAGACTCTTTCGTCATAGTTATACTCACCCAATCCTCACTTGTGTGAATGGAGATCAGTGTACTCGCATCATGGTCGAGCTTCATGAAGGTATTTGCAATAGTCATATTGGGAACGAGCTCTCTGGTTGAAGGTCATCTGAGTTGGGTATTACTGATCGACCATGAAGGAGGATTGCGTGAAGTATGCCCAATGCTACGAGCAATGTCAGAATCACGCTAATTGGTGCCACACACCAGCGAGGAGCTGAGGTCCATTTATAGCCTGTGGCCCTTCCATACATAGGGAATAGACATTCTAGGTCCTTTCCCTTTGACGATAGGACAAATGAAATATCTCATTGTGTTGAGTACTTCACCAAGTGGGTTGAAGCTGAGCCAGTTGCACAGATAACTACTCACAAGGTGCAACATTTAGTGTGGAAGAACATCGTATGCCGTTTTGGGATCTCGAGGCATCTAGTTTCCGACAATGGAACCCAATTTGCTAGTGAACAGTTGGGTAAGCTATGTTTGGAGTTTGGGATAAAGTAGATATTCGCCTCGGTGGAAAACCCTTAGACGAATGGTCAAGTTCAATCAGCTAACAAAGTCCTATTGAGAGGGTTGAAGAGGAGATTGGAGAAGGAAAATGGAACTTGGTCAAACGAAGTTCCCAGAATTCTGTGGGCCTATCACACCACCCCTCAGTCAACAACTAAAGAGACGCCATTTAGTTTGGTGTATGGTTCAGAGGCCATGATACTGGTAGAGATACAAGAAAGCTTTCCGCGGTTCCAAAGCTTCGTTGTTGACGAATCCAACGAAGGAAGAAAGGTGAACCTAGATTTGCTAGATGAGGTGTGTGAATATGCCCGTATTAACTTGGAGGCTTTGAAGAGAAGAGTGGAGTTGAGGCAAAAAACCAAGAAGAGACCTTGGCAGTTCAAGGTTACCGACTTGGTAAGGCGAAAGGCCCATCCTTACCAGTTAGAATACAAGTTGTCTCCGAAGTGGACTGACCCGTTTCGTGTAGTCGAGGTGCTCGAGAACGGAGCATATAGGCTAGAAACCCCTGGAGGGGGGAGCTATTCCTCGAGTGTGGAATGTGGCAAACTTCAAGTTTTACTTCAGTTAAGATGTTTTGTTTTAGTGCTTCCTTTTTGAACAATTTGATGTTTAAGGTGAGGCCTTTTTTTCCCTTGAAGGAGTTTTTTAATGAGGTCATCTAATGATAAGTTTGTTCTTGAAAGATGGTGCATTAGTTCAGTTTATTTATTTGAGTTAGCACACGATGAGACGACCCGACTTGTTGTCAGTACGACTACCCGAGTACAGGCGCCCTGTGTGTGAAATGGTTATCAAGTATCAGGTAAGACGACCTGACTCGCTGTCAGTACGACTACTCGAGTACAGGCGCCTTGTGCGTGAAATGGTTATCTAGTATCAGGTAAGATGACCTGACTCGGTGTCAGTACGACTACCCGAGTACAGACGCCCTGTGCGTGAAATGGTTATGTAGTATCAGGTAAGACAACTTGGCTCGGTGTCAGTATGACTACCCGAGTACAGGCGCCCTATGTGTAAACTGGTTATTTAGTGTTAGGTAAGATGACCTAGCTCGGTGTCAGTACGACTATCTAAGTACAAGCGCCCTGTGCGTAAAATTGATGTAAAGGAAGTATTTAGGCAAGGTAAGATGACCTCGCTCGGCATAAGAACGACTACCTGAGTACAAACGCTTTGCAAAATAATTTGTTTGACTTGATGCAAGGTAAGACAACCTAACTCGGTGTAATAATGACTACCCGACTATAGGCGCTTTGCAAATAGATTTTACGGAGAAGTTGTTTTGGTACATGGTAAGTCAGGCTAACGCAGGGTGTGAGCGGTCACTCGAGTTCAGGCCCTCTTTGAAAAGATTAAATGATACGTAGTAGGATCATTCGCTTATACAAGAGAGGTTAGCTCGGTGTACGCGTGGTTATCCGAGTTTAGTTACCCTAAGTGATAAATGAATCATTCTTAGCGTGGAATAAGACGACCAAGCTCAGGAAGATATGATTATCCGAGTAGGCGCTCTGTGAAGCAAAGCTTGGTGAGATCAAGGTATATGGCCCTTGGCCAAGTTTGTGGAGTACACCTATGCATGTTGAGATTGAGTATAGGCTTGTCTTAACTATGGGTGTATAGTTCATCAAAAGGTTAGTTCTTTGTTAAGTGGGAACTCCATAGTTTTTCATGCTTAGATTCACCTAAGTTGGAGTCTTGCTATCTTTATTACTTCATGCTCAAGAGGTAGATATGGTTTAGTGTAAGTAATAGAGTGTTTGCATGTATGTTGATAGTAGTTGAAGTTTGCTATATGATAAGTTAAGTAACGCGACATGCATTTGAAAAGGTATTAAAATAACTATACATGACTAAGCGAGTCAAAGACGTGAAATGAGAAAAAGAAAAGATGCTAATAACATAAAGTCACAAAATGTTCAAATTGTTCTAAAGGTAAGCAAATTGTAGCATATTACAGACCATTACTCGTTCAAGCTAATCATCCCTTAGTTGGCCATCAACCACGTTTTTACCTGGGCGAGTTCGGTGAAGTCCAAAGAGGGATGAAGTGTCGTTGCTTGTTCAACAACGACCTCAAATCCTACAAGGTAGGATTGGGCTACATACTGCTTAAAGGAATCTGTGGTTTTGGCAAAGATTTCGTCCTTGAGGGCCAACTCCCTTTTTAACTTGTCAACCTAGACCAAAAATGTGTTTCTTTCTTCAGCTAGGATAGCTACCTCTTGGGCTCGATCTACTGCCTCCTGAGCTCGGTTCGCTGCGTTCTTAGACTTCTCAACTTGAAGTTGTTCGGCTTCTTGAAGTAGGCCCTTTGAATGTTGGAGCTCAGACTGTTGGTGTTCCATCTTTTTACGGAGCTCCAAATTTTCTTGGACTTTCTGATCTTCTACTGCCTTCCGGGCTTTTGTCTTCGAAATGGCCAAGCATCCCATGGCAAAAGCCTACCCGATTTTCTTCATGGTGTCATGATACAATTGGTCTTCATCGTGGGCCATGAGCTTGTCCTTGTCATTGCTAGGAAGGAAGGTGTGTTCACCATGGGTGGGGACGTCGAAGCTCGGGTCCCACAAGCTCTTTCCCCTAGAGCTCTTCGCTTCGCCTTCTTGGATAACAATCACATATAAGGGTGAAGCCTGGCCTTCTGAAGGAGCAACATGTTGATAAGGAGCTCGTCCATCCGAGTGAGAGTGCTCGGTAGGGGCAACAATTGCCTTCTTTTTTCTTTTGAAAAGAAGCCCCGAGGTGGTTTCCTTGTCTTGCTCAGTCGGGGCTTGAGTAGTGGTGGCTGGGACTTTTTGTTTTTGTGCTAAGAAGTCCTTGGGCATGATGGCAGATGCCCTCATTCTTTTTGCTATCTCGCCTATCTCCTTCTTGATGACATGGGTCAACATCCTCCCTGCAAAGAAAATAAGTAAATGATTAGTAAGTGGTGGGAGAGTTATTTTCACCATGAGTGGGAAATAAGGAGTACCAGCATAAGACTTCAAGGCACCGGGAAGGTACCCTTTGGATATTAGGTAGGAGGTGTTAGGATTGATGGCTAGAACAAGAGGGAGGGTGAATTGTTTATAAAAGATTTTCACAAATACTTTCCTTAAAATGAATCTTTAACAATCAATTCAGATAAGAAATTCAGAAAGCCAATCAAATAGTCAAACAGAAACTGATACAAGAAATTCAATCGGTTAAAAGCACGAGTTAACTAGTTGTTTAAGACAGCGAAAATATCAAACAATTATGGAGAGAAGAGATAGAGAGATTTACACACAAGGTTTATATTGGTTCACTCAATCCTTGAGCTACATCAAGTCCTCAGTCAAACCACTGAGTATTTCACTATGTAACCAATCATAGATTACAAACACACACCACAAAGAGGTGACTTTGAATCCCACAAAGCCTATTCACCCTCTTTGCACACAGCCAACACCTCAAGCCAAAATCACACTGACATTACAGGATTTTACAAACAGTTTTACAAAGTGTAATATGAACAATTACAAGAAACTAAGTAAGGGTAGAAAACACCTGGAATTACAGTACACCAGAAACCCTCTTGATCAGTTTTTGAATCACAGCAAAGCCCAAAGGCAATGTTGCTAAACTTGGAAAAACACCTTTTCACAAACAGTTGATAATCTCTCAAATTGATCTCAAATTAGAGTGTAAAAACTTTCTCTCTTTTGTATATATTCTGTATCTCAAACATTTGAAAGAAGATTATATTTATAACCTTTGAAAAACTACCATTTAAGGCAGATTTAAGTAACTGAAACAGTTAAAACATGTTTTCAAAAAGTTGTTAAGAAAACTTACATTTAATCGGTTGAAACTGCGATTTAACCGGTTGAATGGTTTCAGCAGTTATACAACTGATTAAAAAAACAATTCCAAAACTCCTTTTCCAGTTAAGTGACAAACAACCGATTGTCTCAAAACTTTAATCGGTTGTTTTTCCCTTTGCATGGAAAAACACTTTAATCTTTAAAACAAATTGAAATAAGCTTTGTTTGATAATCAAGACTGATCTTACAAAGATTATAAACCCCTTAACTAAACCCAAACCTAAAACATAACACAACTTCAGGCTCCATGAGGATTTGAAACATCAAAGCTTCCCATCTTGAACAAGAGGTGTCAAAGACAACCTTCAAGTCTGTCAAGAATTTGCAGATCCTTTGGTCTCTGGATGATAGCTCTTCTAGGCGTCGAGCACTCCGAAATTTGGGCTCAAGGGTCCAATACAAGTGAAATCCATCCAGAAGGGTTGGATCTCCTGTCAAGGTTCGGACTTTAATGAACTTACCTTTGAAGTTTTTGAATGAAGATTGGAAAAGGGTAAGTAAGGCTCTTCCAGGGGCACCATTCAGGGACACTCACATTTTAATACTTACGTGTTTGGCTTCAAAAAAGTATAAAAAGACTTCAACAGACGGAGAGATGCCGAACTGAGCACACAAAATAATGAAAACACGGATGAATGCCCAACTATTAGGGTGTAGCTGGAGACGCTGAGCTCGGTTAAAAGCTCTTTTTTCGAAAATGGACAAATGGAGTTATAAGAGGACCTTTCTGAAAAAGGTAGTGTAAAAGAAACAGAACTGACCCTCGGGGTCTGTGGACTCATCGTAACAAATGGGCTCACCCTCCGTACACTCAACGATTTTTACACGACTCTCATGTGTCTTACTCATCGTACAACCATTCTCTCTTAAATCTCTAAGGCGCTGATGAGTGGTGTAGTAAGAGGTTTCTTTCAAAAGATCTTTTTTGGCCCAAGGGTAAAAGACATTGTAATCAATTGTCAAAAATAGCTAGAACAAGCAAACACAAACAAAGTATAGATACAATTCAGGCCAGACAAATTGAACAAATCAATGGTAAAATATTAACACATTCCATGCAACATCATCAGCCAGTTAATCATCAATGAAGACAGGAATTACCTGGTTGACGCGAGTGGAAATGTATGACGGTGAAGGAGAAAGCGCGGAAGAACTTCAACGAGCAAGAACACCAGAGAAAGCGAGAATGCGAAAGCAACATAAGAAAGTTGAAAATAGCTAGAACAAGCAAACACAAACAAAGTATAGATACAGTTCAGGCCAAACAAATTGAACAAATCAATGGCAAAATATTAACACATTCCATGCAACATCATCAGCCAGTTAATCATCAATGAAGACAAGAATTACCTGGTTGACGCGAGTGGAAATGTATGACGGTAAAGGAGAAAGCGCGGAAGAACTTCAACGAGCAAGAACACCAGAGAAAGCGAGAATGCGAAAGCAACATAAGAAAATTGAAGTGAGTTTCGTTTTGTTAATCAAGAATGGATGGTTGGTGCTAATGAAGTTAAGTTGGATACCTGGTAACAGTGGTGAGCTTGGCGTGACGGTGATGGTGGAGGCACGAGAGTGAGAAGGCAACATCGAGGAGAAGCTTATGAAGCAAGGAGAAATGAAACAGTGTGGCCCTAAGTGAAACTTGAGTAGGGTATATGCGAGGGGTGGAATTCGAAACGGTAAGATTTTTTCCACCATCGATGTTGCGCCATGTGTTTGCTCTCGATTAAGTGTGGTGATACGTCTCCTCAGAAACACTTCGTTCACCGTGCCTCACCTACCTGCTGGGGGAAACATCGTGTCAGCTTCCAAAACGCTATAAAGCCTCTTCGCCTAGTCGAGCTCGGCTCGAGTCTGGGGGACTTGTGTACTGGACAGGAATGGTTGGGACCTCGACCCAAGCATTTGGCTGTGGACAACTCGATTTTGAGCCCAAAAGTGGGTTATGGGCTCGACCCAGTTTTAATGGTAAGCTAGGTAAAAGAGCAGAAAATATTAAGTTTGGTTATATGATATTATAAGGCATGCGTTAGTTAAATATATAAGTGAATATAAAGCTGTTAGTTGAATATATATTAATGAATGTATAAGTTGTTAAAGTCGTTAACTAAGTAGAAGGACTTGTGAATAAAGGTGCACGAGATTCTCTTCTGTTGTTAGCACTGTAAGTAAAGGTCCACATAGGCAAAATATTTTTATGTTATATATGGTTTCAGTTGAGATTATATTCTCATGAGTGAAAGCTGTTAAAGGGATAACTATAAAAGGGGATTGAGACCCCGGAAATGGTATGTTGTTTCTGAATGCTGGAGACGGAAACTGATTATTATCTTGTATGCTTTCACTGACTGTCGAAGTGTGATCAACAGGTAGAGCCCCCTCTATCTCAGCGGAGAGTTGTTCCAGTGCATCAAGAAGAGACAGACTAGAAGCGGAGCTTGCCTATCTAGTCAACCTGATGTTAACCGGCGAGAACAGTTACCAAACTTTAAAATCTAAATAATTGATAGTTAAAATCTTAGTGACTAATTATATACCAATTTAGAAATTATTTACAAATAATATAAATTACTTTAGATACCAATGATTTTGTTTAGTCTCTAAAATAATATCTAATTTAGTCAATATAATAATTAATTATTTTTAATTCTAAAATTAGTTTTTATTTAATTATTTTCTAGTAATGAAAATATCTTAAAACATGAATTACTTTTTTTTATAATCATGTTATTATCTTAAGTTTATTTATATCTAATCTTTATTGAAAAAATATGGCCATTTTTAATGAAGCATTTGTTTTCAACTCTTTGTTTGTATTCACTATATTTTGTAGCTAATACATTATTTAAACAATAATTTGTTGGTTTTAAAAAACAGTAATTATGCCGTCCATTTTTTATTTTATTTACTATTTGGAGGAGTCAAAATTATTTTAAATTTGAATCTCATAGGTTTTGAGTTATGTTAGGTTTAAATTTGTAGCAACCTATGTGTGGGACTTTGAAATAACATGAGAACCAAATTAGGTTATGGAAATGTATTTTCCAGGGCATGTTTTATGGCCTTTTTCTTTTTAAGCACTAATAATTTGATTAGGTAGTACAAAAAACTATTAATTTCATCACATATAAGACGAACAAAGCATTATTCACTTTAATTC
>Ga0123341_1003561_pt1 | contig 13394 bp, 9 predicted proteins | sample Turbeapinknodule_FD_89959 | JGI IMG/M metagenome (GOLD analysis project Ga0123341, IMG submission 89959) | Root nodule microbial communities of legume samples collected from Mexico - Turtle bean Mexico pink nodule | ecosystem: Host-associated > Plants > Roots > Nodule | place: Mexico: Nepantla... | reverse complement strand
ATTAATATAGTTGTTAAATAGTTATTTTAATTATGAAAAGTGTTATTTTTCGTTTTTAGAATGTTGAATTAAGTATGTTTCCAAATGATAGTGTTTAGGTGTCACGTTATGGAATAAATTCGAACTAGTCGCTTGAATTGTATAGGAATCTCTTAAAGTTGTCAGCATTTACTTTTTCATGATTGACAATATACGTGCTGAAATTCTATTAAATTTCAACGAACTTAGTGAATAAACTATAATAAATTATCTATATCTATCTATAGATAGAAGAAAAATAAAAATACACAAATGAAATAAGAAATCGAAAAAATGAACAAGTTGATATATGAAAAAGTAAAAGGTTTTGGTCTTAATAATGTATAACAACATCTTAGTAGATGCACCCTATGAATGCATAACTTGTCAATTAGAGTTGATGAGTTCACACAAAAATAAAAAGAAAAATCTAACATTTATTAAATAATAATATCAGTTTGTGTCTAAAAATAGGCATGAATGCTAAGAAGTTATAACTTTTTGTGATAAGTAGAAAAATCTTATTCAACGAGCTTAATGTAACAGATGGTGAAGTCTAATTCCAAAATTTATAAACTATATATTTCTATTTAATTTGACTTTCTTATTTAAAAAATATTAAAAATATTACAGTGTTTAGTTTTAACTTTATTTTAAGTTCTTTTTATTTAATATCATTTCATTATTAATTATTTTAAGTCTAGTAGTATAGTTTTTAGTATTATCTCAAACTCATATGGATTTGACACTCTTTCTTATTTTTAAAAAACTACTAACAAGTGTTTGCAAGAAAGTCAACAACCTATTAAAAATATAAACTACACGTGTAGAAACCTACTTCATAAAGCACGAAACTTTAGGTGTACAAAAATTCACTCTAGAATTCAAAAAGTATATGGAAAGATATTACTTGATCTGATGGATTATCCAAAAATATTGTTAAAAGCATATTGTTATGTAATGTTATCATTTTATGCCTTTAAGTAAAAACTTCAAAAGATTTTTTATAACCAATTACAATATGATGATATTGAAGAGTTCTTGAATAACAATAGAAATAAACAAGAATGATTTGAAATTTTATGAAACATGTTCTGCTATGAAATTTTGGAAAAAAAAATTTATATAAGTAATTTTAAAAAACTCAGTTATTCGATCATATTATAAGTAATAATACATTATTTATTCTTACCTGAATATAGAAAGTAAATAAATAATGTAATTAATTATCTATAGTTCTCATCAATTATTTGCCAACCTTGTATTCTAAGTTTCAGATAATGAAATTAATATAATTGATTATTTTACTTATAATAATCGATTCTTGCATAAGATAATTAATTAATTGCACAAACATAATTTTGTGTATCACAAAATAATTAATTTTGTTTATTACAAAATAATCAATTTTATTTTAACATAATTAATTACTATGTTTTAAAATACTTTTTAAAATCCTTTTGAATTTTTTTTTGGCATGAAAGACAGATAATAATCCTGCATATATGCATAAACTTAAATTTAAACTTACTTTTTTTATCAGTAAAAAAAAATATGAATCACTTAAGAAGTGATCCAACCCGTATACATACCAACTACTCTACTCAAACGAAAGATTTCATAACCTTTCTAAAATCAGTCAACTCAAAACCAATGAAAACACACAAAAAAAAAGAAAAACACCATCAAACATTCATACACAAACAAAAACTAACAGGGACTTCAAATCGAAAGCAAACAAGTTAACAGATCAAGACACCAATCAGAAGAAAAAAAAAACAAGCAGAAGCAAAATAAGAAGTAATCTTTTGGTTAAATTGATTAAGCTTGATGTGATAACTTTTTCTATTTGGATGTTATGGCGTATGATGAATTATGCTCGTTTTCAGGATAAGATTGAGGTTTCTAGGGCTATTTCAGTTATTAAAGATTTAACTTGTCTAGTGGGAAAGTCGTCTAAAACTTCAATGAAGAATGATATGATGGATTTCAGTGTGATTAAGTTTTTTGGTCTTAATACTCGTACTGGTAAAGTTCTTTGTCCTCTTCCTGTTAGATGAGAGTTTTCTTCACCAGACTGGGTTAAAATTAACATTGATGGGGCTGTTAGGGGTTATGCAGGTCTTACCGCTTGTAGAAGTATTTTCCGTGGGAGTATGAGGGTTTATTGGAGTTTTCTCTGCGTTTCTTGACGTCCAGACTGCTTTGGTTGCTGAATTTATGGATTTATATATGTTTTGGAGAAAACTCAAAAGTTGAGACTTACTAATGTCTGGTTGGAATGTGGCTCTGCCTTGGTTTGTGCTATGTTTACTACTAGGACAAATGTTCCTTGGATGCTTCGTAATCGATGGAATAATTGTCTTAATTACTGTGGAAAAATCAGTTTAGGATTACTCATATTTTTCGTGAAGGGAAAGTGTGTGCTGATAAGTTGGCTAATTTAGGATTTATTCATAGAGAATCATTTGCTTCCATCTAGTTTGTTCTTAGAATTTTTTATTAATTGGTATAGTCTACCTATGTATCGTTTTTGTTAACATATGAGTTTTGGTTTAGTCCCCTCATATTTTTTGTATTTTCTTTCTTTTTCTTTTTATAATAATAGTTTTTTCATGTAATGACAAATGATTGTTGTTACTTGAGGTGTCAGCCTAGCTGAGATTTCAAGTAGTATAATGATGCCTAACATGAAAAACTTTTTATAAAAAAAAAAGAAGTAATGCAAGACCAAGTCTTTAATTAATCAAAGAAAAGATTTCAAAATGATCAATCGCTTCGCCCTTAAAAATGTGATTATTCCGGTGTCTCAAAATCTCACCAATGATTGTAACCCAAACACTTCCTCAAGTAACATTTACATAGTCTGGAACATTGCATAAAATAAAGTGTAAGAAATGTGAACCATAATCAATATGATCTACCGATGCCACCCCAAGCCAAGCATAACATTGATTCCAAACTAACCAAGCTATTCTGCATTAAAAAACAAGTGTCTTGTAGTCTAACTTCTTCCCGACACAAACAACAAGAGATGCAATCAACTGTAACCCCTCGCCTAACCAAATTGGCCTTAGAAGCAATCGAATTACCCAACACCCTCAAAGCAGTAAAAAGAGCAAAAGGTAACACTTTAATCTTCCAAAAACCTTCGAGTAGGGATGAACTTTTACTGACGCAAGACTTCCTTAAAATACTGTTGGCCGAACTGATCGAGTATCTCGAATTCACGTCATCCTTCCACTCCTAGCTATCTTCCTTATTCAAGACAAGACACGAGCCTTGAAGCTCCTGGATAAGCTGAAATTCCTGAGTCTTTTCCCAATCGAACAAACCTCTTCTCCACTTAATAACCAAATTCCAAGAGTTGGAGGCCCATTCTCCAAAAGAATCCAAGAAAGCATCTTTGCTAATACGTAAATAGAAAAATCTTGGAAACCTACTCTTCAAAGCTTCAGAACCCAACCACACATCATCCCAAAACAGAATATTATTTCTATTACCGAGTGTCCACTCAAGGCAACCCTTAAAATTCCTTCCCCACTCCTCCATCCTCTAAATCCCTTCAGATCTCTCCACCATAGAGACTCATTGTAAGAACTCTTATTCTTTTTCAGACTCCTCCAACTGTCGTATTTTGATTCAATAACCTCTTTCCAAAGCCCTCCCTTGTCAGAACCCAATTGCCAAATTCATTTTCCCAACATAGCCACATTGAATAACCGTAGATCCAAAATACCAAGACCACCAGCTTCCCGGCTCACAAACCTTTCTCCAAGAAACCCAAGCATTCTTCTTCCCAGCCAGACCTTAACCCCACAAAAAATTCCTCTGTAATTTCACGATTTCCTTCAACACCAAAGAAGGCAACTTAAACAAATAAACGTACAACAACGAAATGGAAGAGATAATAGACTTAATAAATTAAAGTCTTCTTGCCAGCGACATGAATCTACCTTTCCACCTACCCATTTTGCTTTTAATCCTTTCTATACGGTGACCCAAAATGCACATCTCTTATGACAACTCCCCACGAGCAATCCCAAATACTTAAATGGAGTATTCATCACATCACAATTGAGTAACGCAATAAAACGTTGGATCACTAACTTATCCACTCCCAACCCACCAATCCTACTTTTAAAGAAATTAACCTTAAGGCCATATGTTAACTTAAAGCAATTCAACATTACTTTACTAGTGAACACGCTTTTAGTATTGGCTTCACAAAAGAACAAAGTGTCATCAACAAATTGAAGCATATTTACCTTTACCTTAACCCCGATCTCCAAACTTTCAACCAAGTTCAGCTCAACTACTTTCCTTGACACCCTTGCCAAAACTTTAGCCATGATAAGGAACAAAAAAGGCGCAAGAGGATCACTTTGACAAAGACCCTTATGTGGATGAAATTTCTTAGCTGGATTGCCATTTACTAACACCGAGATAGAATAAGATTCCAAGCAGGCTTTGATCCACCTAATCCATTTTTCACAGAAACCCAACCTACCTAACATGTAAAAGATGAACTCCCAACTAACAGAGTCATAGACCTTCTCGTAATCAACTTTAAGGAAACCCAACTTTTCTTCTTCTTTCTAATCTCCTCTAAGACCTCATTAGCCACGAGAACACTGTCCAATAACCCCTTTCCTTCAAGAAAAGTTGTCTGTCTAGGATATATGACTTTGGTTATTACTTTTTTCAACCTTAGTGACAGGAGCTTTGATACATTTTAATAAACAACCAACCAAAGAGATAGGTCTAAAATCACAAAGTTGTTGGGGATTATCAACCTTGGGTAACAAACAAATGAACGACGCATTAGACCCCCTGGGCTATCTACCTCTACCCGCGAACTCGTTAACTACCGAAAGAATATCCTCTTTTAAGAACTCCCAACCGAATTTAATAAAACCGAAATTAAAGTCGTCATGGCCAGAACTCTTATAACTATCACAACTCCAAACAACTGATTTAACTTCCTCTTCAGAAAAAACTCCTACCATCATACTATTATCTTCATCTGAAATTGAACTAAAGCTAACATTGTCCAGTCTTATAGAAATCCCTTCAAATTTGTCAAATCTAGCTTCAAAAATCTCTGACCTTGTCCTTAACCACCTCCTTATCCTCACACCACTGACCATTATCAAAAACCCCGTTTAGCACATTCCTATCCCTCATCCATTTAATAACTGAATGGAAGAACCTAGTATTGAGATCACCCTGTTTCACTCACTTTTGACGTGGTGCAAAATCGTTTCTTGTTTGAAAAAGTTCCTGTTTTGTTGTGCTAGCAAAAACCTCTTTTATTCACAACCTTGCTCGTCTAACTCACTATCGTCGTCACGTGCGTCCAACTCTTGAATTTTCTTTTTAAAATCTTCCCCAATCTGATTGACATTCCCAAAAATATCTTTGTTCCAACTTTTTAAGTCAGCATTTAGCTTTTCCAGTTTTTCCTACCATCTCTTTGCCTGACATCCAAGCATCTATATAATTTTGGACACCAATCCACAATCGATTGTTTTAGAATTAATGTGCAATGATAAGAAACTGACCTGCTGAGGACAAATTGTTTACTATCCGGCCATAAATTCAACCACTCACTGGAAACCAGCACCCTATCAATTATACTCTTAACAGACCCATTTGGTTTGTACTAAGTAAACTTTCTACCCACCATCGGGATATAGACCAATTTCTATTTATCAATAAAGTCATTAAACTCTCTCATTTCTTTGATGTAATCTGACATTGAGTACCTGTTTCTTCTCTCCTTCTAGCCCGAATAGAATTAAAATCCCCTAACACGCACCAAACCCTGTTGTTATGATTTCTTCTGATCACACTAATCTCTTCCCAAATTAATTTCTTTTCCTTCAATGAACCAAAGCTATAGACGTTCACAATAGTAATCTGAACCCCGACACCCACCTTCCACACCCCTACGATAATAGAAAAATTCTTCCCGTTAAAGGAACGTGTAAGTTGAAAGCGGTTCCTCCTCTACATAGTAATAATCTCCCCTGCATAATTGCAAGCACCATTTTCAATCCACTCAATATCATTAGAACATTAGATGAAACAACAATTCTCTCTACTAATTGAAACATTTTGTCTCTTGTAAACAGATCATATCTACTTGCTCTTTACTTATTAAATCTCTAACGTACTTTCTCTTAATACTCCCTCCTAACCCCCCTTATATTCATACTAAAAAATTTCATCATTGGAAACGTAAACTTCCTTAATCATACATGAAAGCAAAAGACAACACTTTATAATTTTTTAAGGTATTTTATAAAAGAAACTAATCTAGAGCATTGATAAATATAATCCCTAAAATATAACTTAATAATAAATAAGAATGAAAAAATAAAATACAAACATATATTTATACATACAAATTACCAAAAATAGATTATTGATAAAAGATATTAAAATTTACAGAAACAAGTATTTCAAAACATTAGAATAAAGTTTCTTTATACGACATATACAAGTAATCCCTACTTTGGTCCTTTTGACTTTTTAACACGTAACATCACCTGGTTGTATGTCAACGTATATGATCATCCCAATAGCAACATAACACACAAGCTAAACTAGTTGAAAAGAACCAATACATATAGTTTCTTTAAATAAAATATGTTAATATAATACAAAATCATTCATAATCTTATTAATTATCACTATAAGAAAAAGCATTTATTAAATAGAAACCAATTTTAGAGAATAAAAAAATTATTGGTATCTAAATTAGTTTCTATTATTTATAAATCTAAATTGATATTTAATTAACTACCAATGTTTTAACTATCAACTTTAGAATCTAAATAATTAGTAGACAAAACTTTGGTAGATAATTAAATACCAATTTAGAAACTAGTTACAATAATATAAACTAATTTAGAAACCAATATTTTTTAGTACCTAAAATATATCTAATTTAGTCAACATAACAACTAATTATTTCTAGTCTCTAAAATTTGTTTCTAATTTTTCAATAGTGTATATTTCTCGCTTTTAACAAAAGTCACCAAAGAATCACATCATAACATATTTCACTTTAGATTAACACTTTTGACACATAATCAAAATTTACTTGTTAAATATTATAACTCACTCACATCAAATTAGGATATTTTATTATACAAATTTTACAAAGTGTTGTATATGAACTTCCATTATTTTTTTTATCACATAATACATTTATCTAAAAGATTCATATTATTAGTAAAACTTGAATATCTTATTCCCATGATAGTTTCATAACTCAATATTCACACTATACTCAAACCAAATCAATTTTTCACCTAGGTAAATACCTTCATACTATTATACAATGTATTTCATCTAAAACATTTTCTAGACATATTTAAATTCATCAAAGAGAATGAAAATTTTCTCGTAACATAAGTTCCTAGTATTTAAGGAAAGTAGAGGAAGAAAAACCAAAACACCAAAAAGGACTTATTGATCAGCTAAATTGATCCAACCTTAATAAGTTCAAACATACCAAATAAAAAAAAATTCCCAATACCACTTTGCATGCATGTTTCTCATAGGGTAAGAAAATGGAAGTGATGAAAGGAAAGAGATTATTCAAGGCAACAATCAATATGTATGTTCTAGCTTATCTTTTAGCTACCATGAATTTGAAAAAGTGGTAAAAAGGGACAATATATGTTATGTTCTTGAGAGAAGGATGAGAGGATGGAGAAGAGTGTGAAATAGGATGAATAAGGAAACTCTTAAGCTTTTATTAACTTCATAAAATATTAAAACTTGTTATTTGTAGTGCATGAGAGTAAGGTTACTCCCCCTATTCATCTTTTTGGTTCTAGATTAAAATCTATGCTTAACTTAAAAGCCCAAAACAAAATGCTTAACTTAACTCTTAAGCTTTTATTTCCATTACCTACCTTAATTTTTATTCTTACCCTCCATTAGCCCAATGTCATTTAGGTGGGACGAACCAACATTTTGAACCCGCCAATTCGCATTAGCCTAACCTATCAACCCATTGGGTCACAGGCGGGACGAAGCGGGCCAACTCGTGTATACATTATTCTTTCTCTAGACGGATTACATTATTCTTTCGCTCCTTTTCTAGTATTTTTCGCTCTTCTGATTTGGGAAAAATTAGGGTTTAGGGACCAACTCCATTAGGCCAATTCAATTCTCGACCCTTGTCATGCCTCCCCCTTGCACCTATTTCAATGACTTCGACAACTCTCTCCCTACCATTTACCTTTATTATTTCATTCTCCCTATTGATTCCCTTGCTGCCATTATTGTTAGGTACTTTACCCTCACATATTTTTGTATAACCTTGTTATCATGTTTTGCGCATGGAAATAGGAATTTTAGTGTGGATCATATCACCTACAAACAAACTAACAAATGTAGCTTAATGATTCTCTATGTTAAGGTTTGAAGTATTGTTGACCTCATACATTAATATGTTTTCACAATTCAACTTTGTTTTTGCAATTTTATTATTAAATCTAAAGCGTATCACTCTCAATCTTTAGAATTTCAAAATGGACCCTATTATTCCTATATACAATTCTAAATTCTGAAATGCACTTTTTTATTAGTTACCATTAATTTTTTTTGGATGAATTTTATAGTATGTTTTTTTTTCTCCATTTTATTACCTTTGGTTATAGAACTTTAACGTAAATTCTCAAAATCAAAGTGTTCAAGAGTTTCTATAGATTGAATGGTGTCGTGTAATTAGTTTACTATCATGTTGATGTTTTTCTTATTATTTTCTAACCTTGTTTTGATATTTATTTCATCTGGAATTTTAGGAGGAACTGTCTATGAAGTGTTTTGTTTTGAATTTTTGGTGTCCCCACTTTTTCTTGCCAATAATAAAGAGATAGTAATTTTTGTACATTGTTGTATAAGAATAAGAATTAATTAATGTTCTTGTAAGTCATGATACAATTTAGTCATTGTTACCACTTATAGATTCTTATTATTTTAATTTGTTTATTCCAATAAAGTATGAAAAAATTAGTAAATTAAAGACTGAAAAGTACTAGACTTAAAAAATTCAACCATGTGATTGAAGAGTTATTTTTTCTAAATTTTTCCATATTCAACTTTGGATCTCTATAACCATAATTTAAACTAAATATTTAAATCAATCAAAATAGAAAGGCAATCGTGTCTTTCCTTTATTACTGTAATTTAGTATTAATTCATTGTTTAGAATATGTTGTTATATGTTCGATCTTTTATATATTTTTGTTAATTTTTTGAAGCTTAGTTTTATGTTACAGAAAGGTAAAAAAGTGAGACAAAAAAGCAAATCTCAAACCAATGAAACACTTATCAAGTTGTGTTGTCATACTATTACTTGAAATTGATTCCGGCTTGCTGGAGTAGTTATGGTATGGTTAAAAATGTTTTTTTTCTTTTGTTTTGATTTCCTTATATTTCTTCTTATTTGACTTAATATTGATTTATTATGTGAACTATTATCGTTCTCTTTGTCTTTTAATTACATAGAAATTGAGATCACTTTTTAATTAGAAACATGATTGAACATTAAAAATAATGGATGAGTCAATTAGTAAAACTTTTTGTGATGTTAATGTCTATGACGATCATGTAACTGGGAATGAGGCTCAAGATATTTTTGAGAATGAATCTAAAAGTGTTGGACCTAATAAGAAAAAAAGATAACTCTACAACATTCGGTTATTGAAAATTCTTTACTACGATTTGTGATGATGGGAAAGAGAGGGCAGAGTCTAATGGCTATAACAAAAAATATGTAATTGGTGGTAAAAAAATATGACTCTTCCCATTTAAAGTGTTATATTGAAAGGTGTAGTAAAAAAAAAATGAAGATGTAAGTCAAATGATTTGGACATGCAAGAAAAGTTGAAGGCAAAAAAAATTGATCATATAGTGTTTCGTGAATTGTGTGCTAATTTAATTATTCGACATGGCTTACCATTGAATTTTTTCGAGTATAAAAAACTTAATACTTGGATAAGTTATTTGAATCCTGATGCGATTCTAGTTTCTAGAAATACTATTAAGAATGAGATATTAAGAATATTTATGAAAGAAAAAAGTAGAATGAAGGAAAAGTTGAATAAATTATAAGTAGGATTTGTTTTTACTTATGATTTATAGATATCTTGCATTCCATGGGTTATATAAGTTTGACAACACGTTGGTTCAAGTTGGAAGTTAAGTACAAAAAATCTTAACCTTTTTCATTTTCCTCCACCTCATGCTGGATTTGAGTTGTCTAAGAAGATAAATGAATTTTTGCATGATTGGGGAAATGAAAAAAAGAATCATTTCTATCACTTTGTAATGGTGAGTTCTTTCATGTACATTTTTGTGAACACACTTTAAATTTGATTGTTCAAGAAGGATTGGAGGTACTTGATGATGTTTTAGATCAAATTAGGGAGAGCATGAGGTATGATGGGGGTTATGAGAGTAGAATGATTAAATTTAAATAAGTGGGTAGTGTTTAGATGTTTCTACAATGTGGAACTTAAATTTTGTTATGCTTCAAAGTGCTCTTAAATTCCAATGTGTTTTTGGAAGCTTACACCTAGTTGATGAGAATTACAAGTATTGTCCATATGAGGAAAAATGGAAAACATTGAGATTCTACTATGAAAGGGTTTATCCTCTTTGTTGGGAAGTAAAGTGATAGAAAATAAAGGAAAATTTGCACATGGTTTTTTTCTCAATATTGTACCAAGGGTTCAACTTCAAATACTCTAAATCTAAGCATATTGATCTTTTATCTTCATCCACTCCCTCCAAGTCAAGCCTTTTTATGTAAGTTATTTACTTTGTTACTAATTCAAATATTATTTTTTAGTTAAATGAATTTTTTTTGGGTTATCATATTAGAAATTAAAAGTCATCTTTTGTCAGATATTGTGAATGCAATTATTTGTACGTCCAATTGGAAGCATATTTTTTATGGTAATTTGTGTAATTTAAATATAATTAAGTTTTTTTATTTTGATAAACATTTTTTTTATATTCTAACATGTTCTTCATTTTCATGTGATATTGAAGATGATGAAGAAAGTGACAAAGATGGAAGAGTGGAAAGGACTTGTTCTAAGGGTGCATCTAATAATCGTGAAATGTCGTCTTATTGCTTTATGACTATTTTTATGTCTAGTTTTGATGACTTTAACTTTAATTAGTTTCATGTTTAATTTTGACTGTTGTTGATACTTTAACTTTATTTTGCTTTATGTTTCATTTGGCTAAAGTATGTTGTGTTGAATTGTTGATGGCTAAATTTTATTGTAATTTATGATTTATTGGAGTATTGTTCATGTTTACCTTGTTTTGTTAGACATTAAACCTTTGTTTGATTATAATAGTAAAGTTTGATTCCATTTCATTGGTGTTCCTTGTATTTTTATTTTCTAAAAAATTATATCAATGACTACAAGTAGATAAATAGGCCCAAAATCAAAAAATGGAAAAGTTGCAAAAATATTGTTTTTTTTTTAAAAAAAAATATTGAAAAAATGGCAGACCAGTCCACAAACTCGCCAACCCATCTTATAACGAGACAAATTACAAATTTCAGTCCATATATCCTACGCGAGTAAGCCTGAATTGTCCCTTTTTTGTGGGTCAATGAGTTTGACCCAAAACGCATTGAGCTAATTTGTTTTGTCACCCCTACATACAAGCAATAGAATTGAGGTAGTTTCTTCCCACACCCCTACATTTTTCTTTTTGCACCCCTACAATGTTTTGCAAAGACAAAATTGTCCCTATTCAAAATTGCCCCGCAATTCATACGTATCATTCTGCACAATGCAGTCCGACAATTTTACGGAATAAAGACTCCATATTTATTTTTTTGCATTCCGGATTATGAAATATGGTAACATTTTAGATTGAGACTTCCAGTAAAATTTCAAATTGGCGCGTCCGATAACCTCCCGGATTGGTGGGCTTTCAGTAGTACATGAATGACAATGATAATCCAAAAAAATGTCACTCCTCAATCTTGTAAAAGCTATGCTTCAATCATGTGAGAAATTAAAAGAAAAAGGAATAAAAGTTAGGGTTCATGCAAAAACGGGTTAAAAGGGAAATTCATTCATTGTAAGCACAAACATGCTACGATTTAAGGAAAAAAAGTTAAAAAACTGAATGAAGAAGCCCTCAATTAATCTGCAAAATTGACAGTAATACAAATACTGTTTTCACTAATGCCAAAAAAATTGACAGTAATACAAATACTGTTTTCACTAATGCCAAAAAATTTGGTTGCTTTATGTTATCTAACCCATTTCATCACAAAGCCAATGAAAGTTGTAAATATTATTTTTAATATTATTGGAATCCGAACTTTTGAAATTTAAATTCAAGAAATCTTATTCTAAATTATTAGAAAATAAATAGGAAAAGGTGGTAAATTGATGAGTAATTGATTTTATAATGGATTGTCTCTTTGATGAACAATGAGTAAATAAAATGCAGAACATTCATTTCGGATCCACCAATCTGTAATTCAAAATATGCATTCCAGATTCAGAAATCCATAATTGAAAAAAACATTATGGATCAACCAATTTGTAATAGAAATTAGGTTCTCGAATTCAAACTTTCGGAAATCAACAATTTATGCAAACTTTACTTCCAAAACACTCCCTCATCCGAAAAGCAACATGATTCATTTCTGGATTGATGAATCCATAGCACACTTCCAGATCCCGATTTCAAATAAAAGGTGAAGATCAGTTTTGGGATTTATAAAATTATGGGGGTGCTGAAAGAAAAACATATGGGTGTAGGAAGAAGAAGCCTCAGATTGATGAAGATAAAATAATAGACTTAGATCAAATTTTTTAATTTATTAGGTACCCAATTTAAGGAAAAAAAATTATTTAAAACAAAAATTACTCATGGAAATCTACAATTATTTAGCCCTTAAATAAATTGTAACTTAAACATAATTTAAATTTAATTATTGCTTATACATGATTTTATTGGATCTTTGAAAATAAATTCAAGTCTAAAAGTTGGTTAGGAACTAGGAAAAGTATTATGACATTTAATACTTAATAACCTAACAATTAAAATGTTACAATTTATATGTGATTTAACCCACTTGAGTTCTATCACGAAATAAGTGATGTACCTACAAGATAATTGAGGAGGTGTTGCTGTTGTTATCAACATCATTTCTTCCTAACAGACTATAACTATTAATTAAATCATGATTAAATTGAAAATTTCTCTGGTATCAATGCTATATATACAACTTTATATTGATATAAAGTTATTTTATTTAATTTATTTATATAAATTAAATTATACATAATCTATGTATATATATATAT
>Ga0123341_1003560_pt1 | contig 13397 bp, 13 predicted proteins | sample Turbeapinknodule_FD_89959 | JGI IMG/M metagenome (GOLD analysis project Ga0123341, IMG submission 89959) | Root nodule microbial communities of legume samples collected from Mexico - Turtle bean Mexico pink nodule | ecosystem: Host-associated > Plants > Roots > Nodule | place: Mexico: Nepantla... | reverse complement strand
TCATTATTGGGAATATATTTTTTATATTTGCGTTGATTTTTTTTATAATAAAGGATAAACATGAAAAAGTATTATTTCTTTTACGGGAAAATAAAAAGTATGATGAAATATATTCTCTGGGAATTAAAAAGCAAATGAGAAGAATAAGTTAACTTTTATTTTAAAAAAGTTGACCATAATAGTGAGTTAGGAGAAGAGACATTTGATAATTTAAAATATATTTATTTATATTATAATATATTGGGAAATTTGAGAATATGGATTATGTTATAGACAAAATGGCGTCATCCATGGAAAGGAACCAATGACCTCTCCACAAATTTTGAAGGAAGGAGTTATTTTATTATTTATTTATTTAAAATAAGAAAAAAAAGAATGGGATAAAAGGAGAAGAAGGAGAATATAAGGAGAGTGTGTTGGGTGTAAAAAGTGACATAACGAAACAATGTTGTCATTAAGTCGGCATATTCTAAATCCTTGTACCAGACATTCAAATCTCGCCTCCTTAAATTCCACCACAACAACCTTAATCTTCTTCAAATCGCATTCTCCTTCTCTTCTTCGGTTTTCTTCAATACCTAAGACCAAAACAATGGTTTCCCTTTCCGCTCGGCACCAACCAATCCAATATCCCACTGCTCGCAGAGACCACTCCGTCGTTGACCACTTCCACGGCGTCAACATCACCGATCCTTACCGATGGTATGGAAATGCAGCCAACTTCACCATTGTATTGCATCTTCATTTTCATTTTCGTTTTCATTTGGTTTTGTTAGGCTGGAGAATCCGGAGGCGGAGGAAGTGCAAGAGTTCGTGCAGAAACAGGTGGCGTTGACGGATTCGGTGCTGCAGAGTTGCGAGTGCAGGGGCAAGCTGGCGGATAAGATAACGAAGCTCTTTGATAATCCTCGTTACAACGCTCCCTTCCGGCGAGGGAATAAGTACTTTTACTTCCACAACACGGGTCTTCAGGCGCAGAGCGTGCTTTACTTGCAGGACAGTTTGGAGGCTGAGGCTCAGGTTTTGCTCGATCCCAATGCGTTCAGTGAAGATGGAACTGTCTCCCTCAACACGCTGTCCGTGAGCAAAAATGCCGAGTTCTTGGCGTATGGACTTAGTTCCAGTGGTAGCGACTGGGTCACAATAAAACTCATGCGTATTCAGGACAAGAGTGTTCAGTCTGATACTTTATCTTGGGTTAGTATCCATATCTGATTCGCAGAACAATGTTGAGTTGAATCTCTTGACCGAAAAGAATTCAAATCAAGATCATGCCAATGATTAATGTTTCAGGTCAAGTTTTCCTCCATTAGTTGGACGCATGATAGCAAAGGTTTCTTTTACAGTCGCTATCCAGCTCCAAAGTATGTCATCTCCATTCTCGTGTTCTTTCTGGGATTGAAATTTCAATTTGATGTTTGGCGTTATTTATTGTAAATAACTTAATCATAGACATTCTCAGGGACATCATGGTGGGGTTAGTTTCATATCTTCTTGATTCGTAATTTTGAATTGATTAATTGCTTTGCTAAGTAGGAATGGAGAAGTGGCAGATGCTGGGACTGAAACTAATGCGAACCTTCATCATGAACTCTATTATCATTTTTTGGGTACTGATCAATCGGAAGACATTCTGTGTTGGAGAGATCCTGAAAATCCTAAACATATGTTTGGAGGAAGTGTTACCGAGGACGGGAAGGTACTTTTTTTGTCATTGCTTTGCAGCTGTGTGATATTATGTGTACATAAGATACGTTATGTTATTATTTTCCTCGAGGCTTTTAGTATTATTAATACCAATGATGTTTCGTTGTTTATGCCAAGTCTACCACGTTACTTTGGAAATATTTGTTTTGTTAATTGGTCTTTTTTAGTCATATAGTAAAATAAAGACCTGGATCCTTTACGCAATGTTCTAATTATTGTCAGAAAAACGATTGAGCAATCCACTGTCGTGTAATATCTATCCTCGGTAGAATGAACTATGGTTGTTTTTTCTTACATTTTTTTTAGGAGCTAATGTTAAATTCATATGATTTTCCTTTGTCAAGGAGCTTTACTGTGATAATGCATGCATACGATATCAAATTTCCTAAAAAACTGTCTCTTTTGTTGATTCGCAGTATCTTCTTCTCTATATTGAAGAAGGGTGTGATCCAGTTAACAAGCTTTATTACTATGACTTGTCTGAACTTCCAAACGGGCTGGAAAGTTTTCGAAATGAAAATTCCCTCCTTCCATTTGTCAAGCTTGTTGATAAATTCGATGGACAATATCATGCCATTGCAAATGATGACACCTTGTTTACATTTTTAACTAACAAAGATGCTCCAAAATATAAAATAGTTCGAGTAGATTTGAAAGAACCAAATGCTTGGACGGATGTTATCCAAGAGTCTGAAAAAGATGTGCTTGAGTCAGCACGTGCTGTAAATGGTAACAAACTTATTGTGAGCTACTTGAGTGATGTGAAATATGTTCTGCAAGTCAGAGACTTGGAAACAGGTTCCTTGCAACATGAATTACCAATTGACATTGGCACAGTCAGTGAAATTTCTGGGCGGCGTGAAGATTCCGAGGTTTTCATTGGTTTTACAAGCTTTTTGACTCCTGGAATCATATATCAGTGCGACCTGAGAACACAAATTCCTGATATGAAGATATTTCGTGAGATTGTCGTCCCTGGGTTTGACCGCTCTGAGTTTCAAGTCAATCAGGTAAGGGAAAAATGAAAAAGAGAAAGATTCACTGATGCTTAGATGAGTTCTCCTATTTTAAAGTTCACATTATTTGTTTGTCTATTTCAGAACCTGGGTTGTTTATTATGTTCTATTCTTTAATATACCTTACAAATTTCAGGTTTTTGTGCCTAGTAAAGACGGCACCAAGATTCCAATGTTTATTGTTGCCAAAAAGGATATTGTTTTGGATGGTTCACACCCTTGTCTGCTATATGGATATGGCGGCTTTAACATCAGTCTTACACCATATTTCAACATCAGTCGTACTGTACTGGCGAGACATTTAGGTGTTGTTTTCTGCATAGCAAATATTCGTGGTGGTGGAGAATATGGGGAGGATTGGCACAAAGCTGGCTCCCTTGCAAACAAGCAAAACTGTTTTGATGACTTCATTTCAGCAGCTGAATATCTTGTATCTGCTGGTTATACCAAACCAAAGAAGTTATGCATCGAGGGTGGAAGCAATGGTGGACTTCTTGTTGGTGCTTGCATAAATCAAGTATGATTCTTTTGCCAATTACACCTGGGCTTCTTTGGTGTTTGGTCCTCTGAAATTTTGTTAGTGCATTTTTATTGAGTTAGCTGAATTTCTAACCTCCCCAAATTTTTGAACAGAGACCTGACCTTTTCGGTTGTGCACTGGCTCATGTTGGTGTTATGGACATGCTACGGTTCCACAAATTTACGATAGGTTTGTTCTGTTCTGTTTTCTCGACTATATTGTTGTTCTGTATCATATTGATTTGTTTTTGTTGTTCAGGTCATGCTTGGACCACAGATTATGGTTGTTCAGACAAGGAGGAAGAATTTCATTGGCTAATCAAGTGAGTATGATTATATCTATCATGAAATATAACAATATTTTTTATATTTTATAAGTTGAGATATGATATTCCTGTTACTATTTTATTTAGTGTAGTGATGGTTTTCTATTACCTTGTCTTAGGTACTCTCCATTGCATAACGTCCAGAGACCTTGGGAAAAGCATCCCAATCAGTCAATTCAATACCCATCAACAATGCTGTTGACTGCTGATCATGATGATCGTGTTGTGCCATTGCATTCATTAAAGCTATTGGCGGTAAGTCTGTTGGAGAAACTTTCCAACTTTGATTTATTGAATTATTTTTGCAAACTAAAAAATATGTTGCAGACTTGAGTTATCAAATCACTACTTGCATTGTGAAGATTCTGGGTGGTGCTGCCCTCTTTGACCTTCTTTGACTGGTATTTTGATTTTTTTTTCAGACCTTGCAGTATGTCCTCGTTAATAGTCTTGATGAAAGTCCCCAGACGAACCCTATAATTGGTCGCATTGAATGCAAGGCTGGGCATGGTGCAGGGCGTCCAACAAAGAAAATGGTAATAGATTAGGATCTGGTTCCTTTTTAGCTTCTACTCCCATTGTTGATTGTTGTATTTGGTTTTTAAGTTAAATTAGTTGTTAACTGCAGATAGATGAAGCTGCTGACCGGTACAGTTTCATGGCCAAAATGTTAGATGCGCATTGGATTGAGTAGATAGATAGAGTATAGTGAAACAACTGCATTGGTGGACAACAGGACAAGCCCCTCGTGATTTGATTTTTTGGGGGAGGCCAACAACCCACGTAAGGGATCATAGCCATACAAAAATATGATTGATGTTTTATATGATCCTGTTTAATTTGAATGGAGCTAGCTTCCTCTGTTTGATTGTTAGGACAATTGAATTTTAAACATTAACATTGAAAAACCTGGCCATTGAACACGTTTCCATTCACTAGTGGTTCAATTGTATTTCATAATATTATTATTAATGTGATTCCAGTGAATAAAAACCAAACATGACCAACACAATCTAATCCTATTATGCAACATCTTCGGCCGTGTTCCTTTACCGATGTTAGCCACCAGAAAAATTAGATTGCACAGCAAGTTATTTAAAATGTTAAGAACTTGTATTCAAAGTAATTTACAGTCTACATAAAATCAATTCTTTAACCTTAACATAAGTTCTTTCCATAAGTTCTACACAAAAATTCAAACTAAATAAAACCTAAACCTCAATCACAAAGCTACATAATTAGAAGAAAAGTAGCTCTACTTGAAGATGCACATGTGTCTATCTCTCGTCATAGTACTGTCCACTCTAGAGTCTAGCAACAAATATATTATGTCAGGAAACATTCCATTTTGATGTCTGTGACATCAAGTTGCAAAATTTCAGCCCTGCATCCCAAAATTGATCCAATGCTGCAAAAACCATAATAAATAACGTGTTTAAGGCAGTATCGAAGGAAGGAATACATTTATAACTTCCCATAAATTGAAAGTATCTTATGTCGTACCTAGGATGGGTGCGTCCGAGATCCCCATGAACAAATTCCTTGATATAGGTCCCAGCCTGTACAAGTATAAACATATTAGATCTTTCAGACTTCAAGTAATTACTGATTACAGATTCCATTGCACATAATGAACAAAGGGATGTTTAACATAATGTTAACTCGGATGCATCTCTAAATTAATTCAGTCACAAATTTTAAAACGGAAAGCCAATAACGGAGAGAAATACCGATTTTACATGTTTAAAAAACGTGCACTAACAATTATTGGGAGTGAAACCTGAGGAGAATAGATCATGGTATGTCCTTCGCTTGTTTTATTGCACTCAAAAGACAGAAATGGTAGTTACATGGCCTATGTAATAAATCCTTTTACTTTCACCCATAAAAAGTACTTATATTAGATTTGCTTGACAAATATTATTCATCATATTTTCACCATTCATTGTCAATAAAATGTAAAAAAGTCTATGGAGCATGGAGCTGTAAAGTCAGAGGTGCTAATACATAAAACGTAACTTAAGTTCTGCTTAAAAAGTAGTTCAGCCACTTAAAAAGAGATAATATAAAATTACCTGAGTACATAGGTGTAAAAGAAAATATTGGGAACTTCCAGCAATTGCATCTATTTTCATCCTAAGATTTGAGAAACAGTAAGGGATAGTGAAATTTCAGTTACGTGTCTGAATGCAGCATTTATATAGTAAACGTGGCATATAATCAATATATGGGAGAATCCTACCAATGAATAATCTTTTCCCGGTCTAAAGGACTGCGACGATGTAGCACCCTTATTGGGGTCCTCTGCAAAAGTTTCTGCTCAAATAAGAAAAAAAATTGTGATTACCACATTCATAAATTAAAACAAAAAGCATGATTTATAATTGATAGATTGACCTAACAGGGGATGAATGGCAGATCAATATTCGCACTACACAAATGGATTCAATTGACATGGCTATAGAAGTACGAAATGGATAAATCAAAGGCTTAAATGACAGATATACAATCAGGACGCGTTACAAAAATAGACGGACATGTCTTTGAGCTAGTCAGCCAAAGTCAAATGATGCAGATACTGAAAACAACACAGTTGATGCTTTTGTATGTATAAGTTAAACTTTTTAATACAAAATACATGTTTGATAGCAAGAAATACGCAACATAGAAGCTTACCAAATCCTTGTGTGAAGAGATACATTGAAAATCTTCATCCTTTAGAGGACGAGAAATCCACACTAAAGCAGCATATTGTTTCTACACAGTTTTAAGATTGTAATAGTTAGGATGCATATTTAGATAAAACAGTAGATGTATCAAAGCTATAAGACATCAACAAAGAAATAAAAGTAACTAGTTATTAAGAATAAAAATGAAAGACCTGCTTCTCTGCTTCACCTTCACGCATAAGGTCCCAGCCATCACTACCCACAAGTTTCAGATTTTTCACCCTAACCTACACAAACACATGATATTATGAATTCAGTAATCATGAAATAAATAAAAGATGGAGAAACACCACCAGTTCAGCCACAACATTACCAATTTCTTCTCCATGTTATTTATCTTTTTCTCTACATCTTTTACGAACAGTTCAGATGGGATATGTCGTGCATTTTGCACCTCAACAAGAAAGGGCCTGCCTGGACCCAACATTCGGACCTAGAACAGTTCCATATCAGACAAGTTCATTCATCAATAAACTTTTTAAAAGGACAAAACTACAAATTTTTAGTACATCGATATCTTCTCTGCCTGCAGCATGAAACTTAAAACTATCACCTAGGCAGGATTGGAGGATGTTTCCACCAATTATTTCCTACAATGATTGTAAACATTGTTGTCACTTTTCACAATCAACATTAAAAGGAAACATAAAATACAACAACTATTGCCAGGCAAAATAGACAGTACCTCAACCGATGCTTCTCCCATTCTTTCATCATCAATGATCCAGCATGTTTGACTCACATTCCGTGAATACTGCCATGAAAGTAAACACACAAATTTGAATTTGCACAAGAAATATTCACTCTTTGCCTATCATTACTTTGCAAATTACAGTTATATGATTACATCTAGAACAAACAAAGCAAATTATATTCCATTACATAAAGAATCTATTTTTTTGTGAGTTGGTCAATTACAATACATAATTTATTTCAACTATATTTGAAAGTGCATAAAGCAAACTAACAGTTTAGATTAAGTATCACATAAATACCTCCACATGTTCAATATGTCTATCATGCCACATGACATATCAGAACATGTAAATTTTAAGAGTGACATTTGGATAAAAAAATGCAACGTTTATGATGTTTTAAAACATTGCTGGAGGAAGAAACATGTATGCTAAAGAACATTGATTCATGTAATGACTTCAGAAAGTTAGTCCAAGTGTCCAACTAGAAAGATTGGGGGAGGATAACAACTTCATTACCTTCAGATATCTTCCACCAAAATATAAAGGCGTCCTGTAGCAAAAGAAAGCAAAATGGCAAGGCTCATTTGCCTTAAAAGAAAGGAAAGCCAAGTTAGCAATAGAGTCATATATAATCTCAATAGAGAAATAGACAATGAAGGCAAAGTAAGCAACCTTTTTTCTACTATAAAGCAAAACAAAACATAATTCTCATTGTGAACCCACCATGAAAATCAACAAGGATTTATGATACACACACATAAATTTAAGAGACTGCATTCTGACAAATCTGCAATATATTTGGTCATAAAAAAGGAGGGTGATCGCAAATTACCTTTTCTAGCAGGAATTCACCGCAGTCAGAGAAATCATTTTCAAGTGAATTGCTAAAAGGTCTTTCTCCATCAATATTGGACTCACCTATAAAATATTAAAATAAAAATCAAATGGTATACCAGTTGAAGAGAAGACCATTTTATTAACATATAAGAATACTCATGAATTCATTGGTTTGTACTTTCTCCTGAATACTGAAACAGTCACACTGAAAAGCACAATACTGTATGCAATCAGAGAAAATAACAGCTCAATTTGATGATGATCACAGTTTCTTCATAAAAAGACCAATGAAAATACAACACACAGGATCATTAATAAACTTGGGCATGCCTATTTTTCTTCTCTTGCAAGTCTGGGCACTATCTGACCCTTTCTGATCCCCCTTTGATGCTTTAGGGTGAGTGTAAGTCAAACGAATGCGGAAATCGCCCATACTCGATTTACATTCCTGCAAAAATAAATTTCTGTAAAGAGTCACTGGAAAACAAATGGACCAAAACATAAACATCTTGACTGATACGAAAAAATGACTGACCAGAAGATTTTCAAGAGGATATATTAGAGAAAACTTTAAGGCATCCTTTGTAGATATGCATCCAGTATGCAAGTTTTCCTGGAACCAAGGTTGGGACCCGAATTTGGTTTTCATATATGAGCTACAAAGATTAAACAAATAGAAGACACTCCTATGAATATTAAACGCATAAGATATACATAAACCTAACAAAATAACAGTAATAAGGAGGAATAGAGAAACGCAAATACAAAATAAAAAGAAGTAAAATGTAAAGAAGCTTTGTTACCGAAGAGAGTTATCATTGTGGAGAATGATTGGTGGGATGGAAACTTCAAGGGAGAAGGTATTGAACTGATAGGCGTGTCGTTTAACTGTGTCAGCAATGAGAAGTGGGAGGTTGTGATTTTGAAGGAGCGTTTGGGTGTCGTCTGAATAACACGTGAACTGCAGAATCCCGAAGCAAAGTGTGCAAAGTTGATGTGTGGTGGGGGAGAGAGAAGAGAGGGAAGGAGGAGAAGCATAGACGCGGCCATGGAGGCCAAAGAGGCGAAAGATGCAACGCGCGCATACCTGTGATGTGATGTGAAATAGCATTCAGCAGAAGAGAAACAAGAGAATGAAGATGAATTAGAAAAACTGACCCCTTCCGACAACAACTCCTTAACAGCGTCGGAGGGCAAAGCCTGCACCGATTCCGATTCCGATTCCGATTCCAATTTGTGTTCTTCTTCTTCACCACCCAAACGCTTTACGGTTTCCTCCTGCTTCTGCTCCTCCATTCCTGATAACCTACTCAACTCACTCTGCACACGCACTGCGCGGGTTTCCCTATTTTTCGATTTTATTTCTTCAGATTTTTAAATTAACTTCCTTTTCTTATTTTGCTTTCTTTTATTTATATTTTGTTCTCAACACATTCTTCCTATCTTTTTATATTTTGTTTTCAAATAAACAGTTAATTAATTTTATTTATATTCAGATTCAAAAATCTTTTTCAAATCTTCAGATTTATGAAGCAAATTAAACAAGCCAAGAAATCAACAAACTAAAGGTTAAAATTTAAAAGGAATAAACCACCAGATTGATAAAAGCTAAATTATATATATTTTTTCTCTTTTTAATTCTTATATGTAATTTTGGTCTTTCTCTTTTGTTTTTGCGCTTTTAATCTCCATATTTTAAAAAAAATATGTAATTTTTTTTCTAATCCTCAATTATTTATATATATATATATATATCTTTTATTTCTTTTTACATTTAAATTAATTAATTGATTTCTTGATGGAGTGTAATTTCTGCCAGTATCAATATTGCCTTTGTAATCAGTGGCTACTAATGCTAATTTAGTTTGAGAAAATGCTTATTTTCACGATCATGAATATATCAGTCTCTTCCAATGGTATCGATAGGTAATATCTTGGTTTGAACACTTAATATTGAAGTTCTGTGTTTGGAGAGGTAAAATCTAAAGGAACTACCAATGATGAATGAATTACACTTGCCAAGAGCTAAATGCGAACATTCATATGCAATACAAACAGTAAAAATAGAATATTGTTTCTTTTTTTTTCTGGGAAAGAATTAACGTGACCTCAAGCTGGGGTCACTTTTGGCTTAAATCATACCATGAATTACGGAAACTAATAAATACAAAAATCAGAAGCAGAAAAGTAAACTGCTTTTGATATTGATTGAAAGGATTTGGCAGCTCAAAGGGGTCGAGTGTGTCTGCCACTTGCTCTGCCACAAAGCAGAGCATTCTTTGGAACAGGATATTCATCTCTGATTGAGGTTGATGTTGTGTAAACGCGCATATAAAACTGTTGGCCAAGGTATTGGCGTGCCCAAAATTCAGATCTCAAGTTCCACATTCCCACGTTGTCAAGCGGAATATAGATAGCGGTCCATGACTTGGGATATACCTGCATTGCACCAACAACCACATTATCAACTATTTTGATTACCAAATACTGCATTGTTAAGACAGAATGCGTATCATTCGCACCTGAGTGGTGCACCGTGAAACTGCATCTCGAAGATTGTACTGGTTCTTGCTAGCAGCCGTCCACTGTCCTCCATCCATACTACGCATACACACAATACAAACGTTTCACAAAGTAAGAATTTGACCAAGCACATGAATAATGGATGACGAGCGATGACTCACCCAACCACAAAGAAAGAGTAGCCATCGAGATGGTAGCTCTGAATTACGTCTTCGTCGTTTTGGAAGACAATCTCCACGAATGTTCTGTAGTCGGTTTGCATAACGGATGTGTCAAGGTAAATGCCGCCACCGGTGGGTCTGTCGGAAATGGTTCCAACACGGAAAACACCAGGGATTTTGAAGTAGTCGGCGAGCTTAAGAGGAGTGTCGGGAGCAACGTAAGACACACTGTTGATTCCGTATCTCTGCTTGCCATTTATTATACCTGCTGAACTCGACAGTATGATGGTCCTCGTGGTGTTTATCAGACCGTAGTGGTAGGATCCTTGCGGGTTCGGCCTAGGTCCACTTGCTGTCAGGTTGGTCCTGAAACAACCATTTAAGTTTCATGGTTCAGTTCAGAGCGCATACACAAAAGCAATGAATTTGATAGAAAAAAAGGTACCTGATGGAGCGGGCCTGGTTCAGAGACCAATCAATCTGGATGGTGGGTCCACCGGGGGGTGGGCCTGAGACCGGGCCAGCGGAGTTGGCGTAGCGAAGAATGGCGGTGGAGGTGAGGACTGTGGAGGTAAATCGAGAGGAGACGACGATGTAATAGTCCTGACCAGGTTGATCCGCAGTGACCAGAACAGAGTAAGACTGACCCACATGCACGTCAAGAGATGAGTACGTTGTTTGAACCGTGTGGGTTCCTTCCACTTCTACCAGCTTCAATTTGTGGTTTTGTATGCGGAAATTCAGGGAATTTTCCAACCCCACATTCGATATTCTCAGCCTGTACGTCTTTCCTGCGTGTGCCCCCAACATACAAAATCATTTATTTCCCTCGTTACTCACTCTCACTTAGGTTATGTTATGTACAACTTTGTTTTTCCTTCAACGATGATCTTAATCATGAATAAGACAAAAGTGCTCATGCAATGCAGATATGAGATGAGCAAAGCTAATTGGGTCATCAGCATTTTACTTGGCAAATAATTAAGGAGAAAGAAGAGAAGGTTCATTGATACCTTGTTCCACATTGAAAGATGCTCCGTTAGAGCCACGACCATTGATGAGGATTCCATCAGGGAAAGGCAACTTACTACCTCTATCAAGAATAGCCTGCAAATCCTGTTAAAATAATATAAACAGAAGGGTCACCATTTATCCAATTCCTCGTTCATATCATATTTCAAACAACAACAGAAAAGTTGCATATAATAAGGTAAGAAATTTAACATTTTTTTTTAATTTAACCAAGATGGTGATTTGTTTAAGAGACAGTTAGTTGCATGTGGGAATAATGCATGGAGAAAATTAGTTGGGGTTTGACTTGAAGGCAGAAAGGCAGCTGCGTGAGAATTGACAGGCATGTGTTGGTTGTGGAATATTATTGGAAGAACGTGGAAGGAAGAGAGAGGAGAGAAAAGTGATGTTCTTTGTGATATTACCGTGTGGTTGAACTTGTACCAATCTCCGATGAGAACAGTGTAATCACCGGCGGGATCGTCGAAAGGGACAGGAATTCTGGGTCTGCTCAGAATCCTGAGACCTCCAAATCCACCGGCAGCTTTGTGGAATGCCAGAGACGGGAAGTAGTAGAAGCTTCCAATTTGATCCTTCACCTGAAGTATGTATGTGAAGTTCCCTCCTGGTGGAATGGGACATGTTGTTCCCCAAACCCCATCTTCGAACGAGTTCCTTCTCTGCTGCACCCCGTTCCTGTGTTTTCCAACATTACTTTATTTTACTACATCAAAGTACATTAAAAAAACATCCAAATAATAATGGGAGACGTTGGAACAGAGATTTCTTTTTTGATGCAGTTGATGTTAAAAAAGTAAAGTTCTCTGTTTTCGGTGGCAGAAAGTGATGATCCATTCCATCACAATCTCCAGCAGAGAACAGGAAAGCATGAATAAAGTAGATGGGCCCACACTATAATTATTGGCTTCTTGGCTAAGCAATTACAGAAAATCAAACTCAGAATCATACACTATTTCGTCTTCTTCATTTCCCCGATTTGGAAAACCAAACGCACTTATATGGAATAATCACTTCATATTTGCCATATAATCCCGTATATATTTTGCCCTTTCGGTGCCAACATAAAAAAAAAATCCTATTTCTACCCCACCAATCATTTTCTTTTAACTCAAATCAACTTACTCTGAAAATAATGATCCACGGAGTTCTTTTTTTCAATGGATTTAATTTTTATAACTTAATTATTTGACGCCATCTTAGCAATTATACATATCAAATTTAATGCTCCAGTAAAGTACTTGTATAGGTCATGTTTACTTATATTATAAAGAACATACAGTATATGTTAAATTAAATAAATAAATTTAATTTCTAAAACGTTTATATAGACTTGATTTAATTAATTGGAATTTCTAATTGCACAATCTAGATGATTGAAATTGAATATACATCGGAAATCAATTTCACAAGTATTAATTCGTAGACTTAATATATTTAATAAAAAACAAATTTAATAGTTAGATCATTGAGATTTAAGATATATAACAAAAATAAATCTCGTGCGTATCTGAAATCATTCATCTTGGTAACTTTATGTATGATAAACTAGTAAGCTAATCTGAATTAAAAGTAGTTGTTTAGTAGTTAAGTCTATAAATATTCATAAAGTCTTCGTATGTAATAAAAAGACTTGACATATTTTAAATTAAATGAGTTCAATTCAACATGTATTATGAATTTAAAAAAATATATATGCAGGTAACTGTTAGTTGTGACATCATATAAGTATGTGTATGTCTAGTTCATCGAAAAACCAAAATGTAGTGTTAAAGCATGGAAGAGTTAGCTTAATGGAATTTAATATATATATATATATATATATATATATATATATATATATATATATATA
>Ga0123341_1003559_pt1 | contig 13398 bp, 9 predicted proteins | sample Turbeapinknodule_FD_89959 | JGI IMG/M metagenome (GOLD analysis project Ga0123341, IMG submission 89959) | Root nodule microbial communities of legume samples collected from Mexico - Turtle bean Mexico pink nodule | ecosystem: Host-associated > Plants > Roots > Nodule | place: Mexico: Nepantla... | reverse complement strand
TTCAAGTTCAATTTTGTGGAAGTAAAGTAACTATCTGGCTATCTTTACTTTCCATCATTCATTCATATTCTAATTCTTTCCATGTGATTGATGTAATATTGATGATATGCACCTCTAAAGCATTTGATACATACTCGAGAAGGGACCAGGAAACGATTTAGTAAACAGTTTCATTTCATGAATTGCTTGAGTTTTGTACTCAACATATGCTTTAAATAATAAATTATTTTACGTTAAGAACAAGAGTAAATTACCCTTAACACCCTATATGCTTTTTCTATGATAACACACAACCCTCCTTTATGATTACATAAATCTTCCTTATTGAGGTATATGGTATAATGTTTTTTAAACAATTAAGAAGGTTAGTGTAATGAATAATAGATGTCAATATAATGCCCTTCAAATAATTAAGGGGTATCAGGGGGTTGACAAAGGAGGGGTACTGGGAGTAATTTGACAAAATTTAGGTGTTAGTGTAATTTTCTCTAGACATAATGATAAATAATTGAACTGTTTCCTATGACTCAGTCTTTCCAATGATACTCTAATCACTAACTATTTTGAACACTCCTTCATAAGTTGGATCATATAAGCCATATGCATTGAGCTTGCAACAATTTTAATGACTTCAATTCCTCTTTGAACTTTTTAGGATTTTCTCAAACAAAATTGTTATCGTTTTCAAGATGGCAATCTTGATTTTGACAAATATGCCCCAAAAGAAAAAGGAATATTGTTGACAAAAGTTTTTATCTGTTTATATTTCTTTTTGAGAATTTCCCTTAATTAATTTGTCCTTTCAGGCTCTGGTATCCTACTTCATTAAACTTCTTGCAAAATGTAGTTAATGGAAATCAAAGTTCTACATTAGCTATTACGGAAGGAAGCCAGGTAAATTAGTTGACTAATGATTTCTTCAATGCTTTTATTTGTTGCAAATTCTATAGCATGGACACCTGATTTTGGTGTTATGTTCACGCATTAGACTAGACAAATGTTATGGCCTATGAAGCATAAACTCTGATAAGGACATGGGGACACAACTAAATTAAAAATCATGGAGCATAGGAACGTGACTTCTATATAAAAGATTTATAGAAAATATGATCAACATGACAAAAAGTTCAAGACTATCAAATATGAAAATTAAATTTATATATTCATATAGTGGTAAGTTTCATACAAGGAGACCTCATTTTTAAATGTAAAAAAAGCTAAGGGAATTTGAGAAATTCTACTAATAAAGAGTCTCACAAAAAGAAATACGAGAAACCTTCTTTCTTTATCATCATCATTATAAAGAAAAATAATAACTTGCTAATATTAATCCATCTAAGTCCCTCCTCATCCTTCTTGCTTATCATTATTGAAAAACATGCCTTCTAACTGTGGTTCATCCAGGGATAATTTAGCAATTTCTAGAAAGAATGGGTACACTTAGAAGCTTCACCATTGAACTTTGAATCACACCTATGCACCCCTCACCATGAGATAAGAAAAGGAATGAGGATCATCACTTGAGTCTCTACTCAGGATAAAAACTCTAAGAAAAGACTCATTCTTCACAAAAATCACTCTAGATTTCTTATGATCAAAGTTGTTCACATATACTCTCCTTATATAAAGAAGCTTATGCATGGGAAGGAGGGATCAAACACTTCCTTTCCCCACCGTTCTTCCTGGTGCTAATGTTCCTATTAAGTCACTAAAGAAGACATTATTCAAAAACATTGAGCAAATCAAATTGAGCTATCAAACTACACAAATCATTCAACACCGCAAAAAATAGGGTCAAATCATGTCATGCTATTTGGTGACTCCAATGACTCATGTATGCCTTTTTCGTTGCAAGCAGCATAAGCATTGGATGAAAGATGACAACATGCCATTTATCCTAGGGATTGAGAAATATGGTTGGGAAAATGGAAAAGCATTTCAAAATATTTTATTCTCTCCAAAATTCCATGTCAGATTAAAAGTCACGCTAAATAATACTTCCTTCACAAGAATTCCTCGCAGAAAGAGAAGAAGCATCTTGACTCAACCTTACAAGACAATGACCGGATTGTTATTCCTTGCGACATTGATTGACTCATCTGAGTTCTCCTCCTGCCCCAAATTTTGCTATGCAGCCACAATGAATGCAAGTAGCACAACATATGTTGCAATTTAACCTTTTCTATAACGTTGTCAAATAGGTGGACATAAAAACCTTAATAATGGCCTGCCCTCACCACGAGGCATTTGAATTTGGTTGCTTTTCTAGATTTATTTGTTCAACAGTTGCAAAAGTAGAACAAGAACAAACAATTTAACCACCCTAACAATGACTAATTAACTGGATAGATATAATTATGTTAATAATAACTTTTGGTTGGGAATCTTTCCAAAAGCTTCATTTAACTGTCAAACTATATATAGGCTGTTTTCAATTTTTGTGGCAAAAGGTAATATTCTTTAGATTGTGTTTTTGATTAAAACAAAAACAATGTTGGAAAGCTGTGCCTTAATTGTGTCACCTCATGCTCTCTTAAGTTGCAGTTTCTTTGTGAGTTGCCTAAATTTAAATCTCGAGCATGGTGTTCAGTTTCACATTGACTAGTGATATGGATAACTTGGTGTATATAAGTGGAGTGTAATTCTTATTTGAGTTGATTTTGTGGTGTGGGGTTAGACTCAAACCCAAATTCGAAGACAAGACATGGGTGCTTAAGTCATGTACCAGTTTCATTTCACTCAACCTTTTTATTTTATTCAAACACATTATATGCACATGCTTTTTTTTTTGTTTTCTAAGTTTTAGAATACCATGTCTCGGTGTTTGAAAGTGAAGCGAGAGTTACCACAATGGTAAGCTTGTGATTTTAGAGGCCACAAGTTCGAATCTTGGAAATAACCTTCTTTATGGTAGTACTGCATTTTTCTACCCTCCTTTATGCCACTAGGCAGGTCACTATTTTTTTAGTGTATCTCTGTTTCCACATGTGTCTATGTTTCTGTTTTGTGGTTTATAAGAAGTTCTTCATTATGCTTCATATTTGTTTATATTATTTACACTTGTTAATATGATTTCAGCTGTCAATATGGGACTTGAGAATGAAAGAAAATGGTGGTTGTGTACATCGGGTTTGTGGCATCCCTGGTGATATCTTTTATGCTGTTTGTAGTTCTTCCAGTGGTTATGTTGCTGTGGGAGGAGCTGATCGCACTGTGACTATTTATGATCCTCGCAGGTTAGCTGTCGGTGACTCTGTCAGTATCATTTAACCAATATAAATATTGTATAGATTCTATAGAAGCCACGAGAACTGTTCATTTTTTATTTATTTTACTTTTACACTGCCCTAATTAATCTTTAGCCCATGAATGCATTTTGATGTAGATGGTCGGCATTGTCTAGATGGGTGCACTGTTCAAAATACGAGGTCAGTTTTAATAATTTCTTTGCCTTGACCTCTCAAAAATTTTTTGTTTACCACTTTGAAAGAATATTTCTTAAAGAAGTTAATTGTAGGCAACAATTACGCTTTGTTTTGCAGTTTTAAATAATTGATTTGCTAAATTAATCTGATTCTTTAATTTGGGATTTCTTTTCTTTTCTAAACCAAATTATCATCTTAATTTCAGATATAACAAGTGCAAGTCAGATAATATATGGAATGCTGCACCTTTGAATTCATTCATTATTTGTGTATTGGCAACATGTATTATTACGCCCCTTTTGTCTTGCTTCGTTGGATATACAGTATTATTACCCCCTTTATTTATTTTGTTTTTTTTTACTGGAGTTTCCTGTATGTAGTTTGTTTCGTCCGGTTGACTCGCTTCACCGGTCGTCTTCAACGGTTGCTTTGGCCCTTCTATCCTTGCCTGAGAATTATACCTTCTTCGTCAAGAAACTTCTCACCTGCAAAGACAAAGGGGTGTCCTAGCGGCCGTTTGCACTCCGACGCTTAAGTCAGTATTAAGGCAAAAAACATTATAGAATAACTTCAGTCTCAAAGGCTGCGTACCTTACTAGGGTTCTTAGCACCCTTTATATAGGTTGAAACTAGGGTTTACCTCTGTTCTTTTACCATGGTCTAGGGTTCTTTGAGAAGTGTCTCTGTGCCGCTATTGTGTAATTTTAGCGTATCTGGCACATGAACTTCCTTTAACTGGAATGCCACGGATAATCAGAGTGGCCGCCTAGGTCCCTTCTTGTTGCGCCTAATATCCAGTGCCATCTGTTTTGCGGGTGCCCTAAATGTCCACGTGCCATGCATGCTACTTCCCTGGAAACCCTAATTCAGCTGGGTCCTTACGCCTCCTAGAATCATCCATGAGGTTGCGCCTTCATGCGTCATACGCCCCACATGCATGGATCCCTCGTGCCTTAGGCTTCCCACACATCTCTTGTCTTACTGTTATCATGATGAAATTCTAAGGCCCGCCGTATAGGGCCTTTCACTTCATCCTGTCAGCCGATGTCCGATCTTCTTCCTCTACTGGGGAGGTCCGATATCGATCTCCGACATCAGGCCTAGGGTAGCAATGTCAAAGACCAACCACCCTCCTGGTACGTGTGTCTGGGGCCCACCTTAAGTGACCCCCTTCCCTTACCATACATCAGTGCGCGATGTCTGAGGTCAGTCTCTGAATTGATGACCGAGGACTGGTCTGGACATAGTTGAAACACACGTTTACACCAAATTATGCTTCTATTTTCCCGAATTCAATAATATGAACTTAAAATTGTTTTCTAACACAGGGAAGTCAATTTCAAGTTAAGATTACATTAAATAGGTTTTGTTATCCTATACTATACCAGTTCCTGGTTAATCAATGTCTAATTTTCACATCATTTAAGCTCTAGATTTTCTTCAATTTACTCACAAAAGGAAATGGAATACTAAGTGTCTATTAGGCTTGAAAATATGTATTTTTTTCTTTAATTTTCTATTTTTACAAATATTTACAAAAATGCTTCCTTTTATCCATCGTATTTCTTATATAAATTTACCCAAGAACAGGGCAAACGACAGAAATCATGTTTTCACTATTTCTTAATTAAATCTTTAAACACAAGAAACAAAGAAAAACAAAGGTTACAATTTTGTACTTATTTGCAAAAGATTGCAAAAATAGGAAATCATAACAAAAATCTCTCTTTAATCAATATAAGCTTCTATTAGTAGCCTTTCTCTGGGTTGCTATTGGGGATTTTGGAATATGGTTTTCCGGTCAGCGTCACACTCGTTGATGTCAAAGTTCATCTCGTAAATCATTCATAAAATGCTTTGAGAATGGGAATATTGGTATAGCATGAGGGAGGGGCTGGTTGTTGCAAATTGTTTCAGAAGTGGACTTTTTGACTATGAAAGGTATCTTGGTATTTTTCTAGTGCTTTAACTTTATTCTCACTTCACTTGTATGATTCTTTAGTGCTATTTATTCAGAAAAGCTATTTCATTTTTTTGTATGTAACATTGGAGGAAATTATTAAAAGGAATCTCATGGTGGATAATAATATCCTTGAGAATTTGGTATTTAACTATGCTCAATGGCTTTATGTGATCCATATAGTTGATTTCACTTAGAGGGATAAGGTTATTGTTGATGTTTTTATTGTGTTACTTGTTGTATTGTTGCTTCCTGACTGTAATTGATTTCATTAATACTGCAGATAACAGGACTGGCTTTCTCAACAATAGACCCGGACTGCATCTATATTCAAGGGGTTGATTATGAGGTAAATTTTCTCATTTTTTAATCAATGTATGACTACTATTGTCAACCAAAGTAATAAGGCATAAGAAACATGTGTAAACTATAGAGGGATCCACCGTATGAGCTGCGTCATAAAATTATTGACAATACTAATTAACAGTAGATTGAGGCTGGAGACCGGTGTATGAAAGTATAAATTTGGTTTTATTTCACGGATGTCAACTTTGAAGGTTATATATGACAGGGCAGTGACTTCTGTGTGAACTCTTGCCATGGGAATTTAACAGAAATTTATCCAATAATCTAGCTGTTCACCAATGTTTAACTTGGTCCCCTTACTTTTTATCCTGTACTTGGAAATATGTTGGGTTTGTTTGGATTAACTTTTGTCAAAAGCATTTTTCCAAAGGTGAAAGAAGTAGGTTTGCATTTGGATGCAATTCTTAAGAATTGCTTATTTAACAGTAGCACTTTTTAGTTCGTTAGCATAAAAATGATATTTTTTATTTTAACAAAATTACTGAAATAGACTTCCAAAAGCACTTTTTTAAACTGTTGGGGATGCTTTACCGAACTGTCTTATGTATTGGGACTGAGGATAGGGCTTTCTATGATTAGAGATTGTAATACGAAATCAAATGGCTGATGAACTTTTTTTTTCTGTTCTGCAACTGGTTTATTTTGGATTTTATCAATTGGCTTTAGATGTATTACCAGAGTCTTTAGACATGGCTCTTCCATGCACACGTGAAAGTGTTAATATTTAGTGTATCAAATGTATTTTTCTTGGTGCAGAAATGACATTACAACTCTTTAAGCTAAATTTCTACAACTCACCATATTGAGCGTATTCAGAATGGGTTTTGTTAATGCCCTTAAGTGAACATGATAAGGAATGAAAAATAGAATTACTAAATGACAATAAAACCATTTAATTCCTTAAAAAAAAATAATACTTTCTTTGTGTAAATTAAGATGAATAATGAATGCTATTTTTATTCCTTAATGACACCCTTTTTTGGATTATATTTTTTTGGTTCATATCCATGCTATGCTCGTAGTGATCTTCAATTTCGAGTAACCAATGCAGGTCTTTTGTGGACGATGGAAAGACACCACCAAAATGTTTTCATTTCGAGGAGACTCAAATTGGCTAGGCTTTAGTAAGGTCTGTATATAGCTTGTTTATGATTTGTCACTTGACTCCACTGTGGTATCTGGCTGAAATCTAAATGTGACTTTGGAACCTGCCTTCACACTATTTTCTTAAAAAAATGCACACTGTTCCATTTGAATGAAATTTACTGTTTTTTTGTAACTTAAATTGGGTAATTACTTCCCATGCATCTGTTAGGAACCAAGAATTATAAAGAGAAGAAAAGAAAGGTTTTTATTGAATAGAATCAAAAGAACAAGAAATAGGAGAGCACTCTCTCCTTCAAGGGCTTCCCCTTCACAGAGCTAAAATTCAATCTACAAAAAATTACACAACCCCCTCCCTCTCCTTCTTTATTATTTATATCTAACTAGCAAATCAAGTAACTAATTCATGACTATTCTAATTCTAACTAACTCCTCCTCTCTCTGTATCCTAACAGCATCATAGCGGTATACTTCTACAGCTAAGTGCATATATTTTTTGAACTTCTAGCATCCCTTTATTAGTCGCATGGCTATCACTATCCACAATAGTTATTTTTAGAAAAGAAAATTAGCAATAATACTTACACTTCAAACCAATTCTTATGGGTTTTTAAGGAGAGTTATTTTTTGACGTGATACTAAAGTTATTCTTTCTTAGAAGAATGGAATTAATCAAACCCCCGGATGCTTTCACTTGGATTTCATATCATGTCAAAGAACAACTCTCTTGATTCCTTGATGCTTAGTTGTTCTTTGACATGATATCGTCAACACCAATGCAATTAAGCATTCAAGAGTTTTCAATCCCTTTCCATTCTTGTAAGACAGTTAAATTTCAATTCAAAATAGTGAGCCCATGCATTGTCAACACTTCAAGCATATGGCTCTCACATGAGTTAAGCTTTAGGAGACTTAGTCATTGATGCTAAGATATTAGTAGCTAGAAAATCGGAATGTTCATGCTCTCAGGCCCAGTCAACTTAGGCACAGTACAATCACCACATGGTGCTAAACCCATGTGTTAGTCTATAAGCTATTCAAGATTATGTCTTCAAGAAATATTAGCTCGAAACAACTTCATCGGCTTCTGAATGCTCTGAGGGAATAGGGGAGAATGACTGTATGGAGCCTGCAACTAATAAAATTTCAAATGTTCAAGATGTGTCAGAGGGGCTACAAATTGGGTCCTTAGGACCAGGTCAATAATGGATCGCTGACAAAAATGGAAAGAGGAGATGCGTAAAAGGAGGAAAAGAAAATGACAGTGGGAGTAGATGATGATAGGATGGGTGAGGGGAAAGAACAAAAGAGGCATTAACTTTGAAAATGGACGGGAGTGTCCCTTTTGTGGACAGAACCAAGAAACTTAGTCCACGTTTTGTTTGCATGTGAGAAAAGTCATGAGATATGGAGTGAATGCTTGCGGTGGGTAGGTACAAGTACAATGTGGGTTATGCCACGAAATGCTTTGAAATACTTTCTGCAATTTTTGGTTATAGGTAACTCCAAGGAAGGAAAGGAAAATCGTATGGATTTTGTGGGGGTCTATAACGTGGAATATATGGAGATATAGAAAAAAGTGTGTTCTCTGATGAAAGTTTTGATCATAACTCAATCATGAAGGACATTACTTTCTATGCATTGATGAGGGTGAGAGGGCATATGCTATCTTGCTCTTATTCATATACCCAGTTGCAAGCTCAGGTTGGACTATGCTTAAAGAATGACAGTAACGAATGGTGGACATAATAGAAGGGAACATGGACACAATTGATGGGGTGGAAGCAGAAATCAAGTCCATGTCATTTACCTTGTGTAATTATTTCGATATCTAGAACAGGAAAAAGGAACATGCAGGAGTGGCGTACTCAGATGTACTTATATTGATGAATATAGGTGGTGGATATGTATTATGTGGTAGTCTGGTTAAAGTTTGTTACTGCATTGCATATAGATACACTGTAACCGGATATGCATTGTTTATTTACTTTTTGATATGTATGCAATACCTTGCGGCACCTCCGTACCATCATTCTTATTATATAATATCTTTCTTTGTGGAACAAGAAAAAGGTTTCCACATCAATGCTTCACAAATACCATATTGGGTTTCATATTGAGACATTATTTTGTTCAATCATTCCAAAGTGAAGTTCCTCAAGGAATGTGGTTCTTAACTCTTCAAATTTTTACGAAGAAATATAAAGGATGGGGGACTTGGCATGAATCTTTTGCACAGATACACTTCTCTTTCAAATGACACGGTTAAACCTTGGGAGAAATGTTAAATAATTTAAGTGTGTTAAAGGAATAAAAGTGAGGGTAAAATGGTTGATTGAAACTGGGGCGTGAAAATTAGCAATGGCATGATAAGCAAGAATATGGCTGTTTTCTTCACTTGTTTTTTTTAGTTTCACTTTTGTGGTTCTGCCAAGCCCATAGAAAATGTTGGCTAGATTCTATTTCTTCTTCTGCAACTTTCTATCTTTTTATTTGTAAACATTTAATGGCTTTTACTCGTGTCAAATATTACTTCTAATATTACTATTTGTTACATCGCAGTGCTCAGGGAAAGATGTTTTGGCTGGATGGTGTGATTCAGGCAGCATATTTATAGCTGATGTTGCGAGTGAAATTGATGAAGTGGTGTCTGTCCAGTAATTTTCCCATCTTTGTAGAAAATTGCACCCCAATGTATGTAAGTAACCATGGTTAGTTTCATGATCGAAGGCTAATTTAGTGTGATCAAGCTTCAATATGCAGAACATGTCATAATGCATTTCTAACCACAGAATGTGACTTAAGATTACGGAATGCATTATTTGTGTGCACTGTATCAATTCTGTGATGTTCATTTTAAGTTCCTATTTTGACAAATTATTGAAATATCAAGGCTAATTGTATGGTTTACAAACAAGGCCATTATTGTGTTATATGGCACTGAACAGGAGCATATGATCATTCAATTAGCAGATGGTACTTTTAAGATTCTTAGCTTTTTTGGCTTTCCCTTATGTGGTTGTACTTTTTGAAACTTTTAAGTATCATGTCATAACTGTACATCATGATGTTGATATTGTTAACGCGTATCGTGGAGCTTCTCTCTCTAAATATAGCTTTTTGTCTCCATTCTTTCATTCCTCTGGAAAAGAGCTTAAATTATTTTTGCTATGGTCGGTGAGATTGCATATTTTAGGCTTTCTTTTTACTGTTGTTTGTTATTTTTCTCTTTATGACCATTACTATATTCATGCTAGGTCAAGAAATTTAAGACCCTGAAGTGCAAATTGAAGTATCTGACGAATGTTGTGTGGTCCCTAGTTGAGTGTTTCAACGCCGGGAATCTCTCCTAAGTCATGGTCAAGGAGCTTCCTGCCATAAGGATGATAAAACTGAACCATGCTCTCTTGTTGGGGAACTACAGGGATGACTAGTTGTTCTGTGTAGGGGACAAGCTAGAGAAGGATAAATTATTATGTAATCTCATATCACCCCATGTTTATGGTTTCAATCAATCTCTTTGTAACATATATGAAGTTTTTTATTTGACAAGAAAAAAATTATTACACTTCATTATTTGTCATATGAAGATTAATTGAGGTTATTGTAATTTAGGGTTTATCTGATAATCTATAGGGTCTAGGAGAGAAGAGTCTTGTTATTTTAGACCCTTTTGGGAAAACACTTAACCAAACTACCTATCAAGACCCTATTGAAAACTTTAACACTATAGACTTCAAAAAATATATATCATCTTATCCAAACACCGACCCCCACTTTATCTTTTGGCCAAGAAATGCATTAAACAAAAAGTTATGAAGCCAACATCTGAATTACCACCGACTTTACTATTTTGGATTCTAGTGTTTGATGATGCAATTTGGGGGTTATGTTCCTTTTGCCTGCATACTCCTTATTTAGGTGCACGCTCTTCTACATTGGAACTCACCATGTAATTTAGTGTTTTTGTTGTTAATTCATACATGGAACTCTTGAACCCAATATTCCTATGTTGGGTTTTTGTGATATTACTATCTTCATACCATCCCAATTATATGCAGTATTAACCTCTTCAATTTGTCCTAAAATAAATAATATTCTCATTTTAAAATGTACTTTACTATTTTTTCCCATAATAAATTAATATGTTAACTATTCAAACACAACAATTACCTCACTATTCATTTAATATATTTATTAAGAGTGAGACCACTTTAATAGACGAGTGCTTATTGCTTTTCTTAATTTATGTGTAATTTTTTAAAAAAAAGTTAGGACAAAAGGCACGAATGTCAACTTAAGATTGTTTTGTAAAAACTAAGAATGACAATATCTATGTCTTATCCTTTATTACAATAAATGTATTTATATAAATTAATCAAATATTAGGTGAAAAAGTAAGAGTGTGATTGACAAAAACATAACTAATGTTATTTTGCAAAAAACTATAGTTTAATAGAGAAAAATAAATAAAAACCTGAGTATTAATGCTTTACTTTTTTATTCTTGTTATACTGTACTGATTTCTGTAACTTTTTTATTTTAATCTTTCTAAAATTTTGTTTATTTTGCACAAGTCTTTTTGAAAAATATTTGATAGGACTAAAAGCAAATGATATAATCCTTTAATATTTTAAATCTCCATTTGGGATTTTGTTTTTACAGAATAGAGTCCCAACAAAGGGAAAGATATGGTTCTGTGTTAACCTAGCAAATGAAGACAATTACTACTTTGGTTTTTGAAGAGAAGAGTAACACTGTTGCATGTGAAGAGGTCAATATTGTCTTTTCAATAGAACTTTTTTTGTGATAGAACTTTTATGCTAAGAAAACTTTGACTTCACCTTCTTTTCACATGTGAACAAGTCCAATTCCAAAATAATTATTAGCCATACATTGAAAAGTTCAGATATAAATTACTAGAAAAAAGGTGTTTTCAAATTCAACAGCAATATACTTTTTTTTCTCTGCAAATATGACCCTGTAATTGCCACAGTCACACAATACGTATAAATTACATATACATTTCTTTAACAAGCTAAAAAAAACAAGGCCAATATATATGTATCATTATATAAAACAGATATTTTTCATGACTATTTTTTTATCAGAATTTTATTCTTTAATAAATAAATAATGTTTTATTTAATAAAATATAACATTTTATTCTTTTAATAAATAACAAATATTTTATTAAAAAATAACTTCACAATTTTTCCACTTAAAATAAATACACAAACGTGAAATTACATGTATTCCTGCTGGTATCTATAAATGTAAAAATGAGACAATTCCTTCTTTTAATTATATAAATACCATTTTCTTGTCCTTTATAGATGAAATAAGGCAAATAGTAAATATTATTATGTATTGCCATTTTTTCTATGTTCTTCCACATTTTTAGAAGATTCTAAATATCCGAATTTTGAATAATCGAATGACTTGTGCTTCTTTTTTTCCTTCTTGTTGACTACTTCTAGTTTCACATGTTTCAAATAAAGTATAAAAGAAATCTTATTATCTATGTTATAGAATTCTCTTTTACAAAATTTAGACATTTCAACTCTTCAAAAATAAATAATTAAAACTAACTTTTCTTAGAATTTTATTTATCTTACATAAACATAATTTTTAATTAAGAATATTTTTTTTGAAAAAAAGAAATAATATTAATATAATTTATAGTTGATGTAGAATATTCAACACACATTCTCACTTCGAAGTATCTACATCTTATTGATGAAACTAAACATTTGTTGATGGTACTTGTTGATTGTACAATAATGTACCGGTATGGGCGAGGCCGAAGTCCACCTGACCGAGACCAGGGGAACCTGGCTGAGACTTAAGAGATTTGGCTGGATGACGAGGCCGATGACCCACTTGGTCGAGACCTTAAAAGACTTGGCCGAGACGATCGAGACCACTGGAATTTGGCCGGTGGCCGGCCCATACCATGATGACTTGGCCGACGGGCGACCCTAACGCTCAAACCAAGATCAGTGAAGTTAATCTATCATTAAGAATTAGGTAATGCAACCCTAAGCGGTATCCATCTCGATAAACGGGCCCAACAAGGTAGGCCAATCAGAATAATATAAATAGCACGCATCCCAAGGAGTAAGGTATGTCATTTATTACTGTTCACCTACCTGAGAACTGACCACCCGCTTTACTAACTTGAGCGTCGGAGTGCCTTCGCAGGTACCCCACCATCCGGTGTTCACCCGAGGCCGAGTGCCGAAGGAGAAACAGGAGGACGAGAAGAATCCCCGCTCACCATCCAATCACCCGACCGACCGAAGGAAGGAGAAGAAGACTTCAATAGTTCTCTAGGTCTCATCTCCCTAACAGGAACAAATAACAACGTGATATCTAATAACACATCATACCTAACAAATCTTATTAGAAAATTTTGATATAATATTAAAAATTAAATTTACATTTTAATCATTCTTCCAAGATTTACTTGAAAATTACAATCACTTATATATTATAAATTAATTTAATCTCTAATATAAATTTAAAAAAAAACAAAGGAGC
>Ga0123341_1003555_pt1 | contig 13404 bp, 7 predicted proteins | sample Turbeapinknodule_FD_89959 | JGI IMG/M metagenome (GOLD analysis project Ga0123341, IMG submission 89959) | Root nodule microbial communities of legume samples collected from Mexico - Turtle bean Mexico pink nodule | ecosystem: Host-associated > Plants > Roots > Nodule | place: Mexico: Nepantla... | reverse complement strand
TACAGAAAAAATATACCAAAATTTATATATTAAAAAAGTAATATATACCTAGACTATACCTATATCTATTCATAAAGAATTTTAAAACCATACAATATGAAAGTTTATTATAGCAATGAAAATAATGTTAAGAATATATCTATGTTTTTTTTTATATTTTAATTTACATAATTATTTTTTAAATGGTAAAAGAAAAGAAAAGATTGTTTTAATTAGACATCATGATTGATCTCAGTTGTTTGAACGAGGTTTTGGAGATAAAATAAATTTTAATTTTGTTGGTACGATGTTTAAATGTTGTTTTATGAAATAATGTACGGTCTTTCTGAAAATATTAAGAATACAGTTTTAAGTCGTTTTCTATTAAATAAAATTTGGATAATCAATTAAACATGTCACCAGTTCACATATTTTATTATTATTATTTTTGTGTTTCTCATTTATGAATGGAAGTGAGAATTTCAAACTCTTTTTGAGAATAATGAAGGAAAATTCCATGACCACTATACAAAGACATCCAGGGAGAATTGGGCAGAAGATAAAATTTTTATATAGTAAAATTTATTTAACTATATACTTTTATACCATTTTATTTATCAACTAGCTTATTAATTTTTTTTATCAAACATTTTTAAAATTAAGAAGTTAGTTAGGAGTAGAAACTTATCAACAATTTTGCTAAACAAAAAAATTATCTTTCACATTTTCACACATATTGATGGACACAGACATAAAATAGCCTAATTTCTAGCCAACACCCCACTATTAATACAATATTAAATTCAATATCAACAAATCTGTTAATAGAATTAAAAACATTATCACTTGCATTAAAAAATTGGTGGAGTAAATTTTACGCGGAGGTTATGAAATTGGGAGGAAAAATATAAATCAAACAATGCAAATAATATAAAGAAATAATGGAAAAAAGTAGATTTATTTCAAACATATATGTTATATAATTTATTTTGGATAAATGGAATACCCTGGTGGAACATGAAACAAAAACATCAACCATTAATAATATTAAATTTAATTTCTGATAATAAAATATTTTTTTTAGTTGCAATGTTTGTTATAATGGATATATGTTTCTGAAACCATTTTACTCACTTAATATTCGAAAAACACATAGTTTTTTTTTTATCAGTCGTGAAGGCATAGCTTACAACCGTCAGTACAAAGTGTGGCTTGTGAGAGAGTTTTTACATAATTTGTGTTAATTGTGGTTGCTATGGACATTTGACCATAAATTGTAATCAAAATTTTAAGCCAAAAGAGGTTAATGTTGGACCACAAACATTGAATAGTCAAATTAATGGTGAATATACTAACATTAATGCAACATTAAGTTAAACAACAACTAATTTAGGGAAAGAATCAAACGTTAGCATTGCATCATATTAAGAAAAAAAATATGAGTGGAATGATATTTATATGGAGGTTGACATATTGGGAAGAGAAAAAAAAATTAACTTAGTAAGAACAATATTTATTTTAAACTATTATTATGATGCCATCTGGAATGATTAAGTAGATAGATCTGAAATTTCTAACACATTTCTCTCTTATTCAGATACGTCAACTTATATGTGTGACTATATATTTATGAGTGACCTGATAGTGGTCCAATTGTGGATGATCCAATAAGTTTTCGTTAAAATAGATCCTAAGTTAATTTTGATATCATCATAAGAAGTGAACTTTAAGTGTTACTTAACCTTACAAAATTGATTTATAAGGTGAAGTTTACAACCACTTATATGGTATGAAATATTTTTATATCTAATTGATGTGAGATCTCCAACAAGTAGAACATGACACTCAGTAATAGTTTTTATTTTATTTGTAGTAGTACTTGTTCTAGTGAATAAACATATTAAAATTAATATTAGTAGGATGGAAAGAGATAATTTATGTGTATATGCATATAAAAATATTCTTATTTTGGTGGTTGGAAAAGTATAACTTAACCACTATTATTACAAAACTATGTATGAGGGTTTTCATATAATTTTATTAAGTGTGACTGATATAGATACTTAATTAAGAATTACAGTTGAAAACACAAACCTAAAGAGGTTATTAGTGGACCACAATCATAGACTTGTAAGACTACCAATAGAGACATTACTATTAATGTAACATTAAATAAAATGTGAGAAAATCCAAACCTAAAGAAGTTAGTAATAGACCATAATGATATACTAGCAAAACTGTTAATAGAGACATCACAATTAATATAACATTAAATACAATATAGCAAATTTGTACGTATGATTGAACACCATTTTATTATACAAAGATTAGTGGAATCATATTTGCATAGGAATTTACTTACTCTTAACTCCACTATGAAAAAAAGAGTAGAAGTGAATTCATTTTAAATTCTTGTGCAAGGATTATAATTCTTCTACCAATGAGTTTAGAATTTTTTTATATCACTTTTGACATTTTTTTATTGGAACAAAATACTTTGATATCTTAATAATAATAGTGTGATATAGTGATATAATAAGATCCACAAAAAAGTAAGTTAAAATCTTGTGTTATTACTTTTACAGTTAAAATGACTTTAAAAGATTGAATCATTAACATACAAAGAATCTTAAATTATATTAAATAATGTTAGACTTTCATCATTTTTCTTTTAGACAACAATATTCACTAGACGTTATTTTTAATGAACAAGTTAAGATACACACTCACGTGTCTCTACCCTTATACCTCAAAATTTGTTTTTTCAACAATTATATACTGAGTCATATAATAATTATTCATGGTTTATTCTTGATACAATGTCAAACTTGATTTATATTTTGAAACTGATCAGAAACTTATAAAAATCGAAACCTAAAAATCATTTATCAGACTCTAAAGATTAAAAATTAATTTGTGGTTATATAAATATAGATGTTCCATAACAACGTTATACATTAATAAATTATTATTATTAATAATAATAAAATTGGAAGTTACGACAACAATATTTTAATTTACAGTGGAATTATATATTTCAAAGCATTTGTAGTTTCACGAGATTTATAATCTTATTTTCTTAATTTAAAATTACAAAACATTATACACTTGAGTTTTATATTAATTATGTAATTTAAGTCTTCCTACAATTAATTTTTGATTCAATAAATGGAACACGAATTTCTGAATTTACTAACAACTCATGCATACGAATCCAGTAACTGAACTATATCAATTGACTTCTATAACTTTAAACGAATATAAGTAAATAATTATCAACAATGTTAAGCAAATAATTAAGTAATATCTGTTTTAACCTTTTCTGAACAAATCTATATTATAAAGCACTACAGATAGAAAATATTTTTAAAAAGAAAAATAAAAGTGTAAATTGCAATTTTCAGTTTGAAATTTGCTGTCATTTATACAAAATTCTGAAATGTAATTTACGGTTGATTTTAATTAAGAAACAAAATATAGATATTTCTATAACTTCGCATATTCTTCACCGCAAACATTCAGTAGCATCAGCAGTACATGGTTATGTGAATTTTCAAGACAAAGAAAGCATTTCAGACTTTCGTTGTGAAGATGCAGAAAATGCCTCTAAAACATGTTATAATGAATCGCGTTTCATACAAATTGCATGATCAAAATTTATAGCTCAACAAAATACATTTACTACTGTTCTCAGTGAAAAATGCAAGCTTAGAAGTAGCCCTTCATGCATATATATATGTTCTTCCTTGGAATGAATCTTGCGGAAGTGCAGCTACCAAACCTGAAACACTGAGTGGCCAGGAATCCAGGAACAAATGATTGGTTTTAGATAAGGATTGAGGAAGAAGTCACGTGGTTTCTTCTTTTGACTGAGTTTTTAAGGCATACTCCAAATCATGCACTTCTTTGGTCAATGGAAGGTTGGCAGCATATTCCTCCTCCAAAAGATATAAAGGGGTTTGTGGAGGGTATTTGTCTAAAATGAACTCTATTTCCTCACCTCTGATCTCCTCCTGATCAAGAAGTACCTGCAGTGCCAATTCATAAGCGGTCAAAGTGGTCCTTTGCCACATCAAAGCAAGGCACAGAATGCTAAATCATTGCAGTGGTGTTAAGCTGGTACAATATCTGCTATCTTGGGATGTTTGCAGTTGTTGTAACCGAAATAAATTGTGGTCAAAAAGTTATTTTTTAACCTTTCGGTTATAGAGCTCATTGTTATAACAATTCACAAAATTAATATAACTCACTTTAAGATCTCACTCGAAGTTACCTTGACGGTTTTAAGCAAAGCTGCATGGTGCCTCCTAAGGAGAGACACAGTCTTCAGGTACATGTCCCGTATCAACTCTTCACTCCTTTGTGCAACTTGATCATCCATCTTAAAGTTTAGTGGTGGTTGAATCAAGTTGTAGTCATCATAAAGAGACCCTTCAAAATCCAGCCTTGGCCCGACAAATTTAACTGACTTCCTCCAAGGTGGTGGTTCTCCATGTATGACCATTGGATTCTCCAAATTCCATCTGCAAGTAGAGAAGGGGAAAATGAGCTTATGTAGCACACAAAAATAAGCAGAAACTCGAAGGAATAAAAAAAAAGCAATCATGCTAACATGGTCAATATTTTGCGTGCAAGCCAGGATGCATCTGCAAGGTAGTCAGTTGAGGCTTTTGACGTGTCACGTCCATAGATGACCTCCTCAGCCGCTCTACCTCCTAGCAGAACCTGTTCGTCAACAAGGGCTCAAACTGAAACAAATAATTTGAACAAGAAAAAGGAAAGTAATATACTGAAAAGTACATTTACATACCTGAAGGCGATGAAGCAATTGAGGTCGACGTTCAAACATATATGATTCATCATCAAGTCGATGAAATACCAATTGAGATAATGTCTGTGAGAAGGAAGTGGCCTTTCTGAGTTAAAATTATAGAAAGAAACAGCCTTAAATAGCAACATTTTTAAGTAAAAACCTACCAGCCAAAGAGGAATTGTATCACGGATAGAATATGGTACCCTTATACAAATGGAAATGAAGTAGCATGTTCAGATAGGCTCCATACAGATATTTCTTATACTTTACTTTCTATCTAGTGCTACATTTTCTACCAACACCTTGACCTCACATCTTTTAAACACAAATTAACACTACAGTTATTTGTTCTTTAAAATGCACATGCTTGAATTTTAATACTTCTCTACCAGATTCTCTCATTTTCGTAACGAACCTTGGTTGCAGATTGTATCAGATATGGTACCGGTAAATACCTCAAACAAGAGAATTGGAAAAGATTGACAGAATGCTTGAAGAAGATAGTAGAGTATAATATAGTGAAGGAAGCTGAACAAGGACCTGACCACGAGGTACTATTGAGATGCGATCACAGCATTCAACTATTGCATGCTCATATCGCCGGAGCAGATGAGATGTTAATGCAACTCCCACTTCAGTAGTAGCTCTACGACACTGTCCCTGGTAACCTAAGTCTATTCCAATAAGTTTAGGTCCTATTGTAAGTCTGTCAACTGCATCATCCATATCTGACTGAAGAATCGAGTTGTGCCGTTTCCTCACAGCCACAAGGGCAGCCTCTTGGACTAATTGTGCTAATCTTGCTCCAGACCATCCTGAAATTAAGATGTGTGTTCGGATATCAGGATGCAAAATTCAATAAGTAAAACAGGAGTTCATACCAGGTAGGTTCTGTGCATAGCTTGATAAATCAACAGACTCGGACATTTTTACTTTGCCAGCATGGATTTTCAAGATATCATGCCTTCCTTTCGAACCAGGAGGGCGAATCCTGATCTACAGAAGAAAAATTTAAAAATTAACAGCATACTACCATGGAAACTAGAAAAAAACTACTAATAAAAGTGGTGGACAGGTAAGCCATGTTTGCACCAGAAGATTGTGTTTTAAATAAAATATTTAATAGCAAAACCAAAAGAGTTTAGGGTGTGTTTAATTTTGTTTTTTTATTTTATATTTTAAAAACTGTCTTAAAATTTTTCAAAAACCAGCTTTTACACAGTTTAAGTGGTGAAAGAAGATACAAGTTCCAAGGAGGAATATGAGCAAGGAAATCTGACAGTAAAATATCAAAACAACTCAAATGTTCTATTTTTTAATTTAAAAATTGAAAAAGAGACTTTTTTTTAGAAATATCTTTAAAAAACTGCACTAGTTACACAAGTTTCTTGTTCTTTTGCTTTTAAAAACAGCAAACAGTTTGAAAACAGGAAATAAACTAACCTCTATACTTATCCTGTCTGAATTAGCCAGTCGCATAAACAAAATACTTTACACTGAACCCAACCAAAAGTGAGAAAAAAATTTACTAACTCAGCTTAAGAAAGCAACCTTGCGATCAAAGCGACCTGGACGTAGAAGTGCTGGATCTAACAAATCCTTACGATTTGTGGCAGCTAGAAATATGACACCTTTTCCAGTATCAAAACCATCAAGCTCTATCAACAATTGGTTCAATGTAGTTTCCCTTTCCTGGGTGGCTGCATTGTACAGGTGATCTGTGGACTCCTTGAAGATACCTTGTCGCCTAATCAATCAAGCATGATTTCACAATCAGGCAACGGGCATACTTAGGGGACTCCAGAAGTCAACTGACAGATGGAACCAAGCAACATCGCCAGCATGGCAATTATTTTTATAGTAAGATCTATTTGTGTAAGCATTAAAAAAGATAAAAAAAATGATTTTTTTAAAAAAACTACAATTCTTAGTTTCTAAGAGAAGCACTGAGCAAGGAATTTGAGGTTTTGCTTTTTTTTTTTCAATAAACGTGATTTAGTCACTATAAATGTTTTAAACATGTTTTTTTTTTTCAATTAGAATGTGCTTTTTTAACACTTAAAAAGCTAAAATTAAGACCCCTAGTTCTACATAAAGAAATGCCATTATTCAAGAACCAATCACTGTTCATGAACTAAAGAGAACTTCCAAGAAGTTCCCATCAATAATTATGGTATGTACCCAAAGTATTACGGTAATGCCTGTAAGTATGGACTTAAAAATATTACGACAGAAGAAACCAAATACACTTTCCCCAATGCATTCTCATTTGTAAGAACGGCATATGTGAGAATTAATTCCTAGATTAGACCAACCAATGGATCAACAATCATGTAATATAGTGCCACTAATAATTACTTAATATGCACTTGTACAGACTTATCAGGGAGCTGCACAAGTCAATTGACATTGTATTCAATATATAGTACATTCCGATAAGATTCTAGGCCTGCTAAATTACTAAATTGACATTTCGTTTGACTTAAGTTGTACAAATGGAAAATATAAATCCATTATCTCTACTCTATTAAATAAAGGAACATACCATGGACAAAAACAATCCACAACTTTATACAATCTGTCAAAAAATCAACATAAATGCATATAGCCTTACTTAGTTGCCAATGCATCAATTTCATCTATGAATACAACTGACGGTTTGTTTACCTGCAAAGAGAAACAAACATTTAAGTACCCACCAATCACTAGCTCTCCAATAGAAACATGAAATTTTTACAATCTATATCTGTTTTTAGAAAAATTCACTGAGAAAAAGCTCTGTACTAAGTCATGTCATATTGAGCAATATATTGGTTACTTGTGACACAAGGCATCCACCCATTTTTTGAAGCAAGTAAAGCAGAGATAATGAATTTACCAAATAAAACACAAGAAGTAAACTTAAAGGATTCTTCTTAACATTATTTCTACTTTAGGGAGCAAGGATATGAAACTCATAAAAGTTGACTAACTTTTAGTGAACAAATGAACAATATACAAAGGACATAGCAATTGAAAATTGTCATAAGAATCCAAAGTACTTGAAAACGTTCAACAGATTTGATTGAACAAAGCAAAAAGCATGAAGATATACTGTTTCATCAACTGATCAATACCCTTAACCAGTCACCTCATGATTGACATGCACATTAAGTTCACCTTACATCAAGAGGAGGAACATGAAAGCAGGACTCAAGAACCTGAGTAAATTAGCAGCAAATACGTGATTTTAAAATGAAACATCAGAAAAAAACAGAAGTAGGATTACCTTGGCTCTTTTAAATAAATCTCTAATACGTGCAGAACCAACACCAACTAAAACTTCCACAAATTCTGATCCAGCCATTTGGTAAAATGGAACACCAGCTTCACCAGCTATAGCCTTGGCTACCAAGGTCTGCAAAAGAATGACAAAACTTAAACATTTGCCAGATGAGATAGAATCTTACATCAAACATTACTAGAGAACAAGTATCTGACCTTTCCACATCCAGGAGGACCCTCAAGAAGAACACCATGCGGAGGTTTGATCCCCATTTTATCAAACAACTCAGGGTTCTTTAGGTATCTCACTAACTAAACAAAATCATAAATAACTTTCATAAGTTTTCATCCAATATAATAGACTGCAGACAATTAAAATAAGACATAAGAATATAATGCAGAAAAAAGAGAGAATAAATTAGAAGAGAGATGCATATTAATGAATAGTTTAACAATAACTATTGAGAAGGATAAAGTTATATTATTCAAAATAGTTAAATGAAAACAGCCGAATAGTTAATGTGAATAACAGGCCCAATTTCTCTTTCGTCTTCTTAATGCAGTTGCTTATGTATTAATGCATTATGAGATGTTTGCAGTTGGGCAAAGCGGTATAAACAAGTTGAAAACTCTTAATAGTTGTGGAGCCATCCAGAATGTTAAAGTGATATATTTTATTGGTCTAGAAGAATCAAATGAGCTAAAAGGCAGATATTAAGTGGGCAATGGCCAGCTTTCCAGGCTTCTTATAAAAATAATAGCCTTTTAGTATATCATTCAGCCAACAAAGATTAGAAAGTAAATTTAGACTAAACTCAATCCTACAAAACTGACTTGAAAAGTGATGTTTACACCTGCTATTTATATAATACAATTAGATCATATTTCTCACCGATATAGGATCATCAACACACGCTCTCACACTAGGGACTACACATTTTGAGTGTGATATGATACTAGATATTTGTAGGTGGTCCCATAAAAAGTAACACAATAGGCCTAACAAACTGTTTTAGGATAGACTTCGATACCATCGTATAAAGTGAATTTAGGTCTACCACAACCGTACAAAACCGACTGTAAAATGAGGTTTATATCTTCTTATATATTATAACATATCTAGATATATTATAATTTGGTCGTATCCCCAACCCCCCAAATGTCTACAAATAATTTAAGCAAAAGAGTGAAACATTTTACATTGATTAACAATCTTCACAAACCACTCTCATAAAAAAGATAAAGAACTAAATATTGTCAACTAAAGTGTTCACAGTTTTTGGAATATGTTAGTTTCAATTTAATTGTGCTTTAAAAAATTCAACAAAAACATGCAAATTGCAAGCAAAAAAGTTAAAGGAGTCAAGAAACTTTTACTTCATGCTCAAGAAAAAATACTTCAACTCATAATATTTGTAAAAGTGATAAAAGATGTCTAAGACAAAGATCATGGAGAAAAATGAACTAAATTTTCCACAAAAATTCATTAATATACTTATTTTTTGTTATAACTCTTTTTTTTTATTGTTGTCTTACAGCAAATGGCTTCAGCTTCTGCACCAACAAACAAAAAACTTATTTCCACACCCATAATTAGAACCAGACATGTGAAAAAAAAGATAACCTCTTGAAGTTCCTCAACTGCCTCATCAATTCCAGCCACATCACAAAACTTGACTCCTGTTGAACCCTGAAACAATGTTTTCCAAAGCCCGAAATATGAATAAGTGAATACCATAAAAAAATCAAGACTAGAAAACTATAAATAACATTAATTTTTATTTCTTAAGAATAGAGACTAAAATAAATGTAGGTTTTAACACACATCAACTCGGGCTTCAGCTTTAGATCGTGAGAAGTCTATTCCCTGCCAAAGATCCTGTATATCAAAGAAACATCTCTTAGAGCATACTAATGAAACAAAACCAAAGAACAAGAGTGGTTCAATGATTCATGCGTAATTAGTGGATTACTTAGTCACCTACCCACTTCCTGAAGTTTTTAGGCCTTCTTGAAAGAGTGAAACGGACAAGAAGGACCATAGTCAAAACTACAATCATGATTGGTTTCAACGCCTCAAGGCTGGCAGATATTCCACCAAAAGTGTACAACTCAAATATCTTAGAGAAAATGCCACCATCGCTGAAAAAATCAACAATATTATCCCAAATTTTCTCCAAAATTGCTAGTGCAAGACCAAGAAAAAGCTTGAGGAACGGCTTGGATATAGGCCACACAACATAGGCAGTCACCACAAATACAAAACTGGTGGCAGCAAATAATGCTGCTGCAATGAAACCACCAACTAGAGTAGCTGCTAAACCCATGAAGACTGACACCACCGCAAGCTCAACCATCACTCTGCTAGATATGGAAGATGCAACTGGATGAGGGTACTCTGGCGTTTTCCCCACCCAAGACTGCCGCAAAATAATTAAGAGTTAAGAGAACAATGACACTATGATCACCCACAAAAGTATCTATCTAATTCATGCATCTTGCCAAATCTGAGTCTGACTAAAACTAGGTAAGAGAGCACACATAACTAAGAAATAAGAGAACGAAATGTAAAACAAACAAAGCTAATTGACCATCCCCTCTTAGCAATAACACTAAGACTAACTAGCATAAGCAAAAGGTTAAAATATACATTTGCGCCCTACGGTTCTTATTTTATGTTTTAGTCTCTATATGAGAAAATTATAAGCATTAGTTCCTACACAGCTCTTTCTGTAACGGTTTATGACCACCAATTCTTTTGTAGCAGTTTAGATCGCCAGAAAGTCTTCTGCGATGTTAACAACAGGGGTCAAAAAATAACTTTTATACAAGTGAAGGAACTAAAACTTATAGTTTTCTCTAATCAGCAGTAAAACTTACAATAGAGACTAGGGGCTATATGAATAGTTTAATCTCATGAAAATCATTCATGCGTGAACAAGATAAGGATTAACAACCATAGCATGCCTCCTCTCTATTTCGTATCGCGGTCCATTGTAGTCAGCCAAAACCTCTCGAGCTTCCCCTTTACCCAGCCTAAGAACCCTGCAAAACCACACACAATAACAATCTGTCACAACACCGCAGTGCACAGTTTTAAAAAGCTGCATAGCTAACAATACAATATCCTATTATTTTCTACCATTTGGTTGTGTGCAAGCTTTTATCACCAGGAATTTCCTTCAAATCCACCACAAAATCCGTATTAGCTCCTCCTTTTGAAGTTATCAACCTGACTTTGTCCTTACTCAAAGACTTGCTGAACTCCTCAACGCTCATTCTGGGCAGCTCGTTTACAGCCCTGTTAAACTCTTCTTCCTCTGATAACTCTGAGCCAAATATTTGCTCAGGAACATAAAGTTTCCCTCTATACTCCTTAAGCAAGTCTTTCAAATACACAGAGTTTCCCTCTCCCGAAACGTCACTCTCACTCTTGCTCTGAGGCTTCGTCGGGTTCAGCCTCTTCAACACATCGAAAATACCCAATCTGGATACTTTCCCCAAACTCTCCTTTTCTTTCAAAGTATATAACTTGTCGCCAATTAGGTACTTGGGTTGCATTTGGCTCGGGTTTTCCTTCAGAACCCGGCTCACGAAATCATCCGAACCGGGTTCGCCACTCGCGGAGGAGGAATTGCAGAGCACTGTGGGTGGCCTACGTCGAAGAAGCAGGGTCGGAACGCGCCTCGGCGTTTGCTTCGGTGGCCCATGGCGGTGGTGGTAGTAGGATTTGGTGACGTGAAAGTGGGGCGAGGAGAGAATGTTCATCGTTCTGATGAATTCATAAATGGATTGAGGAATGCATGAAAAGGGTTTATGGAATTAGGGTTTTGTTCAACTTGAGAAGTGGAAGTGAAAGGATATGAGATTGAAAAGAAAATGGCAATCTGCAACTTCGTGCTGTTTTGGTTTGAGTTTTTCACCCAATCGGATAAAGCTTTTACTCACACTCTACTTGTTGTAGTTCAGATAAAAGAGGACGAAAGAAGCTTGTTCTAAAAAGGTAAGAAATACACAAAAAAGAAAGATTATTTAATTAAAAATAAATCAGTGAAAAAACAGTAAACAAAATAATTTCTTCAAGTTTTAAACTAAATAATTTTAGAAATAGATAATCTAAACTATAAACACACTATTTATCTATTTGATATAAAAAAAAAATTGAAGTAAAGGGTTGGATTATTTGTATGAATGAGTGTAATGTAAATTCATGTTGTAGAAAGTAAATTGAGACAAATTGATTTGCTAACATGATATGGTAATCATAATATTAAGTAAAATTAAGAAATTATACAATTATAATTAAAGTAGATTTTATAATATGTTTTTAAGATATATAATTCGAATAAAAATATAATATTATATTAAAGATCGATCAATTTACTTCCCTGGTAGTTTTGAAACTGATTTTTTTTTAATCTTTATCATTTATTTTCTGTTTATTTAAGGCTTAAAACAACTCATGTGTTAAATTGAATTTAAATAAAATACGAGGATGAACCCCTTTAAAGTTTCTCCTCTGTATTATGTCACATAGAAATAGAATACCTGTATTAATTAAAGAAATGTTATTATTCATTAATATACAACTGCTTGAAATATCGTATTTTGAAATAATATTGGTGTTTTTTATCGAATTTTGAGAGAGACAAAAACTCTACAAAATAAAACATTCTACACCAATGTAAAAAAAAATTTATGGATTGAAATGATTTGTTTTTATATCAAATCTGATGAATTTTTAAATGATATGTATGCAGTTTATTTGAAGCAAAATGAAAGAATTTTATAAAATGCATAAAATGAAGGAAATTTAAATAACACATGAAATGAAATTATATTTGACGGAAATAACATTATTTATATAAAACAAATGATTTTTAATGCAATAATATGGATATAGCAATTAATCTATTTGAGGTGAGCGTTCCAAATGTAAGGAAAAAAAAAACATATTCTCAACTGTAGAAAGTTTTTTTTGTGTAGTCTTAATGCATCTTAGAAGCTTTTTGGATTTTCATGAATTTTTCCACTATCCCAAATGTAGCTTTGAAGTCTTTAGAATTATAGAATCAAAAGGTTTGTAAACAGAGTAACCCAATCATATTTTGAATTTAAGCAACGCTATAATGGATGATATATTGAAAGGTCAAATGTAAGTTTCTAAGTCATTTAACTCCTAGTTAGAATGACAAAATTCTAAATTGTTACATAAAAAAACACTTCATTGAAAAAATATCAACAATTTAGAATAACTTTTTAAGTTTTTAATTGGGAAATGCATAAAGCATTTCCGAGAAACGCTTCAGATTTGATAATAAGATTTTATTTTTTTTTTCATTAAAGAG
>Ga0123341_1003554_pt1 | contig 13404 bp, 15 predicted proteins | sample Turbeapinknodule_FD_89959 | JGI IMG/M metagenome (GOLD analysis project Ga0123341, IMG submission 89959) | Root nodule microbial communities of legume samples collected from Mexico - Turtle bean Mexico pink nodule | ecosystem: Host-associated > Plants > Roots > Nodule | place: Mexico: Nepantla... | reverse complement strand
GGTGTCTAATGTTTCCCTCTAAGCACCTTTCTAAACATTATTCTATATTATTTACAAATTAAAAGAAACTATAAAGAGAGATATTTAATTGAAGCCCATTCTTGAAAGCTTGTAGACTTCTTTTGCGTTAGGCTTGATCCTCTTTTTATTTTATGTCTTCTTTTAATTTTTAGAAGACTAGAAGGAAGAACTTCAAATGTGAGGGTGAATGCCCTCTTCCTTCATTAATAAAAGCCTCCTTTATTTGATTCTCATCACTTCTCCACCAAAAAACTTCTCACCTGCAAAGACAAAGGGGCGCCCTAGCGGCTGTTTGCACTCCGACGCTCAAGTCAGTATTAGGGCAAAAAACATCAAGTGTATAAAACAGCTTTAGTCTCAAAAGCTACATACCTTACTAGGGTTATTAGCACCCCTTATATAGGTTGAAACTAGGGTTTACCTCTGTTTTGTTACAACTGTCTAGGGTTCCTTGGGAAGTCTCCCTGTGCCGCTATTGCGTAATCTTCGCATATCTAGCACATGAACTTCCTTTAACTGGAGTGCAAGGAATAATCAGAGTGCCGCCTAGGTCCCAACTTGGTGCACCTAACATCCAGTGCCATCTGTTTCACGGGTGCCCTAAGTACCCACGTGCCATGCATGCAACTTCCCGGGAAACCCTAATTCTACTGGACTCTTACGCCCCCTATGATTATGCATGATGTTGCGCCTTCATGCGTCATGCACCCCTCATGCATGCGTCTCTCGTGCCTTAGGCTTCCCATCCATCTTTGTCTTTAACTGTTATCTTAATGAAATTCTAGGGCCCACCATACGGGGCTTTCTGACGGCCGATGTCCGATCTTCTCCCTCTACTGGTGAGGTCCGATATCGATCTCCGACATCAGGCTTAGGGTAGCAATCTCAAAGACTGACCGCCTCCTGGGTATGCGTCTGGGACCCACTTCGCGTGGCCCCCTCTCATTGCTATGTACCGAGGCGCGATGTCTGAGGTCAGCCTCTGAGTCAATGACCGAGGACTGGTCGGGACACAAAGTGACGTCTCGTCATTCTCCGCTAATCAATGTACGCGTGTCGAGATTTACTAGCGTTCGAACTTCCCTGTGTACTGTTTGAACACTTTAACCTTTGCGCTCCCGCCACTATTTCATTACTTTCGCTTACACGACCCTTCACTTAGCGTTCTGCACAGCGAAAACGCTCTCTTCCTTTTGTGTTCAGACCTAAACCCTCGAATCACAATGTGGGAAAGGTACGATTTTTATTCTTCGATTACTCCATTGTTTACACTTTTGCCATTTTCAATGTGATCATAACTGTCTGGGATTGTTTACGATTCTCGTATTTACTTGCGTGTTCATACCCACTGCTCATATTTTCCAAGTCTTCATTTTTCTAAGTCCCTTTCGGTGCTTGGTTAGTCACGCTGCTTCCCTTCTGAAGTCTCTCCTTTCTCTTTTCTCTTTAGCTCTCCCGTCAAGATGACTAAGCAGATGAGACGAGCTCCCAAACCGGCTTCCCCTTCGAGTTGTGCTTCGTTCTCATCGTCGTCTTCCGTTCCTCTACTTTCTTCAGCTCCCTGCACCCCCCCCCCCACCTGCTTCTTTTTACGAGTCTCTGTATCGCCGGGCTCCGGCGGACCTTCTGGGGGAGACGTCTACTTTCACATCCCTAGAAAGTATAGCAACTTATAGGAAGGGGCAGTCATGCCACCCGTCGCGCGTCTTCGGTAAGGACCATGATAAATTCGTGCGAGTGGTGGCTTGTCGCGTGGGGGAACCGGTATGCGCTGACGAAGCCTCTGACCCCGAGGGTGCCTTTTGTTTTGTCTACTCCACCCTTTTTCGTAGGCTAGGGCTTCAGTTACCTTTCACCCCTTTCAAGCGTACCCTACTAACTGAATTGAACGTGGCCCCCGCCCAACTTCATCCTAACAGTTGGGTGTTCGTGCGGCCATTTGCGATCCTCTGCTGCAGTCTTGGCCTTACGCCGTCGGTGGACGTTTTCCTTTACTTCTTCAAGGCCAAAGATCCAGGGAAAAAGTTGTGGGTTAGCCTTAATGGGGTAGCTTGGAGAGTGCTCTTGACGCTCTTTCAGTAGTCGTACAAAGGTTTCAAAAAGAACTTTTTTAAAGTTCGTTGCAGCTGCAAGAACCCTTCTCTTTTAGACGGGTTTCCTCTATATTGGACAGAGAAACCAAACCTATGGAGGGTTCGACATTTCGAAGATCTTTCTGCCTTGGAGAAATATGTGTGTGAGCTCTTATCCGGGTTCGCCGCTCCTCTAGTACTTTAGAACTGCTTAAACGCGAGTATAGCCCGGAGGACCTTGATAGCTATATTGGTACCTTTCCCTTCCGTCCTAGTTTTTCATGCATTCTTTCGTTGCTGACCTACTTCTGCTGCACAGGTATGCGTTTTAATGAGGATAAGAAGAGCAGATTGGCAGACCTTCTGGCCAAACAAAGGGCGGCTGCCGCTAGGAAGAGTCTCTCGGCACCCTTGGCTCCTTTTGCATCAATTGTCCCGGCCACTCAGCCGATGAATCCTGCCCTTGCTGCTACCGAATTCAGGGGGGTGCTGGCGGTAGAGTCGAATGATGAGGACACATACACTGGCTTGGTTCACAAGCGACCTAGGGTAGGTGCATCTATGGTGCCCTCACCTTCTGCTTCAGCTGGTGCTCCAACCTTCGTGGATCATCCTCCGAGCACCTCTTCCCCCTTTCCTGCTGTCTTGGGGGGCGGGGAAGGGAGCGCTACTAGGAACCAAATTCTCGGCACCCCTTCCACCACTGTTTAGACAAGCGTTTGGTTATTTCGGAGGTGGTGGGTTGGAAAACCTAGACAATAATCTCCTCCGAGACCGCATGGTCGAGTTCCTCGAGGGACTTGCACTAGCTTCTGATCAGGCTCTTACCAGGGCCCAAACTTCCAGCGACCTTGCGGAAGAACTAGCGAAAGTGAAGGAGGATCTTGCTACCATGGAACAAGTATTTGCCAGTCGTGAGACTGATTTGTACTTGGAGGTGGCCAACCTCTGCCAGATTGAAAAAGACGTCAAGAAGGCCCTTCGGGAAAAGAGCATGGAAGCAGTTGATTTAGAGGCCAAGATTCTTCCTTTGCGAACCCGCAACATCGAGCTGGGCGACAAGTTGGCTGAGCTGAAAGGTAAGATGGTTGACCTGGAGGACAAGAGCACCCGGCGCGAAGTCCTTATGGGGAAGGTCGAAGGAGAGTTGGTCGAGTTGAAGATCGAACTGGCCGAGAAGTCTGAATCCTTTGAAAGGGCTGAAGAGGAACTCATGAACGACGTTGCTGTTGCCTACGGCGAGGGGTTTCAGGATGTCGTCGCTCAGTTTACTTGTGCTTACCCTGAGACAGATCCTTCCCTTTTCCATGAATCTAAACACGTTGTGGACGGCCAAATCGTACCATGAGAATGACTTCTTCTTGTAATCTTTATTTTTAAAATTATGTCTTTGAATGGACGAACACGCAGTCTTTTATATGTCCACTTGCCTTGCTTATTTGTTTGTCTGTTTGTCTGCGAGAGTGGCTGCTTCTTTGATCTTTTATCTTTGCCGTATAGAATTTGGAATGATGTCTCCTCTTGTAGGAGACTAAATTGCTTCTCATTGAGCTTCGTCATGTGAAAGGGGGGCTCTTTGAGCCACATTCTTCTTTACTTACGCGATCTTTCGCCTAGTGTGTTTATTTCTACGAACCATACTATTCTCGGATTTGGTGAACTCACGTAAGAGGGAGGTCCGCTTGGGGAACCATATTACTTCTGCTCTTTACCTTATCACTACAAGGGAGAGGCTCATTTATTTCTGTGAACCATACTATTTTCAGACTTGGTGAACTTATGTAAGAGGGAGGTCCGCTTGGGGAACCATATTACTTCCGCTCTTTACCTTATCGCTACAAGGGAGAGGTTCATTTATTCTTGCGAACCATACTATTCTCGGACTTGGTGAACTTACGTAAGAGGGAGGTCCGCTTGGGGAACCATATTACTTCCGCTCTTTACCTTATCACTACAAGGGAGAGGTTCATTTATTTGCAATGTACTTTAACTAAATAACTTTTATTCGAGTGACCTCGTTAAAAAACCCTTTCATGGGAAAAAGAGTGTCCCCATAAACGTGTACAAATGCAAAGTTTAACTAAAGTAAAATTTCAGGTTGGTTGCATTCCAAGTGCGAGGAATTGCACCACCTTCTAATGTCTCAAGCCTATACACCCCGTTTCCGAGGGCCTTAGTTACTCTAAAAGAACCGGTCCACTAGGGGGATAATTTGTTTTCTAACTAGTACAGTGAGCTTTCCTCATTACCAGGTCGGCGACCTGGAATTGCCGAGGTCTCAGCTTGGAGCTGTAGTTGTACTCCACCCTCCTTTTCAAAGCTTCGGCTTTGATCTTTGCTTCTTCCCTCACCTCATCTAGTAGGTCCAAGTTCACCTTTCGATCTTCGTTTGATTTTTCGACTACGAAGTTCTGGAAACGCGGTGAGTTCTCCTAGATTTCTACTGGGATCATAGCGTCCGAACCGTATACCAAATTAAATGGCGTTTCCTTGGTGGTGGACTGAGGGGTGGTGTGCTACCGGTTCCGCTTCAATCCACTTCGTGAAGTACTCTATGGCAACCACAAGATATTTCATTTGTTTTACTACCAAGGGGAAAGGCCCCAGGATATTGATTCCCCATGTATGGAATGGCCACGAGCTGTATATCGATCTCAACTCTTCTAAGGGTGCGTTGTGTCGATTAGCATGTTGTTGGCACTGCTTGCATCGTTGGGCGTACCTTTTGCAGTCTTCGCTCATGGTTGGCCAGTAATGACCTGCACGGAGGGCTTTCGACGAGAGAGATCGGCCGCCATTGTGGCTACCGCATATGCCTTCGTGTAATTCTTCCATGATGCGTGTGCCCTGGTCACCGTCCACACATACCAGTATGGGATGGGTGAACCCATGCCTGAATAACCTTCCATCGATTAGGGTGTGCTTACTTGAATTTTTCTTCACTTTTCGGGCTTCTACGGTATCTAGTGGAAGTATTCCGTTGGCCAAATAATGCTGGTAAGCTGTCATCCAAGTTTCTCCTTCTTCGACGTGATGAACCCGTGACATTACCATTCCAACGACCGGGTACCTGCTTATTCTAGGCGTTTTCACCGTTTCCTGTGTTAACGATTGGTGACTCCTCCTCATCCCTTCCGACGTGTCTACATGCTGGATTTATGCCATTTTGTTTGTGACCGTTCGAGGTGTCTTTAGGGTTTCCTGAATCACCGTCCTCTATCGGCCCCCTTGCCCGAACTGGCGAGTTTGGCAAGCAAGTCAGCTCGGGCATTTTGCTCCCTTGGTACATGGACTAACTTGAAGACATCAAATGATTCCTTCAGCACCTGGACATATTCCAAGTATGCGACCATTTGAGGATCTTTAGCTTGGTATTCCCCCGTGACCTGTCCTGTAACCAACAAAGAATCACTTTTCGCCAGCAATCCTCTTGCCCCCATCTCCTTTGCTAGCAGCATTCCTACGATCAGGGCCTCGTATTCTGCTTGGTTGTTACTGGCTTTAAAATCGAAACGGAGAGCCTGCTTGATTAGCAACTCATCCGGACCTTCCAAGATGACGCCGACCCCACTACCTTCTTGGTTTGACGAACCATCTACTGAGAGTACCCACTTGAAATCTGCCCCTTCTTGATGGGTGGCTGTTGAAGAGAGCTCTACTACGAAGTCGGCATATATTTGGCCTTTGATAGGGCCCCTGGGTTCATAATGTATGTCAAACTCAGAGAGTTCTACCGCCTAGCATGCCATCCTTCCCTCCACATCTGGTTTCTGTAAGACTTTGCGGATGGGAAGGTCTGTCATTATCATGATTGTGAAACTTTGAAAGTAATGACGGAGGCTTCTGGCTGAAAATACTACGGCTAAGGCCGTTTTTTCTAGGGCCTGGTATCTTACTTCGGGCCCCTGCAACACCTTACTAACGAAATAAATTGGTCTTTGTACCTGGTTTTGCTCTTGTAACATGACTGAGCTGGTAGCTTTCTCTGTGACCGCGAAATACAAGCGGAGTTGGGTACCTAGCTCGGGCTTGCACAAAACCGAAGGGCTGGCTAGATACTTTTTCAAATTCTCGAAATCTTTTTCACATTCGTGGGTCCAAATGAACCTGCTGTTCCTTCTCAGGAATTGTAAATAAGGATGACCCTTGTCTGCTCCGGCCGACATGAACCTGGACAGGGCGACCATGCGCCCTGTTAGCTGTTGTACTTCTTTCACCGAGATGGGGCTTCTTATATTTATTATGCCAGAACACTTCTCGGGGCTTGCCTCGATTCCTCGCTCAATGAGTAGGAAACCTAAGAACTTTCCCGCCTCTACCTCGAACACGCACTTCTCTAGATTCAATTTTGACCTTTACTTCGCTATCGTAGTGAATAACTCCTCTAAGTCGGTCGCGTGTTGTTCTTTTTGTTGAGTGGTGACCACCATGTCGTCCACATACTCTTGGACCTTTCGTCCCAATATAGGAGCCAGTACTCTGTCCATTAGCCGTTGGTAGGTGGCTCCTGCGTTCTTTAGCCCAAAAGGCATGGCTTTATAGCAATAACAGGATTATTCGGTCATAAATGCTGTTTTAGACGCGTCCTTGGGGTGCTTCATGATCTGGTTGTAGCCAGAGAAGGCATCCAGGAAGCTAAGCATCCTGCACCCGAAAGCATTGTCTATTAGGGCATCGATGCTGGACAGGGGGTAAGAATCCTTTGGGCAGGCTTTGTTAAGATCTGTGAAGTCGACACACATTCTCCACTTCCCGTTAGCTTTCTTTACTAGCACCACATTGGCCAGCCGTTCAGGATACTGGATTTCCCTGATGTGGCCAGCTTTCAACAACTTCGTTGTCTCTTCCTGAATGACCTGTCGCTTCTCTTCGTTAAACTTTCGTCTTCTTTGGCGGACGGGACGGACGCTAAGGTCCATGGTGAGGCGATGACACAGAAAACCAGGGTCGATTCCAGGCATGTCGGTCGCGGATCATGCGAAGGCGTCTAGATGTCTCGCTATGACTTCAGAGATTTGGTCCTGCAACTCTATGCTCAAGGATTTCCCTATTTTAAACATCTTCCCCCCGATCTCCCTTTCTTCTCCCTTCGGCAGGCTTGGGTCGGCTTTCTCGGATGATCTCTTCTCGGGTCACTCCATCTTCCTTTGGTGGTCTGGACGTGACGGAGAATATTCCTCCCCTCATTTTTAGACTGTCTTCGTAACACCTCCTAGCCCCTTCCTAATCGGACTTGATGGTGATTACTGCTCCCTCGAGGGAGGGAAACTTCACTTTCATGTGTCTAGTGGACGAAATTGCCTTCAACCCGTTCAAAGTCGGCCTTCCCAATAGCATGTTGTAAGCTGAGGGGGCATTGATAACAAGGTACCTGATTTTGGTGGTGCGTGAAGACAAGTTGTCTGTGAACATGGTACCCAGTTCAATGTACCCATGGACCTCTACCTCGTTCTTAGTAAATTCGTACAAACGTCTGACATAGGGTTTCAGTTGGTCCACGGACAATTGCAGACGATGGAAGGTTGTTAGGAACATGACATCGGATGAACTTCCTTGATCTACAAGGACGTGGCGTACTCTTCTCCAGGCGGTGATTAGGGAAATCACCATAGGGTCGTTATCGTGTGGTACGACGCCTTGGAGATCGGCTTCCATAAAGGTGAGGTCGACGTCGGGAGCGAGATCTGTTTGTTGTGTTTCTACCGTTGCCTGGGAGGTACATCCCTCTCTTGGGAAACCCCCCGAGATAGTGTTTACCTCTCCATGAATGGGAACCTCGTGCCCCTGATCCGCTCCTGTAGCCACCAAAGTCTGATCGTCCGTTTCTTCTTGCAAGTAGTCTTTTAGGAACCCGTTTTTTACCAACTCGTCTAGTTGATGGGCCAAGGCTAGACAATTTCGTATGTGGTGGCCATTCGTTTGATGGAATTCACACTAAGCGTTCTTATTGGGCCCCATTTTCCTGTCCGTCTTCGCCGGTACCTTCAACCTTGCCACTATGTTGGGGATGGCGATCAACTCCTTGAGCTCCACCCGAAAGTTATGCTTTGGGGGAGGGTCTCGTCTGGTCTGTGCCCTCCTCGGGGTCCGTTCATAGGGTTTCTCTGGTCCCTTCTTCTCTGTTGTTGCTTCATGAACTCTCAGAGGCGGGGGTCGGGTGGTCGCCCTTGGCCGGACAGGGGACACAAGACCCTGTTTCTGTGTGACGCAATCATCTACGGCAATGTGGGCTAACGCGCAGCGTTGAATCTCTGTGAACGTGCTCGGGTAGACCCTCAGTAGTGATTCGCTGAAGGGTCCTGGTAGCATTCCCTTGACAAAGACATGAACTATCATGGCCTCATCGGTGGGCTTCAGGCGGACCACTTGAATCGCAAATCTGTTCAGGTAATCCTTCATGGATTCCCCCTGGTACTGTTTGATATCAAAAACGTTGTAGGAGAGTCGAGTGGGGGCCTTGTTGACAAGATATTGTTCCCTGAACAGTGTGGCAAATTGATCGAAACTAGTAATGTGTCCTTCGGGGAGGATGATGAACCACTCCAATGTCGCGCCCAATAGGGTACTCATCAGCATCTTACAGTAGACGACGCCCAATCCGCCGGTGGTGTATGTAAGGTGGGCCTCCGGGTCTTCTACTCCTGTGAAGGAGACCTTTGGATCTAGGGACGTTGTTGGCAACGCAACATTCATGATCGCTCGCGAGAACGGCATAGGACGTGCCCTGAGCGGTACTGATGGTGCACGCTCGTCCGTCGTACGCTCCCCCACAAGTTGTAGGACTCTTCGTAATTCCTCGTTGGCTCGACGCAATTCCGCGTTGTCTGCTCGAGAAGCCGCTACTTCTGCCTGGAGAGCGCGCATTGTATCTAGGACTTGCTGTGTGGTCACATTATCCCCTTCAGGGGGGTACCCTTCCCTCAGATCTAGCCGCCGCTCGTCTCGTACTTCTCATGTTGTTTGGTTAAGACTCCTTCCGTGATTGTGAGTGGGACCTTATTTTAATGGGCCCCACGGTGGGCGCCAAATGTTCTTTCCGGTTGACTTGCCTCGCCGGTAATCTTCTACGGCTACTTGGAAGCTTCTATCCTTGCTTGAGAATCGTGACTTCTCCACCAAAAAACTTCTCACTTGTAAAGATAAAGATGCCCCCTAGCGGTCGTTTGCACTCCGACGCTCAAGTCAGTATTAGGGAAAAGAACATCAAGTGTATAAAATAGCTTTAGTCTCAAAAGCTGTGTACCTTACTAGGGTTATTAGCACCCCTTATATAGGTTGAAACTAGGGTTTACCTCTGTTCTGTTACCGTTGTCTAGGTTCCTTGGGAAGTGTCCCTATGCCGCTATTGCATGATCTTCGCGTATCTGGCACATGAACTTCCTTTAAATAGAGTGCAACGAATAATCAAAGTGCCGCCTAGGTCCCAACTTGGTGCACCTAACATCCAGCACCATTTGTTTCACGGGTGCCCTAAGTACCCACGTGCCATGCATGCAACTTCCCGGGAAACCCTAATTCTACTAAACTCTTACGCCCCCTAGAATTATCCATGATGTTGCGCCTTCATGCGTCATGCACCCCTCATGCATGGGTCTCTCATGCCTTAGGCTTCCCATCCATCTTTGTCTTTAACTGTTATATTAATGAAATTCTAGGGCCCACCTTACGGGGCTTTCACTTCATCCTGACGGCCGATGTCCGATCTTCTCCCTCTACTGGTGAGGTCCGATATCGATCTCCGACATCAGGCTTAGGGTAGCAATCTCAAAGACTGACCGCCTCTCGGGTATGCGTCTGGGACCCACTTCACGTGGCCCCCTCTCATTGCTAAGTACCGGGGCACAATGTCTGAGGTCAGCCTCCGAGTCAATGACCGAGGACTGGTCGGGACAACTTGCAATCATCCAAGTCTGTGGCCCAGTCAGAATCACAGAATCCAGTGATAGAATAAGTTGGTGAAGGAGTTAAGAGAACACCGTGAGTGGGAATGCCAACCAAGTATCGCAGAATACGTTTCATAGCTTTTCAATGATGAATCTGTGGCTTATGCATGTACAGGAAAACTCGATTAACCGAGAAGGAGATTTTGGGTCTGGTAATAGTAGCATATTGCAAAAGACCAACAATGGACCGATATAAAGTTGGATCATCGACGGAGACAGATTCATCAGCAGTAAGCCGTAGAGAAGAAAGCATTGGAGAAGGTTGAGGCTTGGAGTTGACCATGTGAGTGCAACGTAGGAGATCTTTAATATAGTTCACTTGAGATAGATGAATATAATCATTTTTAAGCCAAGAAACTTCGATTCCTAAGAAGTAATGCAGCGGTCCAAGATTCTTCAGGGCAAAATTTAAGCCTAACTGTTTGATGAAATCCTGCACTAAGACCAAAGAACTACCAGTAACTAAGATATCATCAACATAAATTAAGGTAAAGATAGTGTGAGATTGAGTAAACCGTGTGAAGAGAGAAGTGTCACTCTTGGCAGCAGTGAAGCCTAGATGAAGAAGAGTTGTAGAGAGCTTTTGAAACCAGGCGCGAGGTGCTTGTTTGAGATCATATATGGCTTTATTCAATTGGAAAACAAGAGTAGAGTCAGTAGAGAATGCAGGTGGTTGTTGCATGTAGACAGGAGATGATAAGTCACCATGGAGAAAGGCATTGTTGATATCAATTTGATGAATTGGCCACCGTGAGGTCAGCGCAATAGTCAAGACAATTCGATAGTGGTTGGCTTGATGACAGGGCTAAAAGTATCAGTAAAGTCATAACCTTCAGATTGTTGAAAACCTTTGGCTACAAGCCGCGCTTTGTAACATTGAAGAGACCCATCAGAGTTATATTTTAGTTTAAAAGCCCATTTACAACCAACTAAATTTGCACCAGCAGGCAAAGAGGTAAGACTCCAGGTGTTGTTTTGAACAAGAGCATGATATTCATATTGCATTGCATGCAGCCATTGAGGATGATTCATAGCTTGTTTGTAGGTTGACGGCTCAAAAGATTCATTAGTCACAACAACATGGATAATTTTGGGTTTAGATATACCTGCCTTACCACGAGTTACCATGGGATGAAGATTGGTAATAGGAATAGGAGAAGTAAGCTGACAATCATTATCAGTAGTAGATATAGGTGATGATTGAGTGGGTGTAGTTATAAGAGAAGAACAATTAGAAATAGAAACCACAGTTATAGGTAACGAAGAAGAGAAAGAATCAGTAGTATTACTCTCATTATTGATAATTAACAAAAGGATTATTATGGTTGGAAAAAGGAAACAAATATTCATTGAAAATCACATGTCTTGAGATAATAGTCTTCCCAGAAGGAGATAGGCAAACATATCCTTTGTGTGTATTGTTATAACCAAGAAATAAACACAAAGATGACTTAAAAATCAAACTTATGTTGATTATAAGGTTTCAAAAGAGGATAGCATTCACACCCTAAAATATGAAGAAAGGTATAATCGGGTTTAGATGAAAATAACTTTTCATGAGGACTAACATTATCTAAAACAAGAGTTGGTAAAAGATTAATAATATGAACAACAAAGACAAAACCCTCACCCCAAAATTTAAGAGGAAGAGAAGCAACAAAAAGAAGAGTCAAACCTGTGTCAGCAACATGACGATGTTTGCGTTTGACAGATCCATTCTGTTCGTGAGTGTGTGGACAGGTAAATCTATGAGTAATACCATGATCATGCAAGATTTTTGTTAAGGAAATAAACTCTTTAGCATTATCAGTTTGAATACATTTGATGAGGAAACCGGTTTGTTTTTCAACAAGTAATTTGAAACGCAAAAAAATAGTAGTAGCTTGAAATTTAGAAGTTATGAGATACAACCAAGTATACCTAGAAAACGCATCAAGAAAGGCAATGTAATACATGGATCCATCACTTGCAGTAACATATGAGGGACCCCATATGTCTACAAAAACTAACTGAAGAGGAGCGATATAGACAGTGTGTGAAAGTGAAAAAGGCAATTGATGACTTTTGGCAATAACACATGAATCACAAAAAGAAGAATTTTTATTGCACAGTATATTGTTCATTCACATTACACTTTGTACAGTTCTAGAAGAAGCATGACCAAGTCTTTTATGCCACAATTCATATGGAGTCATAACAGAGTTGTGAGAACTAGTATTCACATAGGGTAGCAAAGATTTGTGTAATGAGGAAAAAACATGCAAGCCATCACATATGTTTCCTTGGAGAAGAATCTCCTTGGTAGCCTGATTTTTAACAAAGCACTGATTAGGATAAAATTCAAAGAACACATTATTATCACGTGCAAACTGAGAAACACTAATAAGATTTTTATTAATGGAAGGAACATGCAAAAGGTTATGTAAACGAAAAGAAGCATCAGAATCAGAAGAACAGAGAGGAGCAGAACCAAGATGCTTAATATGCATACTTGACCCATTACCCAGTTGCACAATATCATTACCAGAATAGTTCATTTTCATGGACAAGACAAAGGAATCATGCGTGATATGATGAGTAGCGCCACTATCAAGATACCACAGAGGATCAGTGATGATGGAAGGGGTTCCCAAAATTGAAGATTTTCACTACAAAAAAACGTGTATGTGATGGCAGTTATTTTCGTATAACCTGGCGTTTATAACCGCCACATTTTACATCTGTGGCGGTACCGCATAACGCCAGCATTGTTGCCGCCACAAAGTTTAATGTGGCGGTCAAGTGAGAACCGTTGTAGCAGACGCCATATTACGCATTGTATAATGTGGCGATTTTAAGCGTGTAATTTATGTCATTTATAAATGTCGTAATTTTCAAACTGGTAAACCAATTCCAATGTAAATTGTGGCAGTTATAAACGCCACTTAATACGGTATAGTATGGTGTTTATGATAACCTTTATGACTGTCATAATTGAAATATTAAATATTTAATTTTATTTTTAATATTTATAATAATTTATTTAATTCTGTTTTATAATTTAATTTCATAATATTATTTAATTTCATATTATAATTAAATTTCAGTACACAGTTAATTTTCATAATATAATTAAATTATAACATAAACTAATTTCATAATACAATTATGCTTCATACTATAATTAAAATTGATAAACATAATAAAAAATGACTTCATTCATTCATTAAGAGAATGAAGTTGATAATGTCAAAATAATCCAAACAACATGATGTGATTCCACTAGCCATATAGAGAAAGGTTCTTGACCTTCTTAGGAATCACCTTGAGTTGGACATTATAGAGGCACTTTTCTTAGAGTTGGATCATTTGTTCTAAGACAAGAACTC
>Ga0123341_1003552_pt1 | contig 13407 bp, 8 predicted proteins | sample Turbeapinknodule_FD_89959 | JGI IMG/M metagenome (GOLD analysis project Ga0123341, IMG submission 89959) | Root nodule microbial communities of legume samples collected from Mexico - Turtle bean Mexico pink nodule | ecosystem: Host-associated > Plants > Roots > Nodule | place: Mexico: Nepantla... | reverse complement strand
GTTTATGAAGAGTGAGAGAGGGAGAGGGAGAGAGAGAGAGAGAGAGAGAGAGAGAGAGAGAGAGAGAGAGAGAGAGAGAAAGAGAAAGAGAGAGAGAGATTACACAGTCAATTTATACTGGTTCACTCAACTCCTAAGCTACATCCAGTCCCCAGAACAACCACTGGGTATTCCACTAGCAATCAATCACAAATTACAAACACTTAAAACCACAAAAAGGTGATCTTGATAACACAAGAACACTCACCCTTTTTGCCTTTCACACAACCCCAGTCAGAATACCCTCTGACCTTAAAGGTTTACAAACCTTACAAGTTTAGAAAAGAAAAAATTACAAGAATATAAAAGGAACAGATTACACCTGGAATTTCAGGAATCACAGAGCTCCTAAGATCAATTCTTGAACCAATGCACAACCTTTAGGCAATCTTGCAAAACTTTAATTCAAATCTCTTCTAAAAAACGTTATCAATCTCACTTTTTGTGTGTTCTTTGAAATCAAAGAGAAACCATATTTATAGCTCTTAAATCTAGCCGTTTTAGGCAGTTAATCATGAGCCTAATCAATTTTAATTCAACTGAAAACAGATTTAACAGGTTTTTGAAAAGTTGTTAAGAAATGTGATAATCAACCGGTTGAAATGTCGTTTTAACCGGTTGAATTGGTTTTGATAGTTAGTCAACCAAGTCAAAAATAGTTTTGAAAACCTTCAAACAAGCTAAGTGTAAAACAACCGATTATATCGTGAATTCAACCGGTTGTTTTTCTCTTTGATTTAGAAAAACATTTTTCTCTTTTAAAACATATTGATTTTTCTTGTGCATAGGATTAAGAATGATCTTTACAAGAATTCTAAACACCCTAGAACTAAGCTTCAATCAATGCAGCGCCTTCATCACAAATTTGGTTCATCAAAGCTTCGATGTTCTACAATGTATTGGGCCTAGTAGAGTAGGGTGTAAATGGAAAAAAAGAGTCTAGTTAAGATGACGATTGGGCTTCCTTGGGCGCAATGTAACCCTAGGTCATCTAGGGTTCACAAATAAGCGTCTAAGATAAAAATGCAAAGCATGGAGCAGCTAGGTGAAACATGGAACGTCCAAGCATGGCATGGTAAGCATGAGGAGTCCATCTAAGCATAGGCAAGGAAGGCATGAAGGTCCACATGTCATCCCCTCAATGGAGAGGATTTTCCTCCATTGAAGAAAAACCATTTTTCAACCTCTGATTTGAGAGGATTTGTTCTAATGAGAGGAAGTCATTTGACTTCCCTTAGCACTATAAATAAGTGTGCTAGGATTCTTGTAATTTATGCCAAAATATTGTCTCACTTGACTCAAGTTCACTCTATGTTAGCACCAATTTTTGTGTCTAGTCTAGAACTCTTTAGAAATTGACCTCACATATTCTAAACCTCTACTTCCACACATCAAATTTACATTTCTAATATGAATTATACCTCCATAATAACATTTGCATTGTATCTATTGAATCCACACACCATTTCAAACTCCAAAACAAGCAAGGATTCAAGATCAGTTTGCATCAATTGGTATCATGAGCATGGATTCAATCAATATAAGTTTTATTTAGTTTTTTTAAATGTTCTTTTCATTTTCCTAATGTCTTCATACTTTATTTGCATGTTCTGAATCTGTTTTGAGTTCATGATGCAATTCGTTATAGCTTGTGTTTGGAAGGTGAATGAGGCAGGGAAAGAAGTGAGGAATTGAAGCACCGAATGGAAGAGGAATAGGTGAAAAGTGGCATGAATTTAGGTGTAAGGTTAAGGAAGAGATTAGGCCAACTTCCTTGGAGTTTCACTAGGCTTAGAGAGACTCTAACAAAAAGAGATTGAGATAGAATGTTCTAAAAATTCAGAAACGCAATTCATTTATCATCCAAATATGAATTAACAATGCATGACCCTCTTATTTATAGGTTATCAAGGTGTAGTAGGTGTTGACTTTATGAGAGTCTAAGTTCAAGAGGGGGGGTGAAATGTACTTAGGTTAATTTTTGCAAAGATCAAATTATTCAACCCTGATAAAAAAACAACTGATTGTTTTATGAAATAACTGGTTGATATTTTCTTAACAGAATACTACTATAGGAAAAACAACAGATTGTTTTCATAAACAAATTAATATTTTCACTTAAGAAAACTCATAACACTTTCAAGAAATTCACTTAAAAAGAAGTGTATAAGATTATTCTTGAAAAACAACAAATCTTGATTTCAATTTTGGTCAACCAAATTTAATATATTAAAACACAAAATAATTAATTGAAATACTGATTCAAGTTTCAGTCAAGAAACATTATCTTTTCAGTTAAGAGATTAAATTTTTTATAACAGAACCAACAAATGAAAAACAATTGATTAATCGATAAAACAATAGGTTGTATTTTACACCAATAAGCACAGTTTTATGCAGAAAAGAGAATGTGCAGGGAAAGAAAGCTTAAAGAACACATATTTATACTGGTTCACTAAAAATGAGCTACATCCAGTCTCACCTTGCAGTAAGATGGATTTCACTAAATCAAATGTATATTTTTACATAAAGACATCCATGAACAACTCTTGAACAGTACAGGAACTGAAACACACTATGTAAAACATTATTACTGTAGTACACAACTTCCAAGAAACAAGTGAAAAATCACACTAAGATTAGTCATCTCAGTATACAAAGCCAGACCCCACCAAACCTTAAGAGAGCATCAGTAGAAGAAGAACCAGATATAAACTAGAATATCATAAGTTCTTCCTTCTTGCCTTTCCAGAAGAAAAGTTATGTAAATAAATTGGGCTCACTTTGAGGGTCCAAATAGAAGAATAAACTAGAAGTAGGGTGTGCTTAGTAATTTTGGTAGGGTGTTGATGACTTTCTACGGCAAGTGCACCGCGTTGTCAGAAGTAATAATTTGTCCCTAAGAATGGATATCGATCCCACAAGGAATAGTGAATTATCAAGTACAATGTTTGCGAAATATACACAGAACAATAAAAAGAGTGTTGATGGTGATTGTGTTGGCACTGATCAATAAGAAAATAGACAAATAATTGGTTGCTTCAAGTTGGAAAAAATAGGGATTAGGTTTCATCTTCCACACTCCTATGTATTTTGATTAGAATGGCAATATTAAGTTCTTTTATTGAAATTGATGCCCGTAGAAAATTCATTTATATTGATCTCTCACATATAAAATTCTTAAGAATGTGTCCTAATTATTGATCTCTAGCATACTTATAAAAAGAACTGAGAATTGTAAGAATTAATGGCTTAAACAAGAGGGGGTGAATTGTTTATCAAAGATTTTCGCAAATATTGAATAGGAATGAAGCTTTAATACAATTCATAGATTAAGCAATTAAACAATGGTTAAAAAACTATTTGCAGAATTTCAATCGGTTGAAACTTCATTTTAACAGGTTGTTCATAGCAGCAGCAAAAGCATAATTAAAACAAACAGTTATGAGGAGTGAGAGAGAGAGATTTACTCAACCAATTTTATACTGGTTCACTCAACCTTGAGCTACATCTGGTTCCCAGAACAACCACTGGGTTCCACTAGTAATCACTCACAAATTACAACATACACACCAACAAAGAGGTGATCTTGAAACCACAAGAACCATTCACCATCTTTGCAAACACACACCTCTAACCAGAACAACCTCTGACTTTACAGGATTTTACACACACTTACAAGTTTATGAAAGATCAATTACAAGAATCATGAAAGGAACATAATACACCTGAGTTTACAGAAATCAGAAAGCTCATATGATCAGACCTTGAACCAATGCACAGCTATACAACAATCATGCAAAACTTTTGAAAAACTTCTTTCAAATCAATCTCAATCTCATTGTATTTGATATAAAACTTCTGTATTTTGTTTTGAAAGAAAGGCTATATTTATAGCACACAAAACTAGTCGTTCTATGCATCATTTATTAGCCAAATAAGTTTTGGCTCACATCCAAAACAGATTAACAGGTTTTCAAAAAGTTGTTATGAAATGTCACAATCAACCAGTTGAAAAGTCATTTTAACCGGTTGAATTGGTTAGGCAGTTACTTAACCAAGTCAAAAACAATTTTAAAACGTTCAAATAATCCAAGTGACAAAAAACCGATTATTTCGATAATTCAACCGGTTGTTTTTCTCTTTGCTTAGAAAAACACTTTTCTTTATACAAAACATATTTGAGCAAGCTTGTGCAAGGAAATAGGAAAGATCTTAAAAAGATTCTAAACACCCTAGACTAAACCCAAACCAAAAGTAGCACAACTTCAAGCTTCATCATGGATTTGAAACATCAAAGCTCTCATGTTCTACAAGAATCACACTCAAACGTTAATGGCAATTAACATTTCAAGTCTATCTCTAGCACTCAAATATGTTAAGTATTGTTGTTTAGGTCACAAAAATTTAGAAATAAAACAAAAATACCCATAATCAATCAAGAATAGAATATTATATCATATTAAATATCACCTCAATACATAAGAGTTAGAGTAGATTACTCTCAATCTCAAAGGGTAGAATTAGCCACACATACTTCTAGCACCTTCCATTCTCCTAATTGGGTTACAATTCACTCAATGGTGTTTTCCTCTCAATCTTGCACACTAGGGTTGAGCTTCTAGCCCCCTATTTGACCTAATTTTCAAGGGTTAGGTAACTTCTTGTGTCGCGTTGATGGGCTAAGTGATAAAACATAAAAAAGGCCCAATCTGTCTTACGCATTGTCGCTCAAGCGAGAATTCCTCGCTCTCGCTTGAGTGAGAAAGGCCTTGATTTCCAAAAATAGTCCCAGAGCATTCTCGCTCAAGCGAGATACTCCTGTTGCGAAATTGGCTTTTTCGGTGCTTTTCTCTATTTTGGGACCTTACAACTTTCTCTTTTTTTAGCTCAAATCATTCTTCTTTATTCCAAATCTTATATCGTCCCTAGAAACCTGCAATTTACATCAAATTTGGGAATAAAATGCTCTTATTCAAATAAAGATCATAAAAAATGTAAAAAAGTATAAATTCATAAGTTAGGGCTTATTTTATATGTTAATTAGCAATAAATCCTTATAAGTGCTTATATTTTAATATGAAATATTACTGAAATTAGGCATTTATCACTCTCCCCAACTTAGAATCTTGCTTGTCCTTAAGTAAAGTAAATGAATATATTTGAATTTAAATATCAAACAACTTAATTCACAAAACAACAGATCAAATCAGAAATTTATAATGCTTCCAAATTCAAATATAGAAAAATATAGACACAATCAACTCCCGGGATCAAACCAAAACAAATAAATGACAATTCATTAAGGAATTTCTTCTCATATGCTCACATGTAAGTGTTTCTCTCTATTTTTACTGAATCATAACAAATCACAGTTGCTTTTCATTTCATCTTCAAATCACAAACATATTAGAAACATGAATCTTAAGGTCTTTTCTAGAGTTGTAATGAGGTTGAGCTTCCAAAAAATATTGGTTTTTCTTAGATACCAAAATGCACATCTTAAAGAAGAAGGACATACCTACAATTCAATTATTGAGAACATATATGTTATCTAAACACCATTTTCTTTTGATATCACTTTCCCTCATTTTCTTTATAACTTTTCATGATTTTCATGATGTGTTTTTTTTCTTTTCTATTTCTTTTTCTTTTTCTGTTTTTTTTTTCATTAATAGGAAAAGATTCTTCCTATTTTCAACTTTTTCAGCTTTCACAATCAGAACCAACCATTCTCTTTTCTATATGTATTGCATTTATATTCTCCTTCCTTAAACATGCTAAAAGGTAGGAAAATATATCATCAAATGTTAAGGTGCAATAATAACAAAAATTCTTGACCCAAAGGATTTATATAAAAAAATGGAATTCTAATAAGATAAAGGTTGGTTATTTAGCCCTAGGTTCCTAATTAACACAAACAAATGCCTCAATCATCTTCATGCTCTTTAATAAAAATTAAGCAACCACAACTGTTAATTCATTAGTAAACTCTCAAAATTGTTTAAGGTTCACACACTCACTTGGTTTAATTGGCCTCATTCCTTTTTGATTTTTCATTCTCTGTCCTAATTAATCATCCTGCTAAATTTTCATGTATCACCATTTCAACTACATTTGAATAGGGATTAAATCATATTTTATTTTCTAACATGTGTCTAATCTATCTCACTATCTAATATTTAAACACAATGAAACTAACAAAACAACAAATTTATTCAAACTACCAAATAAGCAAATAAACAAACTAAACAAATAAGCAAATAAACAAAATAACCGAATAAAGAAAAACTAAACATAAAAATAGAACAAAATTCAAATAACTGAATAAAAAAGAGAATTAGAAAGATAAAACATTATTTTTGCTCAATCCTCTCTTCCTAAGAAGTTATCCAGCTATTTGTTAAAATCTTCATCTACAGTCTTTCTTTATTTGCTGGATTTGCCTCCTGAATAATAGAATTTGTCCCCAGTCCAAAATACATAACCTGCAAGTGATTAGGAGGCATATAGGAAGGGTGTTACCTTTGGAAAAAAAAATTATAAATTTAATTTTTTTTTAAATTCTTTTTTTGCAAAAAAACTTTCTAGCTTGAGTGAGAATTCCGACGCCAAACTCACTTGAGCGAGAATTCCTACAGAAAACTCAATTTTTTTCGTCGTAGATCTCGCTTGAGCACCATTTATCTCGCTTAAGCGAGATTCCCCTGCATGAAAACTCTATTTTTTTATGTCAAACTCGCTCAACCAAGAGTTGAATCGCTTGGGCGAGAATCCCTGCAAGAAAACATGATTTTTGAAAGTTAAAATCATAACAAAAATAACAAAACAACATAAAACGAAAATGTGGACTGGGTTGCCTCTCAGTAAGCGCTCGTTTAACATCTTCTAGCTTGACGTCTATTTATTTCAAGGTTGAAATCTCTCTTTGATCCCTTTTGTACACATTCTTCCCCTGCATTAAAATTTTTTAGACCATAAAAAAGATTTAAAGTTACCTCTTGATCTTGAAGTTCTCCTTTGTCAACATCAACTATGATTCTAGCAGTCTTCATAAAGGGTCTTCCAAGTATCAAGGAAACCTCCTCATCTTCTTTCATGTCCATCACAACAAAATCCACAGGGAATGTGAATTTATCCACCTATACGAGAACATCTTCAACCACACCATATGGATACTTGGTTACTCGATCAGCTAACTTTAAAGTCATCTTGGTGGGTTTAATCTCCAGATCACCTATTTTCTTCAACATTGCCAAAGGAATTATATTTACGTTTTCCCCCAAATCCAGTAAAACATTGTCCACAAATAAAGCACCTATTGACACAAGAAGGTTAAAACTCCCTAGGCCCTTATATTTTTTAGGCAAGCCTTTTTGAATAATGACATTGTATCTATCCTCCAACTCTATATTTCTCTCTTCAATATAGCTCTTGTTGTTGCAAAATCTCTCAAGTGTTGAATCTTGCTTCAAATTTCCTGTAAAATAATTTTTAAGGAGTAAATTGTTAAAAAAAATATGTCCTCTTTTTTTTAAGGAGCATGAGGATATGATAAATCTTTTTCAAGAACACCTCTCTCCTTATTTTCACTCTTTTTATTTATTTTTTCCTCCTCACTTATTTTTTTTTCTCTTTCTTTCTCATCTCTCTTCCCCTTTGTCTCATCTTTTTTTTTTTTTTTCAGTCACTACATAATTGCAATGCTCTTTTGGGTTGGTGATGGTATTGGATGAGAATTTGTCACTTAGTCCCTTTGTAATTTGTGCAATTTGTTTGTCCACCTGTCCCATTTGGATCTCTATACTCCTAATCGTGGCCATGCTCTTTTCCTGCGTGATCACAATCTTTGTTAGGGTGTCTTCAGCTTTACTCATTCTTTCAAGAACGGATGGATCCTCAACTTCACGTGAATTGTTATGATAAAAACAGTGACCATTAGAATGATCACCTCCACAAAAATCACACCTGATTGGTTGACTCTAGCTTTGAGATGAATGAACAACATATAATTGTTGGGGCAATTTAGTCATTTGTGCAGTTAGTTGTTGAATCTGCAGTGTCAAAATTTTAGTTTTAGCCAAGAGTGCATCTTCTAACAACCCTTTATTCTGAAGACCTTGTCCACCATGTTGGGCTTGATAATCAGTTGATGTCAATGCATCAATAATCCTTTTCGCTTGTTCTATATCAAGAGCCATCATTGTGCTGCCAGTTGCAACATCTAAGAGCATCTTTGTGTCAAATCTAAGACCAGTGAGAAATATGTTTAGTTGAGCAATATCTTATAACCCATGATTTGTGCATTTTCTAAGCATCATTTTAATTTTTCCCATCTCTCACAAAATACTTCATCTGCTCCTTGTCTGAACATAGAAATTTCAGACTTTGCTTTGATGTAGTGAGAAATTGAAAAAAATCTTTGGAAAAATTTTTCCTCTACATCCTCTCAGCTAGTGAGGCTCTAATTTGGAAGTGATTTGAGCCATTCCTTAGCCTTTCCTACCAATGAAAACACGTGCATATAAACATTTTCAAGATCACCTGATTGAAAGCCCATTGTTCCCACCAATTCATAAAATGTAGACAAATGATGGGCACTGATGAGAGTGAGAAAATCGGGATTTATTTCCAAGGCCTTGGCGGTAGCAGGTATTGCAATACTAGAAAAATGCATTGCCCCTCGGTACATGACATAATCTCCAAGTTTCCTCCTAGGGATTGATGCTTGTTCTTCTGCCATGTTTTCTTCCTGAAAGATATTAGTGAGGAAAAAAAACAAAGATTTTTTTTTAAATAAAATAAAATAAATTCAAAATAAATTTGAAGATAAAATAAAAAAAAATATGTGAAATAAAAAAAACAAATATAAACAAACTCCAGAAATATAAAAAAAAAACTATTAACAAAAAATAAAAACAGTTAGACTATTTACAATATTTAGGAATTCATACTAAAAAATAAAACAGTTCCCCGACAACTGCGCCAAAAACTTGATGACTTTCTATAACAAGTACACCGCGTTGTCAGAAGTAATTATTTGTCCCTAAGGACGGATATCAATCCCACAAGGAATAGTGAATTATAAAGTACAATGTTTGTTAAATATACACAAAACAATAAAGAGAGTGTTGATAGTGATTGTGTTGGCACTGATCAATAAGAAAAAAAAAATAATTAGTTTCTTTAAGTTGGAAAAATAGGGATTAAGTTTCATCTTCCTCACTCGTATATATTTTGATTAGCAGGTCAATATTAAGTTCTTTGATTGAAATTGATGCCCGTAGAAAATTCATTTGTATCGATCTCTCGCATATTAAATTCTTAATAATGTTTCCTAAATATCGATCTCTCGCATACTTATAAAAACATCTTAGAATCACACTCAAACGTTAATGGAAATTAACATTTCAAGTCTATCTTTAACACTCAAATACGTTAAGTATTGTTGTTTAGGTCAGAATCCTAAAATATCTTTTGGTCAGATTTAAGATTCTCAATTTGTCACAAAAATTTAGAAATAAAACAAAAATACCAATAATCAATCAAGAACATAATATTATATAATATTAAATATCACCTCAATACATAAGAGCTCGAACACATTACTCCCAATCCCAAAGGGTAGAATTAGCTAAATGGTGCTTTCCTCTCAATCTTGCACACCAGGGTTAAGCCTCTAGTCCCCTATTTAACCTAATTTTCTAGGGTTAGGTCGCTTCCTGTGTCGCGTTGATGGGCTAAGTGATAAAACATAAAAAAGGCCCAATCTATCTAACGCATTCTCGCTCAAGCGAGGAATTCTCGCTTGAGCGAGAAAGGCGTGGATTTCTTAAAACAGTCCTGGAGTATTCTCGCTTGAACGAGATACTCCTGTTGCGAAATTGGCTTTTTCAGCGCTTTTCTCTATTTTGAAACCTTACAGCTTTCTCTTTTTAGCTCAAATCATTCTTTTTTACTCCAAATCTTCAATCCTCCCTAGAAACCTGCAATTAACACCAAATTTGGGAATAAAATGCTCTTATTCAAATAAAGATCATAAAAAATGTAAAAAAAGGTATAAATTCATAAATTAGGGCTTATTTTATATGTAAATTAGCAATAAATCCTTATAAGTGCCTATATTTTAATTTGAAATATTACTGAAATTAGGCACTTATCAAGTGTGCTTATTAATTTGAGTAGGGTGTGCTTGGTAATTTGAGTAGGGTGTGCTTAGTAATTTAAGTAGGGTGTGCTTAGTAACTTGGGGTTGTCATGACAAGTGCTTCTAGGTTTAGGGTTTCTTTGACCTACTTTCTAGAAGGTTTCTCACAAATGACACTCCTACCCCTCTATCTTGTTCTCCAAGACACTATCTCATATAAATAGAGTGTCTTGCCTCATGTATTTCACACTTGATTTTGAACATAGAAAAGAAACTCTGCAGGAGTGATTTTGTAAGACTTGTGAGCTCTCATTTTTGGGTCTTATTTTGGGTGGGTAACATCTCAAGTGGCGGCTCTTTGCATAACTCATCTTGGAGTCCTCTCTTCTCCAAGTGGCATGACAACCTTCTTATTCCATAAGCTCTCTTCATCTCTTCCTCTTTTTATCTTTCTTTGCGCCATCCTTCCATTCCATATATGTCTTTTTCTTTTCTTTAATTTGTTCTTTTTTTGTTCTTATTCTTTACTTGTTCCTTGTCTTAATTTCCACACCTTGCATTATCCACACCATATTATTGTCTTTTCTCTTTGCCCTTATGAAGTGCACCTTCACACTTACTTAACCACTTGGTTAAGTTCGTGTCCAGTGGGAATCTTCTTAGGGTTTTCACCATAATTGCTAAAAATAAAAATTCATAAACAAAGTGTCACCATAAAATATGCAATCTTAAAATCAACTCACATCAATGTAAAACACTATTATTGTAGTACACCACTTCCAAGAAACACTATCTTAGAAGCAAAAACACAAAGATCACAATACAGTAAAGAGAATGGAATGAAAACACCTTTCTGTAGACTTAGAAGACTCTAAAGGGACCTCCAAACAACAACACACTTGGAAGAATCATTAACCTCAAGCAAGTGATGAAAGTGAAAGCACTAAGAACTCTCAAAGACTCAAAAACTCTTCAAAAAACTTAGAATTCTCTCATGCTTTGAAACACAAGTATGTATGTGTGTAGTGAAGAGATATTCAAATCACAAACCAACCCTTCCTTTTTATAGACTTTAGATAGAAACAGAATTCAAAAAAATTTCAAAAGCTGTTAAGAATATAACAGGTTAAAAAAGGAAATAACAAGTTGATTTTTTCAAAAAACACTTAGTCAGTTTAAAACAAATTTTGAATATTTGAAACTGAAAATGGAAACAAGACTAACTCAAAACAATTTTTGGAGATAAGTTTCATCAAATAAAATTTAACAGATTGTTTCTTAAAATAATCAACTAAAAAATTGTACTTTTCAGGTAAGAGAAAATTTAAACCAATTGAAAACATTTTTAATCAATTTAAAAACTGTAAAGTTTGAGAAAACTAAATTTTAACCAATTTGAAAGCATTTTTAACAGTTTGAAAAACCTTTTAGTTAAGTAAAAACAGTTTAACTCTTTTTGAAAAGGTTTTGATCAATTTCCCAGGGTCTCCCAAGGATGATGTGTCGTATTTCCATAGGGACAAAGTCACAAAAAATGTTTTCTTTATATCTCCCTATGCCAATGGGTACACTCACCTAACTCTGAACTACCGTACCACATCATCCTCTTGGCTAATCCAATCTAATTTGCAAGGTTGGGGAAGAAATAGAATTTTTAAGGTCAAATTATTAACTAAGAGAGAGCTACAACTGGTGGAGAACCATCTGGAAGAACTTATAGAAGTAGAAGAAGGAGTTGAGAAGAATCTCATCTTAGGGAGAATTAATTGTTGTCTGCTCTTCCTTTTTTCTCTAGTTTTATAACATTGTATATAATAGTATAGGCTTTATTTTAGGCTTATATTTGGGCCATTTTCTTGGGCTATATGTTGCACCATTTTATGGGCCATGTATTGGGCCAATTAGTGTGGGGTGTAAATAGAAAAGAAGAAACTAGCTAGGGTTACATATTAGGATTTCTTTGAGCCCAATTGAAACCCTAATCTTCCTAGGGTTTTTTTCAGCTCTAGATTGGACGACAACAAGGCATGGGAGGCTTGAAGCAATAGTTGGCAAGCCCTCAATGGAGAGTATTCCTCTCCACTCACAAATCGCCACTTGTAGGCACCTAAATGGAGAGGATTTGCTTCACTTAGAGAGAGTCAGTTGTCCTTCTACAAGTGAAAAGTTTTTTCCACCCATTAAGCTATAAATAGAGGCGTTTGGTGACGTAAAATTTATCTTTGAATAGATTATTGAATTTTTTCCAAATTTCAACCTCAACTAGTCTCTTAGCTCATTCCTTGTTAGCCTTATTTGTAAGTGTTTAACATGGAACCTCCAAGGAGTGGGCTTAACCTCTCTTAAGCTTCATTGTCATTCTCCAAAAACCAATACTTCAGGTTTCTTTCACTCATTTTAGCCACCAAATTCTACCAGATTTTGTACCCCAAAAATATAAAACAAAAGACACAAAGCCATGCAAGCAAGGATTGCATCAAGTGGTGTCTAGAGAAAGATTTTCATTTCTTCAGGAGATAAGTGCTCAAACCTTTTTCTTCTTCATTGTTTCGTGTTGTTTACATGTTGTTCTTCATGTCTTGAATCTATTTTTGTTTAGTGTTGACCATTTATTTGTTGTTTTTCTTGGTTTAATCGGTTTAAATAGCTTGTTCTTCCTTAAACCATTTATATTGACGTTTAGGAGTTCTTTTTGTGTTTATCTTGTGTGCTTCTGAATTTTTTAGTCTTCATTCATTTTCATTTGGTAAAAACAGTTTATGTTGAGTTCATTTTCATTTTATGATCCATTTTTAGTTGTCTAAAGTCATGTTGTTTCCTTATATGTCATAAAATTCAAGTAGTCATTTGTTTGAATTTTGTTTCTTGTTTTGCAAAGAATATATGTTTACTTTGAGTCATATTTTGTGCCTTTTTGTGCTTTTTTTGTTTTTTTTAGTGTCTTATCTTGTTATTAGATCATTAACGACTTCATTAGAGTTAGGTTTCTATTATGTCTTGATTTTTAATTCGTTTTTTATTTCAAATTCCTTAGATTTCATCGTTTCCAGATTTTGTGAAATTTTATCTCTGTGTTGAGAATTTATTGTGGGTTTGTTTTTTGGTAAAAAAATCTGGAAAAATTCAAAAAAATATATTAAGATGTTGTTGGTGTCCAATTAAAAAGGCATGTCTAAAAACAAAATAAAAGTTATAAACAATAAGAGGCAAGACGTTTTCAG
>Ga0123341_1003551_pt1 | contig 13408 bp, 7 predicted proteins | sample Turbeapinknodule_FD_89959 | JGI IMG/M metagenome (GOLD analysis project Ga0123341, IMG submission 89959) | Root nodule microbial communities of legume samples collected from Mexico - Turtle bean Mexico pink nodule | ecosystem: Host-associated > Plants > Roots > Nodule | place: Mexico: Nepantla... | reverse complement strand
GGAAAAAGATGATGGTGTGAAGTTATGATTACCTAAACTAATTTATTTTTTGTTTAATCAAATAAATGATTAAATGACTTTTTTCTTTTTTTAAAATAATATAATTTTTTAATATTATTTTTATAAACTATATGTATATATATTTTTAAGTTATATTATTTTTTATTAATTATTAAAAATAATAAAATTATATTTTTTAATATAATATAAATGTGAATATATGTGTATGCTTACATAAGTACACCTGATTTCATGATTTCACTAGTAATTTTCAATATTTTTAGAATCACTTAAAAATAAATAAAGATGATAAAAGATTAGTATTATAATGGTTGTTATACAATAATTATCATAATATTAAAAATAAAATCATAAAAGAAAATTTAAAAAGCAGCTATAAAAATTTAATATTTTTCATTAATTTTTATATTATTAATATTTAAATCATTTGAAAGAAAAATAAAAACACACATGTCATGCATTGACTGGGAAGACATTTTTAAAATGCATTGAACAAAATTTATAGCCGTTGGAACTCAGTCACATCACTCTCTTTCTTACTCTGTTTCAGGAATCCAAGAAGAAGAAAATCATCATTCATTCACTCTGTTTCCACACATTATTATTCAATAACTCCGTTGCAAAAGCTTACACCAAGGATGAAGGGAGTAAAAGGAAAATTTCTGAAGAAGCTCAAATCCATCAAACCAATCGGGTATCTGAAGCAAGATCGAATTCTCCAACTAAAGGCCTCAGATGGGTACGTCGATTTTCTTCCAAAGATTCCGAGTTTCAACCTGCACGCCCCATTCGTTTTCTGGGAAAACAAGCCCGAGAAAACTGTTCTGAGCTGTGAGGAAATGAAAATGCAGGAGGAACCTGAGGTCATAGACGTGGCAGAGCTGATGAAAGACCTTGAAGAAGAAGAAGAAGAAGAAATGAATTTGGAAGATTACAATAACAATAAAGAGAACATAGGGCCGTGTTTGGTAAAACCCCAGCAACAACCCAACAAGGGTGTTTTGCAGAGTGGGAAGAGAGCAAAATCAGAGTCAAAACAGAGAGGGGTTTTGGAGGAAAAAAAATGTTCACCAGCGAGAGTTGATAGTAACAGCAACAGAAAAACCAAAACCCCTTTGTTAGACTCTGACATTCCATCGTTCCGAAAACCGGACTTGAACTCTGGCAGCCTGTTTGATCCGAATCTGCTGGCGGCATTCGAGCAAGCCGTGAAGGAACATGCTAAGATGACAGAAGAACAGAGGAGAATCCGAATTGAAGAAGAGTCTTCACAGAAAGTGGAAGATGATGACCCTGATACCGACCCTAACCCTTTGATGTTCTTTGAAGAGAACTGTCCACCTGGGGGAGATGGCAATGTAATATTCTACACCACAACACTTAGGGGAATCCGGAAGACATTCGAAGACTGCAACAAAATTCGCTTCCTACTTCAGAGTTTTAAGGTTTTGTATTTTGAGAGGGACATATCAATGCACAAGGAGTTCAGGGATGAGTTGTGGTGCAGTTTGGATGGAAAATTAGTGCCTCCAAGGCTTTTTGTCAAGGGAAGGTACATTGGTGGGGCAGAAGAAGTTCTTAATTTGCATGAGCAAGGAAAGTTGAGGAAAATCTTAGAAGGGGTTCCCATGGATTACTCCAGTGGTCCTTGTGATGCATGTGGAGGGATAAGGTTTGTGCTGTGCTTCAAGTGTAATGGTAGCCATAAGGTTATGGAGGAAAATGGAGAGTGCAATCAGTGCTCTCAGTGTAATGAGAACGGGTTGATTGTGTGCCCTTATTGCTGCTAGCTGAGGAACACTACATCAGTTAACACTTCTGTGTTCTACCTAATGTGATAGAGTTCTATACTTAGTGTGTTCTATCAATTGTAATAGAGTTTGTACGTAAATTTGTGGAACTGCATTATTTTTTCTGTCTTTTTTGTAATGATCATTCTTTCAAATTGTTTTACTGGTTATAGGCGCTTGGCATCACCTGTTGCTGGTTCTTGGACCAATCTTAAAGTCCTTAGAATTTCAGATTCAATGTGCCCTTTGGATGTATTCAGTTTTATACCTTAATAAAAAGGATTCTACCACTTGAATCAGAAATCAATGGATTCTACCACTTGAATCAGAAATCAATGGATTCTACCACTTGAATCAGAAATCAATTGTAATAGAGTAATTCATTGTGTTGATGCTTGATGCTTGGATAAAAGTTGAAAATATGTTTGTAAAAGTACTTTTGTGTTTCTCTGATATTAAAGCATGCTCTTAATTGTTTGAAATACATTAATACTCCCTAATACCTAAGAAGAATTACTATAAACGTTTGATACTGTGTCCAATCTCTAGAATTGAATGAGTGTTAATTCAATTTGCTGAGTTTTATTTTATTATATTATCTTTCTTTTGTGTGGACTAGATGCATACTCAATGTACAAGAAAAAAGATAACTACCATAACATCTTCATTAGCTTAAGAAGCTAAATACGAGTATCAGCATTATTCAGCAGCGTAAGATCATGAGAAGAAACATAACAATGCTGAGGACCTTTGCTTTTTCTTAATTAGGCATTGAAAATGTTGAATCCCAGTTATCATATTAAAAACTGTAACAGAAAGTATCAACACTCGTTACCTGGTTCATTATGTCTTGGGTAGGTTTCATGTTTTGCTGTGCAGTAATCACCATAGTAAATTCATAATTCGTTTTGAAATATTAAAAGACATTAATTCAAGCAATACAGTTAGTCAAATCTCCTCTCTGTAACGTAAAATCATCAATATATATGTTAATACTCCCATCTCAACTTAAATGTGGGGTTACATCTCTGGATGGTTTAATTTGCATGCCAAACATTTCTTAATCATCTCTTTCTGCTCTCCTCGATTTTCACACTTTGTTCAAAACCTCAACATGGTGCTGCATCAAACCCCTTTTTTTCTCTCATTTTTAGCAATGTTTATAGCCTTCTTTTGTCACTGTTCTGCAACGAAATTCACAGTGGGGGATTCAGCAGGCTGGATTATTCCACCATATCCAACATACTACAATAATTGGACACACTCCCATTTCATAAGAGCAGGCGATTCTATTGGTAAAAAAGCCCAATAAGAAATGCTCTTATACTTGAAGAATTGTCTTCTGCTCTTTTTGCTTTGATGTATCTATGCTAGATAGGAACATAATAGGAAAGTTCAATTCCTTCCTTCCATAAGATCTATGATTTATTTCTCATGGCTATAAATATCCATAGCCTTTTGAATCTTTATCCTCTAACTTCATTAACCAGTTCAATGAAAAAAGTATGTTCTTTCTAGTTTTATGTATGTCATTTGACTGCTTGCAATGTGAGGATTCCTTTAATAAGCCTATATGATATATTTTGACATTTTTCTAGATATGTGTATTTTACACTTGATAAAATGACAACAAACAAGTACTTTCAAAATTATCTTATCTTTATAAGATGTACATTTGACAGTAAAATTTATTTTGGGCTAGAACACATGGATTTGGATAAATGTACCTCACACTATATAGAATGAAGAATCTGTAATCGATTTTATTGTAAATGGTTTAACAGTTCTTTTTTTTAGTTTTCTTTGTCCTCAATCATTCCAAAGGTTTGGTGGAATGATGATTGCTTGTATATATGCAAAACACGTACACTGCTCATTATTGCTAAATTTAGTATATATATATTTATATGACAGTTCTGATGACTTTTGAAATGTTAACACAGAATTCCAGTTCGATGACAAATTCTACAACCTAATTCAGGTATCACAACAAGAGTACGAGCATTGCACATCACTTCAGCCTCTAAGGATATTTAATAGTAGCCCAGTAATTCTTCCACTGAAGGAGAGAGGTGAGTTGTTCTTCACATGCAGCATCTCAAACTACTGTTGTCTAGGCCAGAAGATTATGATTTCTGTCCATGAAGGTTCTTCACAAAACCCCCCATCACCATCACCTTCACCCTCTCAAGTGCCAATCATAATCTCTCCTCCACAACTATCACCAAATGGGTCTGCTCCTCAACCTCATGGATCTAGTGGCATGAGTAGCCCTCCACCTTCTACTGGAAGCACTTCAGGAGGCAATGTTGGCAACCCTCCTGTGCCACCTTCCACTCAAAATGATGAAAACAATGCAATGGCCTTGGTAGGTGCCAGAAGTTTCACTCTGTCTCTGGGGCAAGTCTTGTCTATTATCGGTGCTTTCTTTGGCTTTTGGGTGATGTAGTAGTGCATAGGGGGTTGCAACATGCATGCAGGGTACGTGCATTTTACGCTAATTAGATTGATTTTCTAGTGGTTTGGTTTTCAATTTAGACTCTCATCATATTGTAGTTTTGTAAGGGGATATTTGGATTTTCTTGCTTGCTTTTTAATATCTCGAGTTTGGGTTCCTTCATTGGAAGTATATTAGTTTCTTTTTCTTAGATGAATATGTGGTTTTATATCGTTTTGTGGAGATACAGTTGAACTTGTTTCCATCAATACCAACGAAGATTGTGACAGTAATTTACATGTACACAGAAATAGCATAACTTAAATGATGATATTAACATATATTTAGAAGACTAAAATAATATTAAGTAATTAAGCAAGATTACTATGCATAAAACATTTTATACAAAGACTGTGGCAGTTTGAGAAGGTAAAATTTCTCATCTCAAGCTTGCTTGGATAACCGATATCATGGACAGGCATTGATCAAATTTAACATTGCAAGCACATCACAACCATTATCTTAAAACATCACATCATTTCTAGTCAAATAAATAAACCATACTTCCAAATTCCATGAAAAATCTTCTGGTTTTCTTTCCCTTCAATTAAAATCAATACTCAACATTCAAGCACCCTATATATTATCATATATAGAGTCAATTAAATAAGAAATACTTCCCTATTATTACAAAGCTTTGCTTACATCTGAGAGGGTTATTGGGGTCCTACAAACTGGACAGGTCAAATTGATTCTCAACCAAGGATCAACACACTTGACATGGAAGAAGTGACCACAGGCAGGCAGCACTCTCAAGGAATCACACTCTTTGTAATCCATCAAGCATATGGAACAGCTTGAAGAGCTACTGCTAGTGCTACTACACAATTTGGCTTTCGAAAATTGGAGACTTGGAAACCTGCAGACACTCTGATCTATGCATGGCTCAGGTGCCTCCACAGTGATTGTGGTGTGGTTGGAATGTGTCACAGCAACAGGAACAGAAGGAACAGTGCGTGGAATATCACTAGAGCACAAATAAGCAGCAAGTGTGACGACTAGGGTCAGAATAATAAAGCTCACAAGCAATAACACAGACTCCTCTGAACTATTCATCATATATGTTCATCACAGATATTGGAAAATGGTTTCTGAGGTTCAAAATGTATGTGCAATATGGATGCATTAATGTATTTATGCATGGTTTTGTTAGTGGCATAATGCTCAGGTAATTTCCGTAATGGAAATCCTGCTAGGGAGTGGACCTTGAACGTTAGCTTTTAATTTTCTCATGTTTTTATGGGAAGTCTATTTTGGCATGTACCAAACATTATCATATTTCTAGTTTGTAGCAGATGCGTACCGTTGTATTAATAGTTCAAAACTATCTTCGATGCTTCCTATGATCGATTGTGACATCGATTTAATTCATAGTCAATACCATTCTTTCTCAAAATTTGGATTTTCATTTATTTATTGTGAATGAGTTAGAAGAGCAATCATGGTGGGAAAAGGAAATAGTTTGGCTATGCCAATTCACTTTTTTTACCCTCTCTTATATATCTTTAATCTAAACAATAAAATACTATATATTTAATCTTCGTTTTATCTTTCTTGGGCATTTGGGACGAGTCAACTACGTGTAATTTATGAGATATCACTCGTTTTCCTTCTTCTGAATTCTAAAGAATCTGTTCAATTTATACTTCCATAGACTTTTGGTAAAATAAAATGGTAGTACTTTTAATTGAATACTTTTTTTAATCTATACTCATGAATGTGAATTTATATGATTTTTTATAGAACCTTTAATATTTAAGAGAATCCTGATAAATTTAAACTCCAGTTAAATTATTTGAAATAGTTAAATAATAATCATCGCGACAATAACGAATAATTTGAGATGTTAACATAATTGGAAAAAAGTAAGGCAATAAAATTAAAAAAAAAATACAAGTTGTAGTTATGATTATTATTATTTTTCAATGACCAGTGCTGGATTCTGTCATGAAAGTTACCACAGTAGCTATGAGCAATTGAGCAGAAGTAGATAAGAAAAATTGATAGTATATATTCCAAAGTTTATGATCGACACAACACCCGAATATTAATTGGAGGGAGGTTGAAGAGATGATTTTCTACATATGGGACAAGTTGGATGCAACCTAAGCCATGGATCAAGGCAAGCAAGGTGGAAAACATGGTGACAGTGAGGAAGTAACCTCAACATGTCACCCTCTTTGTAGTCCCCTAAGCAGATGGAGCAGCTAGAAGAACAGATGTTGCTTGAACTTGAACCCTTCTCTACTTGGGAGTATAGAAGTTTGGGATAGCTTTCAAAACTTGTGTCAATATGATGAAGCCTTAGGGCAAGGCCTTGTTCAGCTGAGTCTTCATCTCTTGTGGGAGGAGATTGTGGAATTCCAGCCAAACTATTGAGGATGTTGGGACCTCGAGCTATGAGAAGGCGCACACATGCAAAAGCCACCGTGAGAAGTAAGACCACAGACCCAATTACAAAAGCTACTCCATATGTGAACCCACCATGCTCTTTATTGGTGGTGCTACTGTTCATCTTCAATTAAATATTGGAATTGGATTTGTGGGATGGAATTGCTTGTTATGCTCCTTTATTTGGTGATTGATGAGGTAGGCTTCATCGTAGTTTTGGGATCAACGTTTGTATCCTTTTCATATTTCGTGTTAATTTTCTTTTAATTTATTGTTGCTCATTTGCTAGTTGGCTTCTCGTTCTGCGAGAAGTTTCCATGTGGCATAATTCGAGACTAGAAGACATAAACTAGTTAACGAGTTCTGCATGTTGACCATAAATGCATGCGTGTGTGCAAATACCAGCATTGCGTGTACGGGATTGAGGGTTACAATTTAAAGCATTCAAAATTGGTTCTGCATTCTTGGCAGCATTTTGATTGAGAATTAATTATGATGGATTCTTTGTTATTCTAAAATCACAACAATATGTAATTTGGATAACGCTTTAAAAAAAAGACCCATGTGTATATGAAATATTTTGCAGAAGATCAATAAACTTTAATCTTTCTGTTATAATTATAGATTTTGGGTATTAAAATCATTACCGGAGATAGTAGAGTTTGGACAAGGAAGGTGTATATATAATAAAGTAATTCCTTTTTTCCAGTCATGAGTTTCTTACAATCAAAAAGGGCGATTCCACATGGTTTATTACATGGAAAAATAGAGGACAAAGTCTATAATGGCAACATCTTTACAAGGGCCTGCTTGTGGCAGCACCAATAAAAAAGAATCTTTAACCGCGTATGGATGCCCGAGGGACAGCAGGTAAACCCAGTTCATCCTCACTCTGTCAGGGTCAAAGTCATCAATCAAGGTCAGGAATGCTATCATTTAAAACAAAATGGCAGCAAATAGAGTAACTTATTTAGTTCAGATTCTTCTAGTGAATACTGTCAACAGTCACTTCTCAGTAATCAGTTAACCAGACCAATAGATCTTCTGATATGCCTAAGCTACACAACTTTGACATGAATAATGATAAACATAAGGAAACTAAGCAGTAGTGACAGTGAGTGAGGCATGTACTTCGTACAAGTTATATCATCATGCCTAAGAATGCGACCTAACATCCCTAAATTTACCATGCTATATATAGTTGTCGCAAGAAAGGTACTCCCTACTATCGCACCAACATTAACCGAATTACATGGTCCAAAAAAATAAGCAAGTCAAATAATTTTTATGGTACTTACCTATTTTATCCTTAATAGTAAACCATTTAACCTTTGTGTGTGAATTAAAAAATATTAATTTTTATAACAATTGTACATTTTGCTAGGAGCCACGTCTGAAGTGTATTAGAAATTGTAAAACAAAAGAATTATGCCTGAGAACCTCAACGGATAAACCATATATTGAATGAGAAAACGACAGAATAAATGGTGTAATAACATTTCATTGGAAAATCCATGAATTATAGTTCAACTTGTATCTCTCCTTGTTAACGAGAAATCCGAACATAGACACTAAAAACATTTAGTAAGAACAAATATAAATGTATTATTAGAAATATAGAGTGCCTTATAAAAAGAAGCATATAGAATAAGTATGGGCTTCCCATACTACCAATAATAAAGAACCAGGGGATGATGCGTTGAAACTACCACACTAGTTTCCACTTAATGATTCAATTCAATTCAACTATAGGCAGTTGTAACAACTTCAATTTCTAGCAACCCTGCTATGCTAATTTTCAAAATTCTAATTCCAGCTTTTTTATTTCAACCTTTCAAAATTCAAATCTACAGACAAATAAGATTCAATTATCTTGGGCAGTTTTGACCAATAATTAAATAGCTATCATCTTCTAATCTGCTTTAGGAACCCAAAACCCAATCCTTTTACCAAGTCTGTGCCACAGTCAATTTTATATGAAGAAAATATTGTGCCGTCTAGACAGAGATCCTACATGCATTGAATAACAACCATTTTTCCAACATTAAAATTATCCCATGATCTTTCCCCCAATTTGTTAATTACTACACGAGGGAAACAATGCATGCAATCTACCCATAGACAACATATATGCCATGAACAATGTGCCGCCAAATGATATTCTAACAAATGGCAAAAGTCACATGTTTTAACACCAAATACTTCACAATGAGTGCATGATACATAAGGGGCAAAACATTATACCTGGGCATTAGATCTGCCAGGTGGCACTGCTGTTTGTCCTGTTGGAGCTGGTGGTAAATTTAGCTCTGCCTCCAAATCAGGTTCTTTATCAGGTTGGAGGTAGGATGGGACGCCATCAGCTTCAGTCTCATTTCCCATGTCTAATTCCAACGCATCTAGTTCTGTTTTACCGAAAAATAAAATAAGTAAACAGATAATTGAAGCCGCTTAATCATAAAAGAAAATAAAATTGGGGGAGAGGGGTTTATTCCCCTTGAAAATTTGACGGAGTGTAACAACTATCTCAGTGGCCTAACCAAATAATTTACTTACCACCCATAAGTTCATCCTCGTCAATGTCATCAGGCACGTTATAGCTTCTACCCAAAGTCTCCTGGATCTCATTACTTACATCCATGAGGTCCATCATCTCATCTTGCAAGTTCTACACATTGCATGGAGTTAAACCCTAAAATTTTCAATATAAGCTGTAAGAGAAAAGGTAAAGAGAAGAGAATACAAACATCAATGTCTTGGATCTTCACAGTTTTCATCATTCCCTTCAACTCCTTGTTAGCAGACTTCAAAGCTGTCATCTGAAAAAGGGAATGGATAAAAAAGAATAAAGGAATGTAAACAATTGAATATAAATTCTATATCAGCATGAAAAAGAAATCAAGGTCATCTGATTTTTGAAAACCAAACTATAATAGAATTTGTTATAACAAAAGTATAAGGCATAATGTAAAACATCTCTATGAAGAGACCCCTCCCAAATGACAGACGATTCATCCCCTACCTCATGACCTACCTCTCATGAGGTAGGCAGCAGGTTCCAAACAGGGTACAGACAAAGCTCCGCCTCGAACCATGCCCCTTAAAGCGCTACCAAGACAAACGAATGTTTTATAGTGAATATGGGTACCCCAAACAACTACACTTTATATAGGTACAATTGGCATTGTCAAACTTCTAGATATTTACAGATGGTGACAAACATCTAGCTAATTTTGAATTTAAATATTAAGATACAATAAAGCATACAACAAAAGAACAGCTCAGTATTGCACAAGGCTACCATTATTTTGGGGATTAGGTTCAAATAAGAACAGCCTTACCTAAATAGTGGAAAGACTGTTTTCCTGCCTAAAACATGTGACCAATATAGGTCACAAGGTAATAGTTTCCTTTGTGTGCCCGAGTTCACCCTCAGGGTAAATCATAAAACAGAACCATTAGTTTCCCCATTCAGTAAAGATACTGATAATAAGCCTCACTGCCTATAACCTTAGGCAAAGGTGCCATAGTGCAATCAATCACAGCATGGGCTTTCAAAGAGGGAAATATGAAGCTATGTCACAAATGTATTTGATTTAATTTGTAGAATTTTGTTAATTACAACTTCTATTATAAATTAAATCATCCACATATTCTTGCACAGAACAAAGAAATATCATATGCAGATGGATGCAGGATAAAGAGCTCAATATAAGGATCACAAAGAAAACTAAAAGTGCTTTAATACATACAGTTTGTTGGGCATCTTTAATGCCCTCGGAAGCAAATTGAACTTGATCAAGATTGAACGTCTGATTGTAAAGCATGTCACGCTGGCCTTCATACCTGACCAAAGGCATGAAACATTGATATATGAATACAGATACATAATATTCATTCACGGGTATTGTTATATGAATAAAATGAAAAATTATTTCCTTTGCTTAAGTCCAACTTGGGACATATTAAAAGTAAAGATGCCAAGTACTCCTAGTCATTCTTAGTCCAGGTTACAAATAGCCTTTGGAGTTAAGCAAAAACTATTACCATCACGAACATATTGCTGTCACATTCACATATATACAAGGAAGTAAAACAAGACTTCTACAACATAATAACGAAATCCTTAACATCTCACGCATATTACATAGCTATCAAATTGACACGACCCGCAGGAAGCATAACAAAGTAACCTGCAATGATAGTATAATATAACTCAACAATACAAAATACCATAACTTTCTATCTTGCAATGCTTAGTGACTGTAAAGGATAATCAAGCAAGAATTGACTGTGAAGGATAATCTCAAAACATCACTCATCTTTGGTGAGTCTAGCCAACTGAACTTAAGTTAAGATTATGCCAATTTGTATGCCGTTTTATTTTTATTGGCATACATCTTTACTTTTCTGCATATATAATTATAATACAGATCATACTAAGAAATCAATCACTATGCTTTGGCGGAGCAGTCATGGATTTGAAACACGCAAAATAAAAATCATTGCTACAGGGAAGTTTACTTTTTCTGCACACATAATTTATACAGATCATACTAAGAAATCAAGCACTACGGTTTAGCAGAAACTAGAAGGGAACAGTCATGGATTTCAAACACGCATAACACAAATCATTGCTACAAGACAATTTGGTGCTACAGCAGGTGCAGCTGCATTTTTGTGGCAGAATCATAGTGGTCGCATGCATAAGTAAACATGATTTCAAGTTCTGGGTTAAATCTTGTCAACACCTAAGCCAATAGAATGCACCTGTTTCAATTTTTAAGTTTTCTTTCTTTTTATTGAAGAGAAACATTCAGTTAACGATTTGGGTATTTTAATTTTTAAACCTTTTTGTTTTCACCCCTATTAACTCTTGTCAACGTCTTTTTCATTTTCCGTTAAGTATTTTACCTAATTGCCCCTACTATGTCTTCTGTTTTCCCATCTTAAGTTCCCCAGTTTAACATGAACATTCAGTAACATTTAAGCCTTTCACCGGTGTACTACTATTAGTCTTTGTCTTCCTACTGTAACTTCCCCTTTAGAACTTCCCACCTCTCTTAATTTTTAACCTTTCTCTTCTCAGTTCTTTTCACAATTATATTTTCAATCTCTCTGACCTCTTTTTCTTTACTCTTTAATTTTGTCTATTTTTCAGTATTTATGTGTATGATATAAAATTATATCATCTATGTGCTTTTCTAGACATCACAATAGTGATCATGCAGCTATAGTGGTTTTGGGAGTGATCTGACTACTTAGATTTCATATACTCCAATTTCCAATATTTGCACATGATGTTATCCACTATATGATATAGCAGAATATCAGCTTTCCACCCTTTTCCAAACACACAATTGATAAAACCTGATTGAAATAGCAGTTTAGCTTTACCAAATTTCTGATCAATCATTCACTAACAAAAAGCTATCCTATCGCTCAGCTATTTCAATATATTCAAACCTTTCAACAAACTCCCATCATTGATCCATACTTTCGGCTCAACCAATTTGATTATTAAAGATGACAAGTAAACTAATAAACAGAAGTGCAAACTCACATTCGTTTTTGCTTAAGAACTCTCATGGCTCTTGCTTTAACAGCTTCCTGGGCCGGGCCAGGTCTAGTTTTCTTGATCTGCTCTTTATATCTACTTAGCTCAGCATCAAGCTTCTTAATCTTGTCTTCCACCGTGTCACCTCGTTTAGTAATCTGGAATATAAACACAGCAATTAGCAACTCACGAAACCAAATCAATTGACTTACCAGAAATAGAAACATCGATGTAAAAATCAATAACTACGAAACAAAGAGAAAACATGGATTCTACTTAAAAGAATTACGAAAGCAAAAATCCGAATTCCGAAATCCAAATAAACGAAAGTCCTCAACTGATAGAATCCTAACTGTAAAAAAAAGGAGTTATAATCTAAATTGTCATTCGTTCCATTTTAGGGTTTGGACCATAATGCCATTCGTTAACTTAGCTTCCAAACACGGATTCTGGTGCGAAAAATGAACAGATCTGCGAATAAAGGAAATTGAAAATTGAGAGGGAGAGAGGAAAAACCCTATCGGAAGCATCCTGAATGGAAGGAGGAGGCTCCTTGTTCTTCTTGACACCGAATACTCTCTTCATCGTTGGCGATCTCACTCTACGCCTTTGAAATTGAATGTGAGAGAGAAGAGAGAGGAAAACAACAAAGTAATGAGGGAAACAACGTAAACGAAGAGACTTTGAATTTTGGGTTTTTGCTTAACGTCATAAACCACCGAATTGTTATAGGAATTTTCTCATCAACTTCCGAGAACTGCAAAAGAAGCTTCTACTGAATATTCCTATTATATAGGGCGAGATTGCGTTTGCGCTAAGTTCATGTTTGGGTAGCAACAGAGACTGTTTCTTCCTGCACCTCCTTAAGTTTCTGCCACCCCATAATTTTTAGTATTCCAAAATTCTCCTCCTCTAATATTCTGGATTATGTAATTTGAAAATCTTTTTCCAAATTCGTAATTAGCTTCTAGATTATGTAATCTAATATGTAATTTTAAAATATTTTTCTAAATTCGTAATTAGCTTCTAGATTATGTAATCTAATATGTAATTTGAAAATCTTTTTCCAAATTCGTAATTAACTTTTAAATTATGTAATCTAAAAGTTCTTTTTCAGATTATGATTAGTTTTCAGATTATATAATCTGAAAG
>Ga0123341_1003550_pt1 | contig 13408 bp, 10 predicted proteins | sample Turbeapinknodule_FD_89959 | JGI IMG/M metagenome (GOLD analysis project Ga0123341, IMG submission 89959) | Root nodule microbial communities of legume samples collected from Mexico - Turtle bean Mexico pink nodule | ecosystem: Host-associated > Plants > Roots > Nodule | place: Mexico: Nepantla... | reverse complement strand
CCCTCCTTCCCCTTTTTTTTTTTAGTTTTTTTTTTTCTTTTCGCGATTCCGTTTTTCTCAGCTCGTTGTCGTGTTTTTTTTTGTTTTTTTTTGGTAACGAAAAAATCGATTGCTGCTGTATCTCCGCTTCTTCTTTCTCCAGGTATGAAGCTCATTGAATCCGTTTTCAGTGACAGTTTTTTGTGTTTAATTTTTATTCTCGAATTTCGATCTGTTCTTGATTGGTCTGAAGTGCGATTGGACTTGATTTTCCTGAATCGGATTTTGCGGTTTTTCTTGTTTTTCGGATGCCGAAGAATTTGTATGCCTGCCTGTCTGCGTGTGTGTGTGTTTATTTATTTATTTAATTATTATAATTATTTGGCAAATTATTCATAGATATTGATGTTCGAGATTTTTGGGGAATGGAACGACATCGCAGGGAAGTGTTTGAGCGTTTTTAGCGTAGTTGAGTTTTCGGGATCAGTCAAGTGATACTGTGGCGTATTGTTTTTTGGTATACGTGTCAGTTACTACCTAGGTATACGGGTAGTTTCTTTGTGCTTTTTTGTTACTGTTATACGGTGGCGTGTTTTTCGAATGGGTGTGTGCATTTCGTGGCACGCGGATGCGGTGGGGTGTGTCGTCTAGAGGAGAGTTTCGGGATTTTGGTTTCTTTCTCTTGTTTTGACAAAATTCTACGTTGGATGCCTTTGTTTCTGAAGCTGCTTTGGCGTTGGATAAGTTATATTATGTGGTTTTATATATTTTATTAGGGAGAGGGATAGTTAGACGAGTTAATCTTGACCCTTCATTGTTATTTGGATGATCGAAATTGATTTTTATTAATTTATTTCATATAAGATTGAATGGTGGATATTAGCTCCTTTCACCTCTTTCTCTCTCTGTGTTTTCTGATTTGATATTATTAGGCAATTCTTTCAGAATAGTAGAATTGCTATTGACACGTGACGGGGTTTCCTTCCAATGGCAACTCCACGAATTAGTGAAATTTTGGTCAGTGCAGTGCAAAGGCTGTGTTGGTTGCAAAAGTGAGGATGTGTGTGTTTTCTTCGTGTACGAATCACATAACTTAAACTTGTATCAATTGATGGCTACCATAATATTTAGCGGTATTAGATAGGTATGCTGGACGGACATGGTGACACAGGATGCAGTTTTCTGTTATTCTTTTGTCTGTTTTTAAGAAACTTCTATGAGAAGGCATTTGTATTTATTGAAAGTGCAATTTCTTTACGTGCTTGTGAACAACCATGAGTGAGCGTGTAGTTGCTGACAGTGACATGCTTAAGAATGTGTACCTTTTCTTCTTTTTTTCGTTGTGATACATCCTTCTTAACTTGTGAACATGAATTTAGGTAAATAAGCTCTTTATTTAGTTGGAAATCCAAATGGTAGAGGGAACAAAATATCGAACAGCTACAATTTGCCTTGCCTGCTCTTTCCCTTTTATTGCTTATCGCTAGCAAACTATAAATAATGGTGCTGACCTTGTGTATAACCTATTCTAATTCCTGAGAAATATCTCTACTGTTTGAATAAAGTAGTCGTAGTGCCAGAATTTCTTTGTTGAAATTGTTTGGGGAAGCATTTGCAGTTCCTTTTTCATCCTCTATTGTCAGAGATTCGGAAAATTAATACTTGATCTCCCTTTTCTAACCAGTCATTACATTATTTATGGTTTCTTTTCAGGGAAATTCTGTGCAATATTTACTCTAGCTATAGAAGAATATTATGGCAGTTTCCATGAGGGATCTGGATCCAGCTTTCCAGGGAGCTGGACAAAAGGCGTATCCTGCTTCTTGATTACATATTGTACTTTTCACTATTTATCAAATTTTCTTATGTAGAAGATTTGTTCGAGGTTTCTTCTTCATTTGGTTATGCCATGTTTTTTTTTTTAATTTGATACTTTGATGTTTGATCTGTACCCAGTGCATTATTTTCCTTAACCATGTACAGTGGACTTGAGATATGGCGTATTGAGAATTTTAATCCAGTTCCTGTTCCAAAGTCCTCTTATGGGAAATTTTTCACTGGAGACTCCTATGTGATCTTAAAGGTTAGCCATTTTGAAATTGCTTATTCATTCATGCAATAGTATCCTTATGTTGGTATATTCTGTTTCACGAAGTTACTATTTCTGTTTATTATCAAAATGTATGAACATCATAATTTAAAAGCAATTGTTGGGGGCATGGCAAACACAATATTGGTATGTAATGGCAAGTGGATCAATTCCGTCTTCATTTTTCTTTGGAAAATATTGATTATGGTCTATGGAGCTTTTATATATCTTTCAGTTTTGGTGCACCATGTTTTCTCAAATTAAAAATAAAATTATGCCCCTTTACAAAATATATTATTTCCTCTTAATTGTATGTGAGCATGATTCAGTTAAAAGGTATTGTTGGCGTCTTTCCCATGTGCTAGAAAGATTGTACGAGGTCTTTGATTCAAATCTCTTCATATTCTTTAGTAGAACTTATTTGGCTACATTGCGTAAGTTGCTTGTGCATACTGCATTGTATATGAAACAGTTTTTCACTAGTATGAGTATTATTTTATTTCTGATACTTTGTAGATAACTGCATAAAAAAGTTGCATTGTATATGATTAAGTTTTTTCACTAGTATGAATATTATTTTGTTTCTGACACTTTGTTTGCAGACAACTGCATCAAAAAGTGGTGCTATGCGCCATGACATCCATTACTGGCTTGGTAAAGACACTAGTCAGGTAACGTTTTTTATATATAATATAATATATATCTAATATATATTTAATTTTGTTTCCCCACTTTTGTGGTTAAAAACTAGTTTTAATTTTATATGCATAATGCGTGTTACCTAATGATTCTAACTTTAAAACAGGATGAAGCTGGTGTTGCAGCCATCAAAACAGTTGAGCTGGATGCAGCTCTTGGAGGACGTGCTGTTCAGTATCGTGAAGTGCAAGGCCATGAAACTGAAAAGTTCTTGTCTTATTTCAAACCATGTATTATCCCTCAAGAAGGTGGAGTTGCTTCTGGTTTCAAACATCCTGAAGCTGAAAAGCATAAGACACGGTTGTTTGTATGCAGAGGAAAACATGTTGTACATGTCAAAGAGGTAAGTTTCAGATTATTCCTTTGCCATTGAGGTTTAAGTGTTGTTTGTCTTTGTCCGCATCGAATGAGATGCATGCATATATAGACATTGTTTTCTCCATGTTGAGTAACAATTTATGTTGGTTATAGGTTCCATTTGCTAGAGCCTCACTGAATCATGATGATATTTTTGTTCTGGATACCGAATCAAAAGTTTTCCAATTTAATGGTTCCAATTCATCAATTCAAGAAAGGGCTAAAGCTTTGGAAGTTGTACAGTATATTAAGGATACCTATCATGATGGAAAATGTGATGTAGCTGCTGTTGGTAAGTGAACAAATATATTTTGTTGCTTTAAAATTTAAAGGTTATTACTGATTATTATGAATTGAATATCTATATCTGCACTTTTATGCAGAGGATGGAAAGTTGATGGCTGATCCTGAAACTGGGGAATTCTGGGGTTTCTTTGGGGGATTTGCTCCTCTTCCAAGAAAAACAGCTGGTGATGATGATAAGGCTACTGATTCTCGCCCTCTGAAGCTGCTCTGGTAATATGTTATTTCTGTTTTATCCCTAATAATTTGGTTTTTGTTTGCACTTCCAGTCTGTTCCATTGTTTTTTAGTTAAAATATCATTTGGATGAAAATCATTGATGTGTTTACATGTTATTTAGTCTTCCACTTCCCCCATTGTTTTAGGGTAATTTTTTTGTTACACCCTTTAATTTTTAGCATCTTAGAGTTTGAAAAGGTGTAAATGGAACGCCCCCTTCCTCTCCTTCAAATGAGACTCCCCGTATTTCACACTTTGACTGTAAAACCCTGATGTCAAGTAAACTTTTAAAAAGTAAGCTGAAATGACAAGTGACTTGCAGAGGATACCCATTAAAACATTTTTTAGCTTCTAGTAAACAACGATTAAATGAAAATCTTAACAGTTTGAAGGAAAAACCTGGTTAGTTTTCAGCTTTTTGGTATTGCTTGAGGTTTAAACTTGTTTTATTGCTGTAAGATATACTCACGTGACATTTCCTGATTCCTATGATCTTTTGATGGTTTTCTTGATGCAAGTGGTTTTACACACATAAATATGAGGTCATACATATTTTTTCTGCCTTTAAGGTTTAGTTCGTCCACATGTGGCACAAGGTTGATGGGTCAAAGAAGAATTTACCCTTGTTTTTAATTCATTTGTGATTTGTGAAACCATATTCATTAATACTTGCAAATCTACAACTCTTTTGGTCTAAAGGAGATAATACTGAGTATTGCTGATAAAAAAAAAGGAGATAATACTGAGAATTTGTTAAATTGATTATTTTGACAGTACACTGATGGAATCTATCTGGTTTCTTAAAATCTATTTTTGATGAAATTATCAATTTTGCAGTATTGAAAAGGGACAGGCAGAACCTGTGGAGGCTGATTCTTTGAAAAGGGAATTACTAGACACAAATAAATGCTATATACTTGATTGTGGGTTTGAAGTGTTTGTCTGGATGGGTAGAAATACTTCTCTTGATGAAAGAAAAAGTGCAAGTGGAGTTGCAGATGTAACACATTTCTTTCTTAGTATCATTTAACATTTGCTATAAGTTTTAGTTTTGGTGGAAGTTTTGATTATTGTTACATTTGACCCGAAAACAGGAGTTAGCCAGCGGCATTGATAAACTGAAACCCCAAATAATTCGTGTGATAGAAGGATTTGAAACAGTGATGTTCAGGTCCAAATTTGATTCTTGGCCACAGACGGCTGATGTAACAGTATCTGAAGATGGTCGTGGCAAGGTAGCGGGTAAGTGTTAAATAATGTTATGTTACAGCTATTAACTTTAACTATAGATAAAATGCAATATAGTTGGTTTGAAGTGTGCTGAGTTTGCAATTAAAGGGTCTGGGATTGCAGGTCCTCCGCTGGTAAATTAGTTGGCTGAATAGCAGTATTGTTGTTATAATTCAGTGTAGCATTTATTGTAAGACAATAGTTAGCTATTGTCTGGTCCAGAGTTTTTGCTCCAAGCTCTACGGATATTTTGTAGTAGTACAGTTAATGTTTTGAGGGGATCTGTTGTAAGATCTATATGATGCTTGATGTCCTGGGAGCTCTGAGAAATAGTTTTTTTTATAAGGGTTGAGGTATCCCTTAAATACCCCTATTTATTTTATTCATTCTTTGCCGATAAAAAAACACTTATTGTGTCTAAAGTGATTTTTATTATAATAAATTTTGTCATCAGCAACATCATTGATAATGTTAAAAAGAATATATTTCAATTTTTCCCCATGCTTATTACTTTTGACTTTGTAGCTCTTCTAAAACGCCAAGGAGTAAATGTGAAGGGTTTGTTGAAAGCTGATCCAGTGAGGGAAGAACCTCAACCCCACATTGATTGCACAGGGCATTTGCAGGTACTGTGCTAGTTACAAATCTTCTCTCAAAACTGATATTTCTTGATGTAACTTTACTTTGATCAGTTTCTTAATGGTTTTATATCTTGTTTAATCGATATCTGCTAATGTGAGAATTTATTAGAACTAATGTGAGATCCTTGAAAGCACGGTCTCTAATCTAGAAGAGAAGCAGAATACCCAGCGTTTTAGTACAAAAGAGCTGCATTCTATCATACATCTGGGATATGTTAAACTTTGATTACATGGAATTCATATTGAACTAAATAAGTAACTGCTTGATATCCTCTGTAAAAGTGAATTTAGAATTATGAAAAGGATTTAGTGTAGAATTGGAAGCATACCACTTCCTATGCAAATTAGAGTGTATATGCATGGTTATCAAAATCGGGTGTTAACATGTAAAAACGTACTAGTTTATGTTCCTATACCCATTGCCCAAGTTAAATTGTAAGCAACCTCGTTTTTGGAGCAGGATTGGTAGGCTTGCCGTGAACTGAGTAAGCTCGACCGAACTCACGAGCTTGCAATTGAGCTTGCGAGTTCAGAGGGCTATTTTTTTAAAACAAAAATGACACCATTGATTGTAGTTTCGTGTGTGAAAAGAAAATAAACAAAACACCATGATTAGGGTTCGTTATTCTACTCGCGGATTAGGGTTCCTTTATACTTCTCTTTATCAGGCTGGAGAGGTTGTGATACAATTCTAAATGTTGCTTTTTTGCTTCTGTTTGTTGACAATAGTTTTACTCTAACTGCGCAGGTTTGGCGTGTGAAGGGCCAGGAAAAGATTATTCTTCAAGCTTCTGATCAGTCAAAATTTTATAGTGGAGATTGCTACATCTTTCAGTATACATATCCTGGAGAGGATAAAGAAGATTGTCTTATTGGAACGTGGATTGGAAAGAATAGTGTTGAGGTAAAATATTTATTATTTGATTCCAGTTCCACTTATATGCAACAAATAATCCAATGGCAAATTGTTCACATGTAGACTGTAGCTGAAGAATACAGTAACAGTTAAATTAATCTGCATGCCCCTTTATGTTTAGGGTATTCTTACATAGGTACCTATAGTTCAAAATATAATTGGATATATTGTCTATTCTTTCAATTTGAATCTTTGTAGGAACCTAACAACAGATTGTTTTCAGTGGTCCTGTTGAAAATAGTTTTCAAAATTTTAGGCGTCATTTGTTATTTTAAATCGTAGGTACTTCTAGAAATGTTAACATCACTAGCTTTTATGAGGGTTAGTCCTAGACAGGAACCTATCAAAATAATTCTCATAGAGTATTGGAGCCAGCAGATTAATTTAACCTATATTTTATAAATATGATTATACTATTTGCAGCACTGATAACTGTTCTAGGACTATGCATAAAAGAATTTGTTTCATTCTTGCTATAAATTTGTCTTTGGAGTATTGTGAATCTATTGCCTGCATTGTTTACAAGCTCTTTTAGTCAAAAACAGGAAGAACAAGCTTCAGCTAACTCATTAGCAAGCAAAATGGTTGAGTCAATGAAGTTTCTTGCTTGCCAGGTAATTTTATGGAAATGGTCCTTTTCAGTTATCAGATATATATTTGTCCTTACTGATATTATGCATGTCTAATTGACTGCAGGCTCGTATATATGAAGGCAATGAACCAGTCCAATTTTATTCTATCCTCCAAAGCTTAATTGTTTTTAAGGTTCATTTCACTCTTCTTTCCTTTGGGAACTGAATTACTCGTTAGTGAGTTTGTGTGAAGTACTGACCATTTTACTCTTCTTTCCTTTAATCATTAGGGTGGGCTTGGTGAAGGATACAAGACTTACATTGCTGGAAAAGAAATTCCTGATGAGACATACGATGAGAATGGTGTTGCATTATTCCGCATCCAAGGCTCTGGACCAGATAATATGCAAGCTATACAAGTTGAACCAGTATGCCCTGATTTCTCTTTGTAGTAGTGCTATATATGCCTATGCACTCATTTTGTATTGAGCAATACACTTTTGAATGTACAAATTTATTTATGTTATTAATTTATTCTTTTTTCATATTCTTATGTAAATCAGGTTGCGTCTTCCTTGAATTCCTCTTACTGTTACATACTTCATAATGGGCCAGCTGTCTTTACTTGGTCTGGAAATTCTACAACTGCAGAAGACCAGGAACTTGTTGAGAGGATGCTGGATTTGATAAAGGTTTGTTATTTACATAAGCTATATATGTTATAATTATAGAAGTAAGGAGCAGAACCTATATAATTAGAAATATCTAGATTATATATCTATAAATAATTATAAATGCTTAATTACATTGCAGTTCACTCTATTTTATAAAATTGTAATTTCCTTTCCTAGGGGATTAATACGCATCTCACTTCAATCTATTTTGATTTAAAGGAGCTTCTTAAGGACAACTTTTTATCTCTTTGTGATTCTCAACCTCGTTGGCAATTAGTTTCTGATCTTTCAACTTCAAGACTTTGAAGGATGAAATGCTGATTTTAGGTTTAGTTTCAAAGCTGAGAAATGTTTTAAATTTCACTTCATCTTCTGAAGATCCGAAACCAATTATAGGATGTTTTAAATTAGTTACTAGTGACATTAAAAGTTTCATAGAGGAAATATGTCCCTAGGAGGTTTGTTTGTAGTTTCTCACTTTCACTATAGGGTTTGTTTACCTTAAAATGGACTACAATGTAGCAAATTTCATCTGTTAAGGAAAGAGAGTGTAGCTTTCAATATTAGAGAGGGCGATGGTGTAATTGTGGCATTTTTGAAGGGAGGAGAGTGTAATTTACCTTCACATCAATTATATTTTTTTTATCTGTTTATCTGGTTCTCATATAGGCTACCAATTTCTGCAGCCAAATTTACAATCCAAACCACAGAGGGAAGGTTCCGAATCTGAACAGTTTTGGGATTTGTTAGGAGGAAAATCAGAATATCCCAGTCAAAAGATCCTTAGAGAGGCTGAAAGTGATCCTCACCTATTTTCTTGTCACTTTTCTAAAGGTAAGAGATAGTTTTTTGCTTGCTAAACTGATATATGTGTTTCCCGTCCCGCATCTGAAGGCAAAGAGCTGACTTGCTTATGATGGTTTTCTTCCACTACCTGACTGAGCAATGTGCAGGGAATTTAAAGGTGAGTATAGCCACTGATCTTAAGCTCCTGTTTCTGCATACATGATTTTGGAATTTATGTAGGTGCATTAAACCAGAACTTCACATCTTGCCTCAAAAAATATATTATTTATAACATGTCTGGTGGCTTGTCTAATGAGTAAAAGCTTAGTGACAATTTTTATAAACACAAGTGACACATTATTTCTATTAAAATAGATGCTAGTTTGATCAGCCTGATAGTGTTGGAAAATGTAAGCGAGAAGACCCAATACAGGGATAAAATACAGTTTGAATGACACATAATCCAACATTACTGTAGAAAAACTGTGAGGGAGGAAAGTGATTAGTGAGGATATCAATGAATGATCAGTATGAAAATTGGGGGAGCACTGCTACTGTTACAATAGTAAGAATTGAAGAAGAAAATGTAAAGACAAGTATGAGAATAAAACAAGGACGGATATTGGCAAAGCAGTGAACTATCTCTTCTACAAGGCCTAAGCCTGTAAGCCACCCGAAGTTCATTGACTATCTTCCTAGTGACCTCTCATCCTCAATCTCTTTGTCTGTCCTCATATTCAAGCCTTGCTCCTTGACCTCTCTCTTATCTTCATCTGTCACGTGTCCATTTTGTTTGACTTTTCTCTTTCCTCTACAATAATTCTTATGCATTCCTTGCTGTTCAAGCTCTTTATTGATAAGCCCATGCATTGCACAGGTCACCAAACTAGTTTATAATGTGCTATTACAGTAAATTAGATGTCTGTTTTGACATGTATTTATGACATAGCAGCAAATGTAATTCGAAGTCAAACTTACATTACTTGTTGTATAATGAGCACTTGAGCAGCAAAATAGAACAGATACTACTAACCGACTTAAATACCAAGTGTTAGGGACTTAGAACATATGCTTGATCACTGCAAAGTGGTTCACATTTCCTTTAGAGAGTGTGTTTGGGCGAAGATTGCCGTCGGAGTGTAGCCAATGAGCTATGGAACACTTTTTTTATACCTTGGCTTATATTAGAAGCACATTCATGAAATCTTTAGGGTTAATTTACTCCAGTGGGCTATGCTGCTTATTAAGATAAATTACTTGGATTCTTTTCTGCTGCAATGCATTAATCTGAAGCAATATTTTCAGGTGACAGAGGTATACAATTTCTCCCAGGATGATTTGATGACAGAAGACATTTTCATCTTGGATTGTCATTTGGAAATCTTTGTTTGGGTTGGACAGCAGGTTGACTCCAAAAGTAGAATGCAGGCTCTAACAATTGGCGAGGTATGGCTGGTTTTACTAGAAGCCATCAACATGCTAGTATAATTTAGTGGATAGTGTTTTGAAGACTTTGTTATGTATTTTCAGTCAGATTAATGTTTATTTAGGTCCTATGACATTTCTGTATCATTAGAAAATCGTTAGGTTTTGCTTAAGCATTCTTGTGTCTTAAGCATCACATTGTTTATCATCATATTAGAATTTTTAAAGTTACGTGCAAATTTATATTGACTTCTTTTTAATTTTGAACAGAAATTTCTTGAGCATGATTTTCTTCTAGAAAAATTATCTCGTGTAGCTCCAATATATGTTATCATGGAAGGGAGTGAGCCACCTTTTTTCACGCGCTTCTTTAAATGGGATTCTGCAAAATCTTCAGTAAGTTCTCAATATAATATTCATATGACTACTGGTCGTTTTAAAATCCTGACTCTTGGCAATTCCTTTTACTTTGCAGATGCTGGGAAACTCATTTCAAAGGAAGCTTACGCTTGTGAAAAGTGGGGGTGCTCCACTTTTGGATGTAAGGCATTTTCTCCCTCCCTTCTTACAATCACTAAATAAATGTTCCTTGCTTAAAATATTTATTCATTTTTAGTATTATTTTCTTGTTAGAAATACAGGGAATGATATTCCGATTCAACTTAAAATACATTTGTCGTGACCCCTTTTTTATGTAAATATTGGGACAATAACACATTCAATTTTAAGGATCCATAATTACTGCTGCTAATTTGGGTTGTGTGGAAAATGTTGTAACATATAATGTAGTCATTATGCATATTCAGTGCTTATTATATAAATATATTAAATACGTTGGGTGGTCATAAATGTTCTAATAGTTCCACTATAAAAAGGAACAGAAAAAATTATATTATAAAAAACTGTTCCATTTCTGCAGCTAATTATCTCCTATCCTAAAATTAATTATAATTCTATGCATATCTACTTGTTTAGGGAAGGAAAAGTGATTTTATTAATGATTGGGTGGGTCAATCGTCTGATATCAATATCGCCCCCAAGTTTTGAAATGAAAGATTCAGTCAGTCCCAGTTGAGCGACACATGCTTGAGAAAATAAAACATTATATTAATCTTAGGACATGTGTATTCTGATCCTTGATTAAGTAACCGATACAAGCTTGAGTTGAGTGGGTTTCAAATCTAATTATTTCATGATATAGATGTAAGTTGTAACTACTTGTTTACATTTTAACCTCTGATCATACTGATGTACTTGATCTTTTAATCTGCTCTGCCTTGCTACTTTGGAGGAAAAAATACTTCAGTCTATTTTGTTTCTGTTTTGCATTTTTTTCTTTTTGGTTGTTGAACACCTGGTATATTTCAGAAACCCAAACGTAGAACACCGGTATCTTATGGGGGAAGGTCAAGTAGTGTGCCAGATAAATCCCAACGTTCATCCCGCAGCATGTCTGTCAGTCCTGATCGTGTTCGTGTAAGGGGCAGGTCTCCAGCCTTTAATGCTCTGGCAGCTACTTTCGAGAATCCTAATGCTAGGAACCTTTCAACCCCGCCTCCAGTAGTTAGAAAGCTCTATCCAAAATCTGTGACACCAGATTCTGCAATACTGGCACCAAAATCTGCAGCCATAGCTGCACTTAGTTCTTCTTTTGAACAGCCACCTTCAGCACGAGAAACTATGATACCTCGGTCACTTAAAGGTAAACAACAGATGAGATAATTGAACGTTCCTCTCCCTCTCCTGCTTTGAGTAATGCTTTTAGTGTTTTAATTTACTTAAAAATATGCTTTATTTATTTTTGGCTGTTGCAATGTGAAGTGAGTCCAGTAATGCCAAAATCAAACCCTGATAAAATTGACAAGGAGAATTCTGTGAGCACCAGAGTTGAATCTCTTACCATACAGGAAGATGTGAAAGAGAATGAAGTTGAAGATGAGGAAGGTCTTGTGATTTATCCATTTGAACGCCTTAAAATAACAAGCACAGATCCTATAACAAGTATTGATGTGACTAAGCGAGAGGTATACAGGATTATCTGGCTATAAAATCTCTTTTCTACTTGTTTTTCATCCTTTTGTTGTTTACTTCCATTCTTTGTAGTTGCAATTTAAATTTATTTTCTATTTCATTTATCTGCTGTATGATGTATACAGACTTATCTATCATCTGCGGAGTTCAAAGAGAAATTTGGGATGTCCAAGGATGCCTTTTACAAGTTGCCCAAATGGAAACAAAACAAACTCAAAATGGCCCTTCAGTTGTTCTGATTCTTGAAAGTTTACCCAGCCTTCTGTCAGCTCCCTGCAGTTTAAGTTGCAGGTAGAAGAATTTTTTATTATAAAATTTTAGTTATTCTTTCCTTCGTTGACATTTTTATGTTTACTTCTTGTAGTGTGTGTTAGATCTCAAGGGTGCTGCTCTGTTTTGCAATGAGGAAGTAAAAGGGGACTGGATCAGTATTTTTTTTAGCATAGCTGCATCTGCTCCCTAGAAACTTTTCATGAAGAGAAACTAAGAGATTTTCCACCTCTCTCCCACCTCTTTCCAATGGTTTGAATGTTTAGGGTTATTTCTTTGTTGAGTTAGCTGTGTGGCATTAATTTTATAGGCCAGAGTTTGTTTGTGAGTTTGCTTTTATTTTTATTATTTTTGGGGTCTCATGCTAGTCTTCATTTAATTTTTTAATTTAAATTGGTTTGGTAAAGCAATTTGGGTTGCAAAATGCGGTCTACGTAGGTTGTATTGATATTGAGGATGAAGTGTGTACAGTGAGTGTAACAATCAGTGAACTCGTAATTTGTTTTGGAAATAAAGTGTGATTCTTTATTGTCAATTGCACAGCCAGATTTGCTCATACACATACATGTAACAAGTTAACTAACATTGTCAATTTATTTGGTATTATAGTAGCTATTGACTTGATGTTGAATCTCATTATTCCTCACCGTTAGGGAAACTATGATTTCCTGCAACTAATCTAAATTCCCCACTTAGACTAATCTTACGACAGACTTAATTAAAAGGAAACTCAAACCCACAGAGAAAATTACTTGACCAAATATTTGTTGGAGCATCAACTTTCCCTTTTTGCTATTTACACCCTTCCTCATTTTTATTATCAAATTTGATTCCAGTACCGCTTTTATGCTTCAGTTTGCTTTTATTCTGTATAAAATTAGATTCCAGAAATAAAAAACAACAAAATTGACTTCAAGAAATTCAATTCTGGAAGTCATATTTATATGCGTTTTGAAAAGAAAAGAGAACACGGATGAGGTTTTGAGCGTCTGTCTCTCGTTCACTATAAATATTTGTTGGAGCTGAAATTTGTTGATTTCAACACTGCAAAATACTTTTTGGGGTTGTTTCTTCATAAATACTTCTTAAAATACTTAAAATATCATTTATTTTATTCATGTTTTATATTTCGGACTTCCATATTATTTCCAAGTTAGAAATACTTTTCGAATAACCCAGAATGAGTTTTTTTTATAAAATAATATATATATATATATT
>Ga0123341_1003549_pt1 | contig 13410 bp, 8 predicted proteins | sample Turbeapinknodule_FD_89959 | JGI IMG/M metagenome (GOLD analysis project Ga0123341, IMG submission 89959) | Root nodule microbial communities of legume samples collected from Mexico - Turtle bean Mexico pink nodule | ecosystem: Host-associated > Plants > Roots > Nodule | place: Mexico: Nepantla... | reverse complement strand
TATATATATTATCTTAGCGGTTATTCTTATAATAAGATAAGCGAAAGAAATGATTAGATGGCATTTAATGATTGAAAAAGGTGATGATATAAATATAAAAAATGATGAGATGGTGAAGAAAGTATATTTAATGAACTCAATAATTGACATAGAAATGGACAAGAATTGAAAGGGTTGTGTAGATTATAAACGTAGCGAATGTGGTGCGATGTATTATGTGAGATTTAGCACTTGAATACGTGTGTAGAAATGAAACGATGAAAGTGGAAGAAGTGCATCGTAGTAAGCAAAAAAAGATGATTGGATTAAAAATGAAAAGCGAAAGGGACATGTCTATTTGTCGTATACGTCACCTAGTTTCCCATGGTTTTGCTGCCACATGTTTTTCCCATTGCCACTGGTTTCATTGACATGGTTACACCTTATTCAATGTTCCATTCATTTTTTTATCTCTTCCTCCCTTCCAAAACCTACCCTCTCATCCATAACCTAATCATCTCTATCTCCTTCCGTCTAGTCACTTTTTTTGGATAGTATTTATATACGGTTTTCAATGTTCCTCTATATGATAGTACTCATCTCTCTCTCTCTCTTCCATTTTGTGGGTGATAAAATCTCAAAAATATATGCAGTGAAAGACACCCATATTTGCAGATTCTGAGCAATAAAAACAAACTAGGTTAGAGGATGGCTAGATTCCACGTTTTATTTCTTCTATATACTTTAATGCTACCTTGTTTTCTTACATGAACACACGTAATTCCTAGGATCAGAAAGCTACAACAACTATTGACAACTAACTAATGGAGGCTAATGTCACAAATTTGCTGTCTCTATGTACTCATAATTGCCACCACTCGGATTTCTGTACTCGTACTCTCTCAAGTTTCTTATGGATTTAAAGAGGAAGAGTCGTTCAAATATTAGTTAGTTTATGATAGACACAACTAAAGATTAAATTTAATATTGATTTTATTTAAAATATTCACACATTGCAATGTTGAAGATCCACATAATAATTTAAGGTCTATTGTTAGTTTATTGATCTTATCGAATCATTTATAATATGTTATCTTACACACAAATTATCATTCGGTGTGAGAGGTGTATATTAGAGGTTTCAAAAAAACTTATAATCCAAAAATTAATTGATTGTGTACCTACATATATACTCATTTAAAAAAAAATGATAAACTCCAACAAGATTAAAATAGTCTTTTTTTATTAATAATAAAATATTACAATGGTTATTTAGCATTTTAAAGGAAAGTGTGAAGTGAGAGTGACTAATTAGGGAAACAAACAAAAAACGCAGCAGGAAAAAACTGACAAAGAAATATTTAACCACATCTTTTACTTTTTTTTCACTTAAATATAAAAAGAAATAAAATATAAAATTGATATTTTTCCAAGTTTCTTCTCTTCATAATAAATGTGCAACTTTGTTATTATAACTTTTAATTTATTTATTCATTATTATTTAAAATGACAATTTTTTTATTTTTGGGTTTCGTTATCTTCAAACAAATATAAATGTAATTTATACTTTATTTTGTTTTTATTTCTTTTTCTTTTGTTTTCAGCTTCTTTCAGTTTTAACAGATTATCAATAATGTATAATTGATTTATTAGGACTCCTAATATAGACTATAGACATGTAGATTATGAATATACATAAAATCATGCATAATCAATTAGGTAAATTCTTACTATGCTATTTAAAAAAACTATATAATCGAATTAGGTAAACATTTACACTATACTATTTAAAAAATTATATAATCGATTATACTTGAAAGATAATTAGTTATATAGGTGCATTACATGAAAAAACAAGTGGGACAAACGAGACAATTTAAATAAAATCATAATTCAAATTGAATTTGTCTCATTTCTAAAGTCTTACCCGAAGAAGCTTAATATGTGGACCCATCAATTTCATACCTCTCATTTCTTAACATTTTTATTAATACAAATCGATTTCATCAACTCTCCTACATTGCCTCCAACAATCCATGTATGAAACAATGTAGCTTAAAGAATTAAACCAAAAATTGTTATGCAAATTATTCATATTTCGTCACCAAGTTGATCTTATTGAATTTAGTTACAAAGACAAATTAAAAACGTCAATATAATATTTTGAGTTCCAAGTAAAAGCATTTTCAATTTAATTATCTCGTGGAGTACTTTCGTGTCGATTTCTGAGTGATGTATATGCGAATTAAATTACTTTTATATAAACATTTCGTTTTTTTTACACAAAAGTAAACATTCCATATATAAGAATAGAAATAGAAAATATATTAAAAGTTCCAAAGTTAAAAAAAAAGTGTGGTGTGGAACAAGGGGCAGAAAGAAGGAATCATATCTTTCCTTTCCAACATTATCCACATCCATGGTATAAACATTCCACGTTTTACATTTAAAACACGAAAATATATAACCTTTGTCTCTCAACATTTCCAAGTTCAAGTGGAAATTACCCCTAGATTGCCTTAGAAACAAATTCAAGGATATTCTTAAATCAGAAAAATGTGATTCTTAGAAAAATGTTATTCTCATCTAAAGGCACATGGTTCACATACATAGCTTGAAAACCTTTGAAGCAGAAAAAAAAATGAAACAGATAAGGATATTCCTTTATTCAACAACAGGATCCTCCAGTGGATTACAGGCACTGCTTGCTCACAAAATAAGAACTAAACTCCAAAACTAACGTAAGCAGTGGTTATTTGTTTCTTTTCTGTGCTGAGTGTGCTTATTTTATGGCAATACAAAAATACTTGTGATGTTGATCACAGAGTTCAGCAGAAAGAAGTCCAAAATCGAGACCAAAATTGGGTAGTTCTGAGGATAAAGAGACTCGCCTAGCTAGCAACAATAGTTTAGACTCATGTTAGATAATTGATTTGACAAACTAGATCCACCACCCAAATCTCTTTTCTTGGGCTTCAGTAATGGAGGTACCCACTCACCAATAATATCAGTATGTTCATCACCAATGACATCACCGTTTGATCCCACATAAGTTTCTCTTCCACCACCTGCATGGTTAGCCTCTTTTCGACTCACGGAGAGCCACTTGGCTTGCATGTATGAAGCGGTTCTCCATGGAGGCACGTGAAGACCCTTCTCTCTTAGGCACTGTTTAGCAGCAGAACACAGCAAGGAAATTATGTTGCACAGCTTCTTCTCAGTCCCAACAAAAATGTCAGGAACTGAATCTGTCAATTCTTTATAGTGTTGTGTAGGCCTCGCAACTTCAAATTGGGACCTGAAATCTATATCTACAATCACCCTCAAAGGTTTACCATAATCCTCATCCTCTGGTATCACCTCAATATACTCGTATTCACCTGTTCATGTTTGCACAAACACAAAAAAAAAGGATAAATTTCACTTCATAGTCCATAGTGCCTTGTGTCCCCACATTAATTTTGACATCCAAGGACAGATTTCAAATTTTAACATAAGAACTACCAAAAGGGTACATCATGTCTGCCTTAAATTTTTACACCTATCTCCTTAGCACAGTAAACCAAATAATCCAAATATGTAGCAATTGAAGTCCAAATTTGGATATTTCATTTGGGTACACAGATTTAACTAGAAGTGGTGAAAAGGCAGATAAAGAAAGACCCACCAGCAGGACAACCCAAAGAGGTGGCCCAAGACGTGTGGCATATAGAAGCATTAAGGCCATCCATTTTCATCCTCATAGCAAGCCATCTACTGAGACTAGTTCTTTTCTCTGCAACCTTTCTACCTCTCATATGCTTCAGTACACACTTCAACACCTTAGCCTCAGCTGCTGCATCACCCTCACTCCTTAGAACATCCTGAAACCATAAACAACATAGAGAAAACAGATAAGAGACAACCTTAAAACCAAGACAAAGATGGAGAAAAAACTGGAGACATAGAACAGTACCTACCTGCAGAATAAAATATTGGGTTGTGTGGCTTAAGGTGTGGCAATTTGAGGAAGTGGAAGTTGTGGAGGATGTTGATTCGGATTCTATAAAATCTTGCACCATTTGTACCAACTCGTCTTCCTCTAAACTTGCCATCTCCGTTTTGTGAAAGTCAAAAGAGAAGTGGAAATTAGTGTGAGGTTTGGATTTATTATATATAACATGGAATGGCGGTGGAAACAGCACCTCTGTGGTGACAGATCATAGATGAGGTTCAGTGCTGATAAGCTTAATATATATTAAATCAAGGAATAATTTTTTTTATAAATAAAATAGGTTAAAAATGTTGCTGAGGTATACTGTCGGAATATCCTTATCTTAATTCTTTGTTTTAGTAATCATGAAAATGACACAACTATGTATTTTCAATGTATTCTAGAATTATCTCTCTCAAGACTTTCCTTTTTCTTAATCACGCAAATTCGCTATCCGAAAATCATTCTACTCAGTGAAAACAATTTAATTAAGAACAAAATTTTATTAAACTATTTTTTATTGGTGATACTTTGAACATTAGAACTAGATTATTAAATATTTTAAAAAAAAAAATCTTAGTTCACGCGACTTCAACCAATCTATATGTTTTAAGATTACTTCAAACATTCCAACCAACATAATATAATTAATATATAATTATTATTTGTTCTTGTTAGAGAGATGAGAATTGTTGAAATCTTTGTCTTCTTCCTTTTTTTGAGCAGGTTATTAGGGTGTTGCTGGGATCCTTCTTGTCTTTGTATCTTTCCTTCAGCTCTCAGTCTCGGGTGAACGCCAAAATGGGGAAGTTACCTGCAGAAGGCACTCTGACGGTCAAGTCAGTAAAGCGGGTGATCGACACTCGGGTAGGTGCACAGTAATAAATGACGTACTTTTCTTCTTGAAAATCGCGCTATTTATATTATTTTAATGGACTTACCTTATTGGGTCTGAATTAGTGGAATGGATCACACTTATGACTGTATTACTTAATCCTTAATGATATATTAACTTCACTGACCTTGATTTGAGCATTAATCGGTTGTGGTGGTTTCCCTTGTATCGGCCAAGTTTCCCTTGTATCGGCCAGATTTTCCTGATCTCGGTCAGGATGACCGAATCTCGATCTCACCCATACTAGTACATTATTATTATTATTATTATTATTATTATTATTATTATTAATATTTATAATAATAATAAAAATAAGTGACATTTAACTAATAAATATTTGTTTGAGTAATATTTCTCATTCTAGTTTTCATTCTGTTCTCACAAACTTAAAATATGGTACGGCCAAGATAGCAGTACTTTGATTTGAATGATATTTTTTTATATAAGTGATTTAGTTTCTTTGATTTGAATGACATTTTTTCATATAAATGATTTAATTTTTTAGTTTTGATTGTTTAAATTAAGTTCTTGTACCTTTTATAAAATAGTAAATTTTAGTTTGATATTTTATTTGTTGTTAAATTTATAATAGATGATTAATATTTTATTTAAATAAAAGTTTACTCGTATAATATATCAGAAATGATATGACCCTGATATGTTGAATTAATGTTGGAAAATAGAATTTAAAAATTGATAAAAATAGGTGTTTAATTTAAATTTTGAACCGAGCAATCAAACACAAAACTACCTTAACACTAATTAACTTGATTTATATATTCAAAATATAGTATATATAATTAAATGTGTACAGAACTAAAATATGTGCAAAATATAAAATTGTAAAAAATATTTATTGTTTCGTTTGAATTGATTTTAAATCAGAGTTTTGCGATTTAAATTGAACTTATTTTTATGATTTTTATTCTGCTTCTTCTATTCAAGCATGATATTAAATAATACATCCATTTCCTAAACATATAAATGTTTCAAGACCAACTCAAAGTAAAATTTAGCCAAATATTTCAAATTTAAGGAAGGTGCCCCACTTTTATTAATGGACTTATCAAAATTAATCTTCCACCTATAGTTTTTCTCTTGTGAATTCTTAATCACGATTTTTTTTTCTTAGCTTTTATTATATCTTACTACTCAACTGGGCCGTTCAACTCTTCTATTTCATCTGCGCAATCCCTCTCTTCATATGGGCCTGCCTAAAACTAATTTGTACCAACACTGTAGGGCTTTTATTTCCTGCACCCCATTTATGAACCTGCACCCTCATAATTGGGTGAAATGACGCCGCTTCTGCACCATCACCACTGCAAAAGAAGAAGAAGAAGAAAAGAAAGAGAACCTGAAACTAGAAGAAGAAGAATAATAAACATAATCTATTTTCATGAATTTTGTTATGAAAAACTCATTCCAAAAAATATATCCTGAAAGATACTATATACGTTCGAAAAGTTTATTTCAAAATTCTTGTTCTAAAAGATTTATTATAGAATGTATTTCATACGTTTCAAAATCTTTAACTTGTTCCAGAAATCCTAATATGTTCTATAATGTATTTAATGAATTTCGAAAAGTGTAAAATAGTCATTTTGGAAATTATAAGGGATCAGGTTTAAAAATGAGGGATGCAGGAAGTAAAATCCATCTTGTATCTTATTTAGCACCATGTTTTTTATTTAGAATCCAGCCCAATTCTCTCGCATTTCACCTATTGTATATTTCTAAGTCAAGTTCTTTGCTTTATCTTATGAGTTCGTTCTGAAGCTTTCTTGAGAAATGATTGCATAATCTTTACCAACTAGTCTTTCACTCAAAGAGTTAGTACACTCAAGCTTTATTTTAGTCTTGTTTCAGGTAACATTAATTATCATGTAACACAGCATCGACCTAAAAGAAAAATGTTGGAGATCTCATGTCAACACCCTTTATAGTATATTAGTTAGTGCAAACCTCATCTTAAAAACTGATTTTATAAGGTTGAGTTAGATTTAAAGTTCACTTAATACTTTTATATATGTATGATGTGCTGTGATTTGATTTATGTATATATGTAAACACTTTATATTTTTTACTTTATTTACTTTAATTTAAACACTTTAACCTTCTTGAGACTTTCCTTTCAAATTTCAAATCATCTTAAATCAACTTTCTCAATTTTTCTTCCCAATCCAAACAAAACATTAGAATGTGATCCATCAAACATGTAAATTATGGCCATGTTGGACAAAATCACATTTGGTAGAGATCTGATCAGTGGCAGAGCAAATTATTAGACATAAAAATGGATTTTGAATCACCACACACATCAAGAACAAAACTTAAGAATGTGATTTTGTTTATTTGATACGATAATGTTACCTAGCAAAAATTGGTGTCAAACAACAACCAGTTTTATACAAATGAGGCGTGTCATAAGCCAGAACAGACAAGTTAATAAGAATTTAATTATTGAGGAAATATTTCATTGTCAACACTAGAAGAACACGTGTTTTGACCTATAAACATTTATTGGTCAATAAATGCTCATCTATTTCCTTGATCTCAAAAACAAAATTAAAATGATTTATTTGGTTCAAACAACAAACTCCAAAGTCTCTCTTTTGGCATTCCTTTCTAATAAATTAACAATTATTACAAACTTGCTAATTTGAGATCCAACAAAACAACAACAACGCCCTCTTTTTAATAACAATCTTCTTTTCCTCTCCATCAACAACCTCTGCCATGAACCTGCCGGAATTTCCCTCCGGCAGTGGCGCCGCAGCATCTTCCCCGCCGGGGAAGAAAGAGCTCCAGCTCCAAGGGACGCGTCCACCGCCGCTCAGAGTTAGCAAAGACTCCCACACCATCCACAAGACCCGTAAGCCGCCGCTGCCCCCCACCGCGCACCTACCAGCGCCGCCACCGGAGAACCGAAAGCCGGTGATAATCTACACCGTGTCTCCCAAAGTCCACCACGTCCCCGTCAACGACTTCATGAACGTCGTCCAGCGCCTCACCGGACCATCCTCCGGCGACGTTTCGCCGGCAGCGAGGCTAGCCGCAATCGAGAGGACAAGTCCATCGGAAAGGGAGAAGGATCACGGAGGAGAGGAGGATGTGGCGTTGATGATAGAAGGAGTGGAAGTGGGTCAGTTCCCCGGAATATTGTCGCCGGCAACGTTGCCTCCGATATCGCCAGGGTTTTTCTCCGAGTCACAGACAACGTCGTTTTGGCACGACCTGAGCCCATTCTGGTCAACTAACAGCTTCGTCTCAAGTCCGTCGGGGCTGTTTTCCGCCGCCGCGTTTTCTCCGCTGTCGTCGCCCGACATCTTTAATCTATTCGACTAATTTTAATTTTCATTACCACTTTCCGTTTTTTTTTTTTGGTGTGGTGATTATTGATTAGGTTTGGAAAGGGGAAATGGTGGAAAATTCAACTATGGCTGACTTTTGTGGCACAAGTTTTGTAGTGCGTAGATATTGTTTGTGGTTCCAAAGGGAAGAATAAAATTACAACATCACGACTCTTCAATTCTAAGTTTCAAACTATGGTCATTCAGTGATCCACTACTCTGTGCTGCACTACACATTATGCTCACTTCATTTGTTTCCATGGATTGCCCTTTATTTTCTTTCATCTATTTCTTTAGTTTAAATTTGGTCCCAAGAAGCTGCACTATAGATTTTTCAACTTCTTCTTCTTTGTGACCAGGAAAGTTCTTCTTTGTGACCAAGAAAGTTCTTCTTTGTGACCAGGAATGTTCTTCTTTGTGACCAAGAAAGAAAGATTGATGTTTAATATAATTTCTTTTGACATTCTGCCTCACTAGAAGAAGAATAAGAGAGAAGAGTGACTGCACGTATAATTTAGAGAAAAAAAATTCATTTATAAGGAGTAGAAACTTTACCTTCATGATCACATTTCCCACAATCAGAAAGGATAACTATATTGTTACCACTAGTGATATTGAAAAAGGTTTGAATGAAAAAAGAAAAGTCTCAAATATGTTCTAGATGAAATTATTTTTTTAAGAATAACATTTATATATGTAAATAAATAAGTCACACAATATCCATAAAACAGTCAACAAAATAAATGATTGGAATTTGTATGATAATGGATACAAGATTATTCTATTTTTAATCTTTTAAAATCTCAATTAAACATCACTGGATTTTTATTATCCCTAAAAAAATTCCAGTAGTCTCGATTAAATATCATTATATCTTTTTTTTAATGTTTAATGTTTTTCATTGAGTACCATGAGACTTTTTTGACAACAAAAATCTCTAAAAATCCCAATTAAATATACCTCTTTAGTCTTTATAATTTATTTATTTTTAATCCTTGAAAGTTTAGACAACATACACAATAATATATTAAGAAAATATACCTATACGGACTAAAAAAAATCAAAGTAACATTTATAAGAACTAAAATAAATAATTTTTAAGAACAAAGGATAAAGTTTCTGAAATTAATTAAATTATATAATTTTGCTGTATTTAAACGAGTTTCTTTAAGAGCAGGATTGTAAGAAAATGTTTTGGGTCACAGTGATAAGAAAACCTTGCCAAAATAACTCCCGAATTCAAGTTGTGACTATTGATGTCAGTATAATAATCAAACACGTTAAAGGCCCTCCAAATCTATATTTGTTTGGTATCAATTTCAATTTTAACGAAGAACACACTTAAATTTAGTAGTTTGAAATAAATAATGACATGTGAACACACGCATAAAAGACTCACTATGCAGTACTTATGATTCAACATAAACCTGCACTTCATGTTCACATTGTTATGCCCTTAGGAAGAATAGTTAATTGAGATGGGTAGTTCCAAGCTATAAGAAAACATCAAAATGCAATTCCCAGACTCAGAGAATGATAAGTTGGAAATGAAAACAATCGTGTGCAAAGATGTGTAACCTAAGGCAACGAAAATTTCAAACATGAATATGCTATTTACTTTTCGTTTCTTCTTTTTTCTATTTTTTTCTGATTTTGTTTCCAAAACAATGGTTTTCAGCTGCTTTGGATGAAAATGGAATGAGGGTGATAAAAATCAGTACCATCCCAATTCCAATTCCTCTGAATCACATTTCAGAAAGGAGGATAGCAAAAGTTTACGTTTGTTTCGAACCAATGATGAACTTCTTACTTCGTGACAATAAGGGGGTAGGGTGACAGAAAAACACCGAATCAATGCAAACGGAGCAAAGTTCAGGAGTGAAATATATTTTGCTTAAACCACAAGATGGCAAGGTAAAATTATGCCAAACCTGGAGAGAAACATCAAATAATAAGCTAACTTGTTATATTTACAAAGTTGTGACTCAACAGCACCCTTCAAAAATCCATCAAAACCTAATAATGCACCTAACATTTTTGGCATCCTCACCAGGAAGGTTGTATAGGAAAAACACAAGAAGAATCAATTGGTAATTAGACTTCAAATATTTTCATGTTCGTATACGGTAGAATTCCAGTTTGCCCCAATCAAAGTGCCAACTCTCTCACCTTTAATAGCTTTCTCAATGTTACCAGGTTTGTTTAGATTGAAGACAACAACTGCATCATAAGGGAAGGACAGAGACAGCTTATCGAGGTGAGTCACTTCAGTTTAGATGGGGTAAGAAGACAATTAAACTAATACTAATTAAAAAAAAGTTCATATAAAAGGTTTATATGCACGATGTTACCTGGAATATTATTTTCCTGGCATAAAGTTATCGCAGTCATGTCCATCACTGACAGATCTCTTGAAGTTACCTCCTGATATGTTAGTGTGTCATGAAGACGTGCTTGTGGATTACGCTTTGGGTCGTCTTCATAAACTCCATCAACGTTTGTTGCTTTCAGTACAACCTCTGCATTAACTGAATAAACGATGGAATATAATTTAGCCACTGCAATACTTCACCTCGTATACTAATGTGAAAACATATTTAGCACAGACATTAACAAATTGACGTAAAAAATCTACATCCCTGGCCAAGAAGTGATAGAGATAACATTGTAAATAAAGCCATCAACAATAAACAGAGAGACTTAGTGTGGTAGTGATGTAAACCCATGAGGGGTTTAACTTAATTGTGGACCGATTACCTCAAATCTTAAAAGAAAGTTTTGAATAATTTAATCTTGATTTTGAAAAAATCATGAAAAGAAATATTACAAGATAATATTTTCAAAAAAATGTTAGGAATTATAAAACACCTTAACTCACTCAAATTTCATAAATAAGCAAAATGAATTCACATTATGAACCAAATTGAATTAAATGAATGAGTTTTCCTTATATAAAAAGTATGTTGGAAAGGGATTAGCCAAACACTTCCCTTTCCTAATCCTATATCCAAACAAAACAGAGAAAATAAAACTAAGACAAGGAAAGTTTAGCTTATTCCTACTAAATTTAAAACAAAAAAATTAAATCCATTTTTAGGATAAAAACAGGTAGGGTCACACAACAATAAAACTATAACATACTCTCTGCACATCGGAGTGCTGCAGCAGTATCTGTGGTAAAGAATGGATTTCCAGTTCCAGCAGCAAAAATAACAACCCTTCCTTTTTCCAAATGCCTCACAGCCCTTCTCCGTATATATGGTTCTGCAACCTCAGACATACGAAATGCAGTCTGCACCCGAGTAGGAATGCCAATACTCTCCATTGTTGCTTGAAGAAATATAGCATTCATGACAGTGGCCAACATCCTAGAGGATAAATTAAACAAAATTAGCAAAACGAGGAGTATTACTTCAACCGTATTATACACTTTTAGTGACCCAAAGTACATTGGATCATGGCAAATTGGAAATGCAAATGAACAACCAGCACAGAAGAGCCCTGACTTTATCTATGAGATAAAATTAACAGACTTTTGTGAGCACGCAAAAAGAGTTCTGACAGAAGATCTAAGGTAGGCACTTGAGAAAGATTGAGGAAATCACCCAATATAATCAGCAGACGAGCGGTCTAGTCCACTACTTCCAGCCCAGGAGGATCCACGGAAGATGTTACCTCCACCAACTACTAGTGCAACCTGAAACATAAGCCAGCCAACTCATAACACCAAAATCTAAAAACCAGTTAAAAAGCTTTGAATAAGTTCAAGTAAAATGTTCTAACTTGCAGTGGACTCTCCCAATTTCACTTCCAAATACAAAATAGATCCATGTAACACTTCAAAAGATTAATTTGTAAAACACATCAATAATCAATAACAATCCCCCAAAACTACTGCAAATCTCACTCAATTAGCCAAATGCACTATAAGTTGTGAGGACGCAGCTGAAAAACCACATCAGAAGAAACAGAAATGTATTAGTCTAAAAAGAATCCATTGTAGTCACCTCAATGCCAAGGCGAGTCACTGCTGCCACTTCCCTTGCGATGGCCATGGTTATCTGTATCCAACCATAAAAAACAAATTCAGAAACACTGCCGAGAACATCATGAAATAGGAAAATGCTTCAATTCTTTTTGTTTTCAGTAAGTGCTCATTGCCACTCCTCTCTAATAAACTTTTTCTCTTATTTCCCTAAAATGTCCCTTTTAAGTATCCAAGCCACCTATACACCCATCTAAACTTATTACTTTTTATCTTGTCATGAGTTCCCGTCTATTGGATCATAGACATGATTCTATGTCAGTCATTGACACCACAACTTTTTTACACAGAGGATCAAATACATTATCCTCGTAACTTGAATCGTCTCTACAACCTGTGAACGCATGGTGTTTAACCACTAAGTCAACCCGTGAGTTTCCATCTAAACTTCTAATTAACAATTACAAAACTTATTATAAACAATCAAGGCGTTAAAATAACAGAAAAAACATCCTGCTCTTGCTCCTGCAAGTTAGAAGTTGTAATTATATAAAGAAGAACTCAACAGACAAATAGAGTGACAATGCTACCTTTGGGTCAATGTTCTGAGAATTGTCTCCTGCAAGTGCTTCTCCACTGACTTTGAGCAAAACCCTTCGCCATTTAAAAGATGGATTGTTATTTTCATTCATTGAGAGTTCCAAGTGAGCCCTGGCCGGGATGGGCTTCCTGCCAACAAATTATTTTTTCAACCACAACAATTCCCATCGGAGTTCCACTGAAGCATTTATACAAAAAGCATTTATACCAACACAATAAGAAGAAGAAAAAAACCTGAATTCGATTGGCTCAGGGGAAGAGCCCATTTCAGAATAAGAAGAGCGAACAGCGAAATTTGCGTGAGGGGCTGAACTGCGGAGTGTAGAAGTGAAGGAAGGGGAGAGGGTTTTCGGAAGACATAAGAGTGAAGATGAATGAAGAGAAGAAGAAAGAGAGAAAGAGAAGAGAGAAGTGGAGACTGCCATTAGAGAGCTTGGCTCTGTGCTGTTGCTGCCACCAAACCCTCAGTTGCAGAGGTTTTAGTTGCCGCTCAAGATAACTTTGATTTTTTTTTTAATTTTCAATTTCATTTCCGACAATAATCATAGTATATATATATATATATATATATATATATATATATATATATATATTTTTCAAAAACAATTTCTCTTTTCAAATATCT
>Ga0123341_1003548_pt1 | contig 13412 bp, 9 predicted proteins | sample Turbeapinknodule_FD_89959 | JGI IMG/M metagenome (GOLD analysis project Ga0123341, IMG submission 89959) | Root nodule microbial communities of legume samples collected from Mexico - Turtle bean Mexico pink nodule | ecosystem: Host-associated > Plants > Roots > Nodule | place: Mexico: Nepantla... | reverse complement strand
ATTTGAAATGATTTTAGAGGGAAAAAATGATCATTAACCTTTTTTAAAAATTTATTATTCTCAATCATTATTTTTTTAAATAGTACCATTTTCATTTGTTAACTTTTACTTCCGAAGGAGTCAGATTTGTCGGAAGACATAGTTTTGAGACAATGATAGATTATGTTCATGAAAAAGAAACAATTTTTTTATTGGAATAAATGTAAATAAAGTTAAATAGTTTTAAGGGGAGTTCTACCTTTTGTTATTTTAAATCCTTTGAAGGGTGTGGTTAGAGCAGTTCAACGTTTTCAAATTAAAAACTTTTCCAAATGACATTTCTTCCTACTTTAAAGTTGTTAAAACAAATTTTAAATTGGACAATAGATTTTGTTGGTTCGTATGGTTGATGAATCTTTGACTTTCAGGTATATAATAAAAAAAAATTGCATGCTGAATTATTTGATATCTTCTTTTCAAACCTTTTTAATAATCTTTGTAATCACTAGTCACCACTGTGTATTCATGTTAATTTTCTTAACTCTCACACAAGTTTGGTTTGGTTGAAAGGTCAGACATAACAGTCATTCAAGAATCAATGACTCGTCAAAATTACAGTTTCTGGTTCATCGCATAATAATTACAATAATAATGGTAAAAAATTGATTCATTTCGAGTATTTTTTTCTCACCAGTTTCATCCATAATCTCTATATTTAACTCCTTTATTTTTCACAGATTATACTATTATGCTTCGAGTGTTAACCATTCATTGCAAGAAGAGAACAAACCTTATCCTCAAATCACTTTTAAGTCTATAGAATTATTATGGGATTAACTAATGGTATATAAAAACACTTATATTCTCATTACATTTATTCATATTTTATAAACAAGTAGTAAATAAAGGTGATGCTCTGTAAAATTTGTTCTTATATCCTTGTTATCAAAATATCATTGATAAAAGGAAATTAGTAGCAGTGAATCCATGGTTGAAATTAAAAATATTGATCATCCTATTTAAATATAATCAATTTATATTATTACATTATTATAATATAATTGTGAAGTTTCTTGGGAGTAAAATGACCGAGTAGCATATAATTTTGAAAAGAAAACCGAGTCAGAGTACATAGATTTGTAGACTTGGTCTTGCAGAGCTTGCTGAGTCCTAAAAACGACAGTGTCTGTGTCTGTGTCTCTGAGAGTGACCATTGTGAAACCGCGTATTGCTTTTCTGCCAATCTCCTTCTCATAAAAACCTCTTCTCTAATAACTATTCGCTTAACCATGAAATTAATGAGTTCTTTCACTATTCATTTCCAACTTCATGGCAGCTTTACTCATTGATCGCTCCTTCTTCTGTCACCTCTTCCTTTTCCTTTTTTGTCTTCCATCCATAAACACTCTCTCCACTGTTTCCATTTCTCAAACCTCCAATTCAAACCAAACATTTATTTGTGTCTTGCAACATCCAAATCAACAAGGACAATCAAATCTCAACTGCACCACCTTTCCCCAGGCTCAGACTCAGGCTATTACGCTTGATGTGAATCCTAATGTCACCTACTCTCAGATTGTGGGCGGCAACGGCTTTGTGTGTGCGTTGGGGCCATCGTCTTCTTCCATCTCCATCATGGGGTGTTGGAGATTCTCTGCCAATGCTACTAATGTTCCCTATAAACGCATCTACAGTGGACCCCTTGTTCAAGATATTGAGAGTAGCCACTCCCATGTTTGTGGTCTTGTAAATAGAGGAACTGATGAGAGTAGCCTTCAAGTTGAGTGTTGGCAATGGCATGACTTCAATTCAAGCAGTGGGAGTGTGAGGAACATGTCAATGTCAAGCATTGCAGTGGGAGAGAATTTTTTGTGTGGCTTATCATCAAGAGGGGATGTTAATTGCACAGGAACGGGGAGGGTGAATAGTAGCAGGGTTGTTGTTGATGTCCCTGCGCCTGGTGGGAATTACACTTTTCTTGCAGCCGGGTTTAGGCATGCCTGTGTGATCTCCATTGATGGTGGTTTGGTTTGTTGGGGAGACATGGAGGGTGAGAAACCCCAAGGGAGGTTCGTTTCTTTGGCGTTGGGAGAGAACCGCAGCTGTGCACTCGGGCATGACAGAAGAGTTGTCTGTTGGGGGTCCAATGATTTCATCATGCCGCACGCCTTAAAAGACACTTTTTTTGAGTCAATTGTGGCAAAGCAAAGTGTTTTCTGTGGAGTTGTGTCTTCCAATTATTCCTTGCTCTGTTGGGGTTCTCCGGTTTTTGATTCAGACAGCAAGGTGTTTGATGATGTGCTCCCAGGACCTTGTAGGAACAAGTGTCCCTGTGGGCCCTTGCCCAACTCTGCCAAACTATGTCAGTCTCCAGAAGTCATTTGCCAACCCTGTTCCCCTCAGGTGGTTCAATCTTCACCTCCATCACCATCTCCATTGCAGCCATCACCTCCATCATCATCTCCATTGCAGCCACCACCACCATCAAACCACACTGGTTGGAGCAGCCAAATGGTTGCATTCCTAGTGGTTGGATGTGTGGGCTGCAGTTCCCTGTTGCTAGTCATGGCTTTCTTCCTTCACAGGTACTGCAACTCCAAACGAAGAGGAAGCCGTGTCCATGATTCTGGCCGGTTGGATGGGTCATCTCACTCTCAACCACAACCTCAAGCTGAAGCAGGATCTCGAGTTCTTCAGAAGCGCCTGAGTCACGTTATCAGCATTGGAAATGGGAGCCCTTTTGAGGAGTTTTCCCTGGAGACACTGCTTCAAGTCACCAACAATTTCTGTGAGGACAAGAGAGTTGGGATTGGCAGCTTCGGTTCGGTGTATCATGCCACTTTGGAGGACGGGAAGCAGATTGCTATAAAGAGAGCTGAAGCCTCATCCTCCACCTACACTGTCTTGGGTGCCCAAGTGGACAAAGACAATGCTTTCATGAATGAGCTTGAATCTCTCTCAAGACTCCACCACAAGAACCTGGTTCGGTTGGTGGGGTTCTATGAAGACACCAAAGAACGCATTTTGGTGTACGAGTACATGGACAATGGGAGCCTGAGTGACCATCTCCACAAGCTCCAAACTTCAGCTCTGATGTCATGGGCAGTGCGCATCAAGGTGGCTCTGGATGCTGCCAGAGGCATAGAGTACTTGCACCAATACGCCACTCCTCCAATCATTCACCGTGACATAAAGTCTGCCAACATATTGTTGGATGCCAAGTGGACTGCCAAAGTCTCTGATTTTGGACTCTCCCTAATGGGACCTGACCCTGAAGATGAGGAGGCCCACCTTTCACTTCTGGCAGCTGGCACTGTTGGCTACATGGACCCTGAATACTACAGACTTCAACATTTGACCCCCAAGAGTGATGTCTATAGCTTTGGCGTGGTTTTGCTAGAGCTGCTCTCTGGTTACAAGGCCATCCATAAAAACGAGGATGGGGTGCCAAGAAATGTGGTTGATTTTGTTGTGCCATTCATTGTTCAAGATGAGATTCACAGAGTGTTGGACAAAAGAGTGCCCCCTCCCACGCCCTTTGAGATAGAGGCTGTGGCGTTTGTGGGTTATTTGGCAGCAGATTGTGTGAGGCTGGAAGGTCGAGATAGACCAACCATGTCTCAAGTTGTAAATAACTTGGAAAGAGCATTGGCTGCATGTTTAGCCCAACCAATACTCTCTAGGTCCACCACTCACTCTTCGGAAAATAATTTAACAACTCAAAATGAAATGCACTAATTTACAACTGTGATCTGAAAAATACAATTTCAAAATTGTTCCATTCCATTACAAAATTGTTTTTCTTTTCAATTGTAATCTGGTACATGATTGTCAATATATCATTATTTTTAGTCGTCTTCACACTAAGCTTTACCATTTCCTATTTCCTATCTCCCATCTCCTTTTCCATTACGTACGCTTCACGTTCAGCTTCACCTCCCTGCATTCTCACACAGTCAACTTTTGTATATTGCATCACTTTTCTTTCTTCATTTTTCTCAAATTAATTTCGACTTCACCCCTCACACCACACGACTCAATTATATATACCAACCCGATCCTTTTATTTTATTTTGTAATAATTTGTAATTGATGATGCCAAGAAGTGTATCATCCATTTATTCTGTACCAACCAGCAAAGAAAAGAAAACTACACCGTGGAAATCAGTGTGCATTTTAAAGAAAAAAACACGGTTCAAAGTCAAATAGGCGAAAGGAGACTAGTTGCAAAGTCTTAAAATCTCTAGCACACCAAAATATATTTGCTTTTCAACTTGAATCTTCAGATTTATCGTTGACATGTGTGTCTGGTGGACTCTTTCCATTTATCTTAACAACTAAAGTGACAAAAGAACCACTTATGTGCAGCTTTGGTAGATAGAAGAGACGGGAGCAAAGCAAAAAGCAAAACGTTTTCATGTTTAAAACTGAGTTTTTTCTTCACAAAACTTTGTACCAACAACTCGAGCTACAATTGGAAACACTGGTATAAAGTGGGTCAAAATATTTGAATCAAAAAAAGATTAGAGTTTAGAAATAAGGATGGTTTTGGAAATTATAATTTGAAAGAAAAAGGCAATAAAAAGAAAAGGAAAAAGTGAAAAGAGCTATAATCCACAAGATACCTAAACACGCAAAGTGATAAAAGAACAAAGAAGGGTTTGGTAAGATCACTTTAGGAAGGCATAATTATCATATAAATGTATGTCGACTAGGTTACGAAATTGGTACAAAGTTGGGAAATATAATTGAGTGGAAGTTGGGTGGATTCACATTACAATTACATTAGATTTGAAAAGAAAGCCATCAGAGAAGGGCTTTTGTGTCTTTGTCATGGCGGAATTTTGGTGATTTCAGTGCACAAGGTTCTGCATCAATTAGCATCTTAACAACCTCTCTCATGGTGGGACGCACAGATGGAAGCTTAGTGGTGCACTTGATGCCAATCTTCAACATTTTTATCATATCTTCAACACACTCAGATGCCACCCTTTCATCAAGAATGTTGAGAATACTTTCACGGTCATTCAGATGAGTCAAAACCCAATAAACAATATCCTTCGCCTCTCCATAATCCTCTTCAATGGGTTCTCTGCCTGACACTAATTCTAACAGCACCACTCCAAAGCTATAAACATCACTCTTTTCAGTGATGTCAGTGGCATAAGCAAGTTCTGCATGAACCAGAGCAATGTATACATTAACCATATGCTATTGCATTTCAAACATACATAAATAGGAAGCATATGTCAGAAGAAAAACTCAAGATTCACTTATCTGTTGTGTAGGGAGAAAGGAAAACCTTTGACATACAATTATTAAGAGGACTATGTCATTTGTCTGTTAAAATTAAAACAGAACTATAACTGCTATGCTAAACTCAGAGGCATAAGAACTGAAATATGATTATCTGGTATATTTTAGCATTCACAAGTATACTGAGATATCTCTGAACAGTTTCAAACATGAACATCAAATGCTTCTGAAACATAAACGGTATACTGAAATTTACCTGGAGCAATATAACCAAGTGTGCCAGCTAGACAGCTATAACCCAACTGCTTATCAGATTTTTCTGCAAACCTTGCAATGCCAAAATCAGCAATTTTTGGCTCATAATCCTCGTCAAGCAAAATGTTGCTGGATTTTATGTCCCTATGAATAACGGGTGGATTACAGTCATGGTGTAAATAGGCAATTCCTTTGGCAGATCCCAGAGCAATTTTATATCTCTGTTTCCAATCCAAGTGTGGCTTCCCATCTTTTATCTGTCCATGGAGAGCTTGAAAAAGATTACCATTTGGCATGTACTCAAACACTAAAAGGTTGGATCCTCCTTTAAGTAAAGAAGCATAGAGTTTAAGTATATTTCTATGCCTTATTTTCCCCAAAATTTCCATCTCTGCAGCTAAAATTTTCACACCATCTATTTTCCCTAGTTGCTTGACAGCCACCATGGCTCTATTTTTCCTTAACTCCACTCGATAAACCTTTCCTGTGCCACCACTACCTATCAAATTATCTTCATCCAGATTACATATTTCATCAGCATCGATATCTACTTGGTGGAAAGATGCAAGTTTCCATTTTTGACTTATTTCCCTTTGACGTTGCATGTTGTTTTCTGCACCACGCTTGAGGCTTCTACAACTCAAAAGCAGCAAACAAGCTAAAATAACAACAAAAATAGAAGCAATGAGAAAGAGAAAGACGAATTTATCAGCAGTGACCCTTGACTGGCCATGATTTTTGGCACAAATCTTCAAATCAGAATTCAGGGAAGGTTTTAGGTTTCCCTCAAAACACAGCCCCTTGTTTCCAAGAAAAGCTTTCTCTCCTCCAACAATAAAAAGACCAGATGGAATTCTTCCAGAAAGCAGGTTTTCAGAAAAATCCACCGAGCTTAGCTTTATGGCTTCTAAATTATCAGGAATAGAACCTGTAAGTTTGTTTCCAGATATGTTAAGAGAGTTCAATGAGCTCATAAGTGAAATTGACTGGGGGATATTTCCAGATAGAGAATTCCAAGCAAGATTCAAGTCCACCAGTCTTGCACAATGACCCAGTTCTGGTGGTATTGAACCAGTTAAGGAATTCACTTCTACATGCAAAGAGGATAACTGCTTCAGGGATCCAATTTCAGGTGGTATTTCCCCAGAAAAATTGTTGTTGCTCAAGTAAAGCTTCTCCAAGTTCACCAGCTTGCCAAGCTCTGATGGGAGCTTACCTGAAAACCTGTTTTGTGTCAAAACTAACTGACTTAAGCTAGTAGACAACCCAATTTCTGAAGGTACAACACCAGTGAAATCATTATAGGCCAAATCAATTATTTCTACATATGGAAGTGCCCAAACCTTATCTGGAATTTTCCCAGATAACTGGTTCATACTGATCCTAAATCTCTCCAGAGATTTACATGTAACATAAGACTCCGGAAAAGTTCCTGAGAAATTGTTTTGCAATGCAAGCAAAAACTTCAACTTATTTCTTTCACACAAGAACTTTGGGAAATCGCCCGAAAATTGATTCTCAGATATGTCAATACTTTCAAGTGCTGAAAACCGGCCAAAATTTTCTGGAATTGTCCCAGTGAAGCTGTTTCTGTATATTGAGAACCCATTGAGATGACGCATATCTGCAAATCCTACAGGAAGTTCTCCAGAAAATCTGTTTTCATATAATTGAAAAACAACCAAGTTCTTCATATTCCCAATTTCCTCTGGCAACCTACCATACATGTTGTTTGAAGAAAGGTCAATCTCCTGCAGATTGGTGAGGTTTGCAAGCTCTGCTGGAACCTCTCCTGTCAAATTATTTTTGAAGAGCTCAATCTTGAAAAGATTCTCTAACTTGGAAATTGATCTGGAGAGTCTTCCAGAGATTTTGTTTCTTGAAATATCCAGTGTCTCCAATGCCTTCATGTCATACAATGATTCGGGAATCTCTCCTATCAAGTGGGAGCCAGCAAGATAAAGCCAGGTCAAGTTCTTCAGATTTCCAAGAGTCCCTGGAATCTCACCTTCATTGTATGCATTTTCCCCAAGAACCAGTGAAACCAGTCCGGTTAGATTCCCCACCCAGCTAGGGATGCTTCCAGAAAAGTAGTTTGCTGAAAGGTCAAGAATTTGCAGGTTTCTCAGCCCAGAGAAGTCTGGGATTGCTCCAACCAATTGATTTCCCGATAGATTCAACACTCTGAGGTTGGTCCACCTGCTTATTTCTGCTGGAAGCTTTTCAGAAATTAAATTGGATGGTAGTGAGAAAACTTGCAGGCTCTGCAAAACTGAGAGTGATGGGAAAATGATACCAGAGAGGGACTTATTGCCCAGTGAGATTTCTGTGACTCTCCCAGACACTTGATCACATGTAATTCCATAAAACTCACATGGAGAATCTGATTCATTCCAGGAAGCTAAATAATTCAAGGAGTCCTTCAAATGGTTCTTGAACTGAAAAAGAGCTTGGGTTTCCAATGTCAGAGACACACTAGGCTGGAAAATAGAGTAGAAGGTGAGAAAGAGCACTGCCAAGAACTGGAAAAAGGGTAAGAGACAGGGACTCTTGGCCATTAAGACAAGATTCGGGGGCAAAGTTGTCAGTTCAGAAGAGAAATAGAATCAATGGAATGCCAGCAAGGTGGATGATCATATTCGAACTTGGGTGATCAATAAACCATTATTGCAGGGACCATCCTGGAAACAGCTGATCAGGGAACAAAATCATGCACTGACATTAAATTATAAACAAGCTACACATTTAATAAAGAATGCTAAGGAAAAGCAACATCGTGATGTCAGAAAGCAAAGAAAGGTGACGTTGGAAGGTCAATTTTGTTTGTATCTGTAGAGAATTATTGCACTGTCATTACTATGATTCTAATCAAAGAATTGAAGAAACGGATAATGCTTAGAAGTCACTCATTCGCATCTTTGGCACAATAGAGGATCTAATCTAATTTGCTCTGAAAGCAAAGCACACATAATATAATTATACCCAAGTGTAGTTCTTCTTTTCTAATCATGAGTTACTATTACTAACAACCCCGCTCTGGACATTAGAATGAAATTGAAAAGTTTTTTTTTAAGGGGTGGGGGAAGAATAGCTAATCAATCACAAGGTAATATGCTTAAAGATAGAAAAGTAGCTTTTCAATTGGAATGAGTTAAAATTGTAACTGTTACAACTTACTACTTCAACCTGAAGGGAGCACCCAGTGCTCTTTTTCCATTTCCAAACTCAAAACAGGAGAGCAGAACAAGAAAATGGATAAAAGATTGGAAGAAAAAGAATTTTCATTTGAGTAGCAAGGATTAAAACTGGCTTGAAAAAAGAATCTGATACCTTATTTTGAGTGGACGTATAGAAACTGTGTTGGATCTCCGGAGTGTGTCTTCTTCTCATCTCCAAATTGAGAGGAAAACAGAGTCTTGTTTTGTGGGCAGTGATGGAGAGACTGTTGTGTTAGTGGAATGTGTTGGAAAATGCATGAACACAGAGCAGAGAACAAAAGGGTGTTGACAGTTCCAAGTGTGTTGGTATTGAATTGGAAGTTTCCAAAGAAGTGTGTACAAGAGTGAAGAAATTGGTAGTGGAGTAGAATTAGAGATATGAGAAAGTGAGCATTGGCACTAACAGTGGCAGTAGCACTAGCACTTGGTAGTGGCGTGTGGGTGTGAGACAGAGAGAGACAGACAGAAAAAGAATAGTTTCCAGAAACATATAGCGTTGCCTTGGAATTGAAATATGCCAAAAGAGTGTGAGAAACAGAAAAAGGTTAGCTTAAGTTTGACACTATTTCATAATGTCAAGGATTGAACCAGTGATTGAGGTTTGGTGTGGGGTAAAAATGCTTTAGAGATTGGCATAAGAAGGTGTTATTCTCTCTCACACACCCATTTTCCCATCCACTCATTTCCCTCATCAACCATTTCTCACTCTTCCTCTTTTTCGTTTCACTGCATCAATAGCAACTTTTTTCACGAATCAATTCCTATAGATATTACTCAATCAATCAATCAATACTCATCCACCTTCCACATGTGTACATACTCGATAATACCAATCAATAAACAGAACAAGTTTTTACCTTAATCAAATAAAAATACTTCCGAAAATTCTGTTAACAATTAACACATTATAATATGAATAAATCCAACTTATACAAATATTACCTATGCAGTAACATATTTATTATCAGTTGATCTTGAATTTACCCAGCTTAGGAATATAAATATCTTTCGCACTTGTTTGGCATTTTATCCACTTAACATAGTTGAGCTGACAGATTTATTCATCAGCTTTTAAAATTGACAAATATGATTCAAGCGAAGCGAAATCAAGCTGGAAAAAGTGATTATTATTTAATATTTTGTGAGTATTTTGGCGAGAGTATAAGAATATGAAAATTTCTTTGAAAATTATATCAAAGAAATTATTGAGGATAATATATAGAAACATGCTTGAACATTTAGAAATTGCAGTGGTGTGGCTCTGCATAAGTTTAAGCTCAATGAAACAATAAGGCTTTTTATGGTTCAGGTCTGCGTGACCTCTTATTTCTTCATTTCTTTCTGTGCTGCTTTTTTCCTCTCTTTTCTGTGATCACTGCAAGTAAGAAAAGATCGTGGCTGCACTGCAGTATAAGTTAATTTTCCCATTGTGTTCTGTTTCCAGCTTAAATAAAAGAGCAATGTAACGTAGAGAATCTCGTTTTGTTGCAAAGAAGCAATTAGGTAGCTAGGCTTTTGGAATCCCAACGAACTCTTGTATGAGATGTTCTACTATTTTTCTTGATGTAACCTTATCGATCTCGTACGCTTTCATCTCATTCTTCAGACCTGCCACCCACAACAACTCTAATGTTTATTGCATGTTCAAGAACATAACCACAAATTATACACATCCTTAAAAAAGTAGTTGTTAAATTAGTGTTTTTAGACTTGTTTAAGGACTAATTTAGTGTCCCCTGCAAAGAAGATTAAATTAAAGATTTTCTAAACAAGTTTTGTTAATAAAGTTTTAAGATAAGGAATAAGGTCTAAAATCAATCCTAAAAACACTCTTAAAAGGACTCGCACGCTGAGCTCAAATCTACAATTTATCAAATACCTTCATCTTACTCCTCATGGACAAACATCACATTTTAAAACAAAATATTTAAATAAGGCTATGAAGCTCAGACACTCCTCTTAAATGGCGTGTCGGTGTCGGATACTTGTATCGGACACCGACACTCGTATGACACTTGCAGGATACGTATCCGTGAAATGTCCAATTCAAAAAGTATTTGTTGGATTTTTGACAATTCTAATACGGTTCTAACACAATTTTAAAAAGAAAAAATACATTAATTTTCTAAAAACTCAAACTTATTGTATAAATTTTTATTATAATTATAAAAATAAGAAACAAATCATTTTAAATCAGTCGTGAAAAATATCTTTTTCTCCAAAAAACAATCTGGAACATACTTGTGCAAATAAATCTTTATTATCAATTTATATAATTCATAATTATACAATATATACATCTGTAACTCCGTGTTCTACATTTTAGAGATTATACATATATTCGTGTCCGTGTATGAGTGTATGTATGTGTACATATAAATAAGGTTATATTAATTCTTTCTTAGGGTAATATTAACCCTTTCTTTGGGTAATATTAATCCTTACTTCACGTATTAATATAGCTCTGGATATGAAACTATTGCTTTATTCCACTCCACCAAACTTTAGGAATCTAAATATTTTATTCCTGATCTCATTGACTATTGTTCCATAAGCATCATCATAACTTAAATCTGTTCAATTTTTTAATGATGGTGTGCATATTAATTATGAAAGATTGATTATAGATTTAGTTCCTGTACTTTAGTTATTACTCCTATACAATATTAATTGTGTATTTTAGTTTTCTATTAAGTAATTTTACTGAGTCGTTTATATAATTCCAGTTAAACCCCTCCATCCTTTTCAAACTATTCGAATAGAACAAAACGTTGAAAGATTTGCAGAAAAATTCAATGGAATGAGTAAATTTATTTAACTTTAAAGATAAAAAAAAAATTGGTTTAAATGTAGCACAGACAATTATACGAGACTGATATGACACGGACACAGACACAAAATTACGTATAATGTATAAAATGTAAGATAAATGGACACAAATTTATATATTATATAATTATGAATTATATAAATTGATAATAAAGATTTATGTGTATAAGTATGTTTAAATTTTTTTTAACAGAAAAATGTTTTTCATAGCTGGTTCAAAATAATTTGTTTCTTATTTTTATAATTATAATAAAAATTCATACAATAAGTTTGAGTTTTTAAAAAATTAATGTATATTTTTTTTTAAAATTGTGTTAGAAAATCGTGATAAAATTACGTGTCTTACGAGTATTTTACAGATGTCGTGTCTGATTCAGACATATCATTTAAAAGACGTGTCCAATTTCTTAGGAAAAATCTAAAATTATCTGTCTAAATTTAAAAAGAAAAAAGGAAAAAGGTAAAACGAACCTGGAAAGTGCAGAGGTTTGAGTGGGAGCCGGGAAGCATTGAAATCGAAGAAAAAGAGCAAACTCTCAAACAGCTTCGTAGATTCCGTGCATATCAACACTTCTCTCTAACACATTCATACAAAGGTTCTTCAGTTTCCATTGCACACAACACAACACCAAATCGTGAATTCAGAGTTTGATCAGCATGTAAAGTATTAACAAACCTTGAAGTTCTTTTCATCAGTAAAATAGCCTGAAACCACTATGAGTGCTCGAAGTTTCTCGTACACTGAAGCACAACAAAATAATAAAAGTTAGAAATGCATTGCGTTTGTAAAACAAAATGGAAGGTTTTGTGTGAGACTCACACTGGAACCGTCTTATTTCTTCTCCGATGTTCCCTGCGCGAGAAACAAGCTGTGCGATTGAAATTCCGATACAACTCATGCCAATTTGCACTGACCTTGAATCTCCACTCTCTGTTTTTTTTATTTGAATTAGATTAAAAACTATGTAACCTGATACACGACATTGATACGACACAAATATTGATATGATACAATATAAAAAGACATATTATTTTCAAAATGTAAGATACGTCATAAGAATCTATATATTATATAATAAATTGATAATAAAGATTTATATGTATAAATATGTTTTAGTTTTTTAAGATAAAAATATTTTTCATGGTCGTCTGTCAAAATATTTATACACTACACCTTTTTCTTTGAAATTGTAGTTCAATTGGTCAGAGCACCGCCTCAAGGCGGAAGCTGCGGTTCGAGCTCCGTCAATCTCATTGGATACAAACGCAAAAAAAAAAGAAAAATACATCAATTCATTTTTTTTGTGTATTTGTAAAGAATCAAATTGATTAAAAATTTATACAATAAATTTGAATTTTTATAAAATTAATGTATTTATCCCTTTTAAAATTGTGTTATAACTCAGTAAAAATTGTCATAAATTTAACAAATATTTTTTGAATTAAACATTTCAAGAAATGTTAGTATTTGACACAATCACACCATTTAAAACTACATATGGTTTGGGATATGTAACATGTTTCTTTAAAATGATTTTATTTTTAAATGCGAGGCAAGAAACCAAACAAAACCTAACTAAACTAATACAATTAAGTTTTAATTTGTTAATAATTTCTTTTTGCATAATTCAAAAATTCATAATAAATAAATAAACAAACTATATTTGGTACATATAATAAATAATTTAATTATGATATAAGATTATTTTTAACTTGCGACAATTTCTTTAACAGATTATAGAAAGAGGGGAAAACAACCAGGCATGTATAAAGAAATAAAAAGAATATGATTTGAGTGGTTGTTAGAAAAACAAATTCGTGTTAAATATATATTCAGAGAAGATGAAGGAAAAGAATATTAAAAATATTTTATTT
>Ga0123341_1003546_pt1 | contig 13414 bp, 5 predicted proteins | sample Turbeapinknodule_FD_89959 | JGI IMG/M metagenome (GOLD analysis project Ga0123341, IMG submission 89959) | Root nodule microbial communities of legume samples collected from Mexico - Turtle bean Mexico pink nodule | ecosystem: Host-associated > Plants > Roots > Nodule | place: Mexico: Nepantla... | reverse complement strand
TTTCAATATATTAATATAATTTTTAAATATATTATTTTTAATATTATATATATATATATAACAAATTATATACCTTTTGTATATCATATCATCAACATAAGTAGAATATGTATAAAAAACATATAATGACCACTTGTATAAATATAGCACATCATCACATTCTAGCACACTATCACTTGAGTAAGTTTCTCTCACTTGCTTAAAAATAAGTAAGGTGACACTCATTTCACTAGTGATATTCTTGTTGTTTGAGTGAAATTCAATATGAGAGCATCACCCTTCAGGACTCTCCATGCTCTAGCGGCTACCTTATTGATGGAGTGTTCTACAAAATGCATAAGCAACAACCATGCTTGGTCCACCATCCAATAAGTTTCAACAAAAAAATCAACTTCCTCAGTATGCTTGAGCATCCATGTCACATGTCTCACATTACCTCACATCAAGACATGTGTAAACTATTATTATGTCACACTTAAGCGTTCAAAATCAGTGTTTGAGTCGTAAGTCATATCAGTTGAGCATCATGCACAATTCATGAGCGATATGATTCCAAAGGACATAAAAAATCGACAAGACTTCTTTCTCGCTCAAGCTACAAGCCAAAACTTCAACTATATGACTCGCTACTTCAGTGATATGTACATTAGTTGAGCGACGTAAGACATTTAGTGCAATTAATGCACAATGCTTAAATGATTTACCAAGGAAAATGTCAAATTAAAACACAAAAGTGAAACACTATATGCAGAAAATAAGAGTTTAAAACAAAATCTTGCAAATTAGAGTATAGATTTTGAAAAGATTAAAAAGGAAATGTTTTCGAAAATCGAAAGTTCAGGAATAAGTTTATCCTCAATGGATGCAAAAAAATAATAATAGATATTCCTACTAGCAAAAAAATGCAACACCAAAGAAAGTCATTTCTCAAACCATTGTAGGGGATAAAAGATTTAATCTTCTAATAAGAACATCAAAGAAAACCCACAACAAAACGGGAATTGGTTATAAGGAAGAAAAACCACATCAAAAGACAAACAATGTTTTTTATTCTGCATCATCTAACATTCCTAAGAATGGATTGCATAAACACACTAGACTGAAATGACCCAAGTATATTTGGGTACTTATATAAAAAAATAATATCTTTTGCAGATATACTTGACAACAACAAAGAAATACATGTTGTGGTACTTATAACAGGGGATGCTGGCAACATGTGACAAGAAAAAAGTCTATATTTCGATACCTGAAATGCAAGAAGGGAGAAATAATTATGTTCAAGGGAAATTATAAAGAAAAAATAATTTGATATTTTCATATAGATACGAAACTTTCACATTTTATTAATAACATTCTTTTAGCATGGTCTAAAACCTAATTTGTTTAGCATAATACAAGTCTAATATAATGTGACCTAACATAGCAGATAAAATGTTGTTTTTAACAAAGACTAATCACTACAACAAGTATTACTTGAGGCAACAACATAAAAATGTGACTTAACTTTGGCAATTCTATTTCTTCTTCTTCTTATTATTATTATTATTATTAACAATATGTTTCATTATGCTTAAGAACTTTTTTCAATGGAAGATGCCAGGGAATGTACGAAAGCACTACTTCCTGCAAGGGAATGAACCCTCTCGGCATGATTGTTGGTGGTTGAGAGTGGGGGAAGGATGGTGGTTTGAGGTTTTTCTCTACGAAACCAATCTCATGCCCACCCAATCTGATGTGTCTTTTAATTGACAGTCCACATAACCCCTTCTCTCTGCCACATAAGCAGCACTTGACACGGTTTGGTGCGACTTAACAAAAATGACCATTTTGGATACATTTTAAAAATCATAGGAACCAAATTGAATTTAAAAAAAAAAAACTATTGTACTAAATTGAATATTGACCCTAAATGTAGGGAAGAATAAGGTAATTATACCTACGCACTAACATAATTTAGTTAATATCAAAATTTTAAAAAAAATTTGCATTGTTCATCATTGAAATCTCCAAAAAATTAACCATAAATTCAATTTTAACAATAAAATGAAGATATGGAGCAACTAACTAACTGACATATATTGAACATTTTCAAAGATAGTCATACAAAGGTGATCAAATTAAAATAGTCATGATGCAAAATGAAGCACACAGGGATAGATAATAATGATTGGAGCATTACAGGAACACGAGCATGAAAGTCATCACCAAATAATAAAAGAGAAAACCAATTCTCATTTGCGGCACAAATACGAGAAGAAAAATAAATCAGCTCCAGTTATAAAACCTTTTAAGTTTGTTGACCAAAGTTTAGTGTAAAAAGTTTTTCTCTAAATAAAAAAAATATTAGGATTCTTTCGATCCTACGCTTGTTAAGATATTATGTCAATTATCGCATTGAATGTATTGTCTATTTTGGAGTTTTATCATGTTGTTGTCTTTAAAAGACGTTTCAATTCACTCTTAAATAATATGAGACTATTAGGAATATTGAAATAAATCATTAGTAGAGGGTTAAGAAGAACAAGGATTTGTCTTTGGAATCATTTTTTCATTCTCACAGACAATGTCAATGTTTTAACCTTAAGTTCATTTTTTTATTAGCAAATAATAAATAAAATATAATGAGACACTTCAGGGGTGTCCTAACCCTTATACAGACACTTCAAGGGTGTCCCAACCCTTGTACAAAAAGTGGTCAAGGTCAACCTACTCAACACTTGATCTACAAACATTCTTCAGACTCTACAGACCACCAAACAAATCCTCAATTAAAAGGAATGGTAAGTCATATCAAAAGAAATCATCATCTACCCTATCAGGGTCCTTATAACTAGTCTTTAGTCAAAACAATACACACAAAACATCCCCTAATACAACCAAAAGCCCACAAACACATCTACAAATCAAATTCACCTGCACAAAAATCCAACAAACCTGACCGAGAGTCACATTCTCTTTTCATAACCATACCAACAGTAGAACAAGAACTTGCATAAAAAATCCAATTGTTCTAGACAAATAGTTAAAACAGTTTGCAAAGCAACATTTTTTCAAATACTTCATACAACACAAGGGATCCAAGCACCAATTCGAATAAGAGAAGTTCGTCAATCCTTTCCTTGGTTGTAACCCAAGACCAAGATTTCCTTTTAGCCACAACAAAAACCTCCAAAGAATACATTTATTACTATGATTCTAAATTGCTACCCAAATTCCCCCCAGCATCTATTGACAACTTCCTTCATACCTGTAGGCTTAAACAACATTGAAGTAGCGTCATTAGGGTTCATCACCCTATTTGAGGTATTGTTAGCTTTGGAGTTGAGAGCTTTATCACGATTTTGTCCTTAAAATTCACCTCAGGAAGTTAGAGAGAGGAATATGTATTTAAATTGTCATTGGTCTCGACTCCTAAGAAATATAAGACTATTAAGCATACCAAAACAACCACTTAAGACGAAAGAGAACAAGGTTTTATCTTTGGAACCACTTTTCAATAGATTTGATGCATTGTCCATTTGGAACTTCGTCACAGTTTTGTACTTAAAAGGTGCTTTAGTGGGTTGAAGGACCAAGGAGTATACATATAAATTTCTCTTGGTCTCGACTCCTAAATGATTTGAAAATATTCGCATACCGAAACAAGCCTAGTAAAGGACTAAGGGGAGCTAGGGTTCACCTTTTGAATCACTTTTTCATCTCCAAAAACGAGACCAATGTTTTGACTTCAAGTCCATTAAAATAACATTGTTATGGTCAATCACCGCATCTGATGTATTGTCCATTTTAGAGTTCAGATATTAGAAAAATGAACAAAAAGATTCCAAAGACAATTGCTCCCTTTAACCCTCAACTAGGGAGCTTGTTTCGATATGTCCAATAGTTTCACATAACTCAGTGGTTGAGAGTAATAACAATTTAAATATATATTCATCCATTAACCATTCAAGACATCTTTTAAGACAACACAAAATTTTAAACTATAAAATGAACAATATCTCATATGTAATAATAAACACTAATAAAAAATTATTTACTATGTGAAATATTTAAACAACCAACAAAAACAAAGGTAAGTAACCCTCTTATTTGCATTACATAAGATGATATTTTTCTAGAGATAACAATCATCACACCATTATATCATATCACTTATAATTAGCAAAAACTGAAACCACATATTACTAATGATATTTTTCTTTATTTTTCTTTCTTAATCAGTGTCACTATGCATTTTAATTATTTTATTTTCCATACTAAAAACACATGCACAAAAAGATTTGGTAAGATGAACTCATCGGTCCGTACAACTCTGATTAATTGTGACAAACATATGGTTGGAAAGGTTAGGTTCCTAACCACCTTGTGATAAAGACTTGATGGTATTTTCACATCAAAATCAACACTCTAAAATGGAAGTTTAAGATAATATTTTTTTTTATCGCTAAAATGAATTTATTGAATAAGTAGTTCCTTTGAAGAATTTGACATTTGACAGGTTTATCATCTACATGTAGTTCACTATCTAGTAGTAATCATTATGAACCTTCCATTTAAATTGCTACAAGTCATTTACGTTACGATGAAAGATGTAGGATGAACAGAAAAATTATCAAATTTATAAAAATTAAACTCATCTCATCCAGAATAACGATTTAATTATTGTTATTTACATGAAAATCTTAGTAAATAATCTGTAAGTATTTGCAGAAACATTTCTAAGCATCAAGGTAGCCTTTGATCGTTGTAACCTAAATTTTTCTTTTGAAAGAAAGAAAATATGTTAGTTCAACATTTTCACTCAACTGCCCTTAAGGTAAATATTATTTGTTTTGTGAAAAGTTGTAAGGTAAATATTGATCTCATTTAAAGTGAACGAATTTTGGATAAAGAACTAAAACTAGGTCTCGAATATAAAAAAATAAAAAAAAATAAAAAAAAAAAAGTTTCGTCAAAATGTCAAATATCTAATCAAAGTAGTTAAAAAAAAGTAACACTTTCAACGTTTTAAGGTAAAATCAGGTTTAACTTTTGAACTTGAATCCAGTTTCTCTAAAGGCAAAAGCAACATTTGAATAAAATCAAGTTTAAATTTATAGAACTTTTTTTGACACTCTTAGCTAACACAATTCAATTTAACACACTAGACTGAAAACTTTATAGCAATTCCAGAAGGGATTACTCTTATTATATATTTTTGAGCATTCTAAAAAACAATAAATTTTATATTATTTAATTATTTTTCATCTCACTTTAAACAAGAATCAATTTTGTAAAATCAACTATATCCATCCAAAATCAAGTTTACAAACTTTGATCAAACATACGGTAAAGTGCATCATAACACTATCCTACAAAAATTTAAAGGTGGATATATCTTTATCTTTATTACATTTTATGAAAGAAAGAATCTTTTGAAGGCACGAAACAATCCCTTTATTGATTTTTAAAAGATCACAGGAACCACATAAAACTAAAATTCAAAAACAGCAACATTACTAACAGTCAACAGTATCCCTGCCCATTTTTATATTGCTAAGAATGACAATGTAACTATGAAACAACAACAAACAAGATAAAAATGTTCTTACAAAACCAAGTTCATAACCTCTAGAGCGCCACATGAAGATAAATTTTAGCTTGAAGGTGAACCTTTGGTAACTTTTCCAAGAGCTGGTGAGTGTGGACTAGGTGTTTGGATTAACTTGATCTCCTTCCCAGTTGGTCTCAGACTGCTTTCCCCTCTCAATTCACTCACTCGAGGGCTGGGAATGCTTTTTCCTATCCTAGGACTATTAGCTGGTCTAATATCTCCTGTTGAAGTTGGTGTTGAACTTGTTGTTTTCGGGCTCTGTGTGCGACGAATCTCTCCACGACTCCTCGTAATAACTTCATCAAGAATTTCCCCACCACTCATATTTACTGCTGGTGCCTGGCTACCTGGACCCTGTCAGGTTTATAGACATTAAACTGTCAACAAGAGCTATGCCAGAGACAAATGTGATGCAAGTTCCTTTTTTATTTTTTTAAAGATTTCACATTGGTTAAAGATATGAATTTAACAAATTTTACCATATGCAACTGTTTGTGAGTTGACTTAAAATTCAAACAATGGTATCAGAATTTATAAGTACTTATCTGTGATGGGTACGTTGAAATACTGATGGAAAATCTCTTATCGACTAGATAAGAATCTTTTATAATATATAAGTGAGTGTTCACCTTATAAGTCAGTTTTGTAAAATTGAATTTGGCTTAAAGTTTACTTCTTAATAATACCAAATAAGTTTTTATAAAATCTAAATTTTATACAAACCTTTCACCTAATTTCTCTACAAGTTAAAGTGTACAAGTAGGTATTGAAAACTTAATGTGGTTGGAACTACTTACTTCAAAGGACATGTTGAAAGCAATGGCAGGTGCTTCCTCGTATGCTGCTGCGTCCAGCTCTTGAAGATGGACACCTTTGAAAAACTTTGGAAGACAATATTGGCGTACTGGGACAAGAAGCATGATTAACAGTGGGAAAAGGACCCCAGCAATTGGTATCCAGGTTAAGCCAAAGCAGAGAAGCAAGTACACTGTCTGGAACACGGTAAACATGGCAACTGTTTTGAAGGGAACGGTCTCAACAAAGGTGGCATGGTATTCTTCCAGCATTCTATGAAAGTTGGAAAGCAAAATGGGTAGTCAAATAAAATGAAATGCCAATACTAAATGTGCACGCAAACATACACAAGCATATGCTACTATTAAGATTGATGAATGCGCAGGTGAATATGCGCATGTACAATTGAAATCCATGGGAAAAGTTTAGACATTCCTCAGTTTATGAATTAGATATAAAATCTAAAGTGGTGTCAAATCTTATACTAACAGAGGACACCCTTTACTTCATGAACTAACTTTTGAGGTTAAGCCTAAACCCAAAATTCTAAAAGAGTATCAAAATCCAAGTCTATCCTAGATTCGTTATTGGACCACCTATCATATTGTTAATACACTAACTCTATGAAAGCTGGGGTGAAGGTGTGTATTGGAAAAAGAAAACAATTCTAATGATAAAAGTTAGTTGTATAAATTAGGTCCAAAATCTAGGAGAAATCAATTCACAGAGTTTGCTAAGAAATAAATAACTAAACAAATAGTGGAAAAGAAAATTAGACAAATGATGTACGCTGATTGTGCACTAGAATTAGGAAGCAGAGAAAGGAAAGAATTCTTTGACATTCTAGAACTTTGGGAATGATAAAATTGACTATGAGTATTGACATACTTGTATCTTCGACTTGGGGCAGTGAAAAGATATAATATTCTCTCCCAAAACTGATTTCCTGGCAAGCTTTCAATGGCCATGAAGGCAAAGTAGCCCCAAAGCACTGAAGTCGGGATCTTCTTCAAAAGGGGCATAGCAGCAACACAAGCTGCAACCATCAATGCCTGAAGCAGATTGCTTAGACGTTGCTCTTTAACTTCAACTGGCAAAAGGTCATCAACATCCTTATTCACATCAAAGACAACCTCATCAACAGGGGCATCAATATATCCTTGACTTGAAGCCAGTTCAATGGTAGACTCCTTCAATTCTTTCAGGCCCTGCTTGATGAATAAACCAAGGATAAGGATAAAGAAGATCACAAATTTCAAATCAATTGGAAATCATGGGAGCACATTTACCAAGGTAGGTGGCATTTGGGGAACCAATGGAGTCTGCATTTCATCATATGCTTCTTTCATATTTTGGTACAACTGGCTCAAGTTAACATTCCTCCTCATGCTTTTTCGTGCAGTAGATACAAGCTTATTCCGTAGAAGCTGTTCCATACAAATCAAATGTATATGATAGTCAACTAGCTTAGCTATATATAGACAAGAATAAACAAAATGGGTGATGGCCAAATTTGAGAATTTTTAAAAAGATAATAAAACAAGAGATTATATGCAACCCTACAATCATTAGCTACTTATTTTAATAAATATTTTATGTTTATATTAATTTAAAATGAAAATTTACCACTCTCCTATGTTTTCCTCAAACTTTTTCATCACAACATAATTGTCCACTTGTGACATGCATATGATCAGACAAGGTAAAAGGTACAAAAAACAATACTCAAGAATCAAGATATATATAATAATTCAACAACAAATCTGAACGAAGTTAAAGCAGAACTGAGATGGTTAGATTCTGAGAAATCTAAAAAACAAACCATTTCCTTTCAAACTAAAAAACAAAAAGAGGAAAAAAAGATCCATGATTACCAGTTGAGATATATTGCACTTAAAGGTCAGTAAAAACTATATTACCTGATGTTTTAGAGTAGCTAAGCTCTTCGTATGCATTGGAGATTGAGGAATCACACCATTAGAAGGAGGGATTCCAAGAAGCCCACACAATATGGTCTGGCCAACAATGAATAAGAATTAAAAAGGAAATATTAGGCTGATGCAGCAGAAACACATTACGTATTGCTTTTCAATGCACTGGTACTACAGTTGAATGTACAAGTATTTTAAAGAATTACATACCAAAAATCCCAAGAGCAGCAAGTCATAATGATAAGATGAGGGTTTTCTTAGATTGAACTCCTTCTGCTGAGCAAGTTGTGATGCAACACTGTGATCGAAGTAGTAAAGCACAGCAATCATAGTTGCTGGTATAAATGCTCCAATAATATATAGGATGGGCACATTCAACATTTCCTGCAAAATGTAACAAAAATAAGCAATGAATCATGCTTGCTTTGCTTGGGACAAAGCAAGAATGTATCTTTCTGTATAGAGACATTATCCACTAAGTGCTATCAGAGTAATACACACATAAATAATCAGAATCACCTTGACAACAGTCCAATTTGAGTATGCACCAGGAGACCATGGGTTTGGACTGAAAAGTCGCCTAGGGACTCCCCTTGGAACCTTATTGACTGGTATGTAAGACACAGCAGTCCATATCAGAACCATTAGAGGGACTCCATAATCAGCTATAAATCCCCGTAGCCAACCTATAATATAACCATGTTTCAGAAGAATGAAAATGTTGATAAGAAGTTATTTAGGTGCAGCAATAATTCAGAAGAATACATTAAGGCAATATTTGACTAATAGTGGAAAAGGAAACAAACAGCTGAATTAGCACTCGAAGACACAAAAATGGTTTATCTTAAGTAATCCCAAACTTGTGCTCAATCATGTAATGGACTTAACTTCCCTACTGAATTTTCAGATCATAATTCTTAAATATAATCAATACCTGTCCCGTAACGCCAGGATCTAGCTTTGCGGCTTTGTAGACCAGTAAAAAGAAGACCAAATGACAAAACCAAAGCAAACATTCCATTGCCAAACAACCAAGATGACTGGAGGGCAATCTGATTGGTACCTTCTGCCTGGTTCTTGGGCACACCAAACTCTTCCACGAGTCCCTGTACAATAATAGAGAATCTTAAACAAGAGTTTCGCTTTATGTAATTGTGAATGAGAGATTCCTATTTGGGAACCACATATACAAGATGCCCGTTGCTACATGGTTCATGGCTGATGTAAACTCACCTTTATAGCCTGCTGCATAAAGAGCATTGCAATTAACAGACCAAATAATTCGCCAGCAACGCGTGTGAATCTATTGATTATGGAGCATGCACCAAGAATGGCAAGCAAGAAAAGCAACAGGGCAGTCCAAACACACACCCTAAATTCAAATAAATGAACAAATTATTCAGAAGTAACTTCACTTCACCAGTAATGTTCTAAACAAAAAGTAAAACCACTCAAGGAGCTCCAAAGTTACCATCCAGTCCAAGGTAGGAATAGTTTGTGTCCCAAATCCTGGCGATCCTTAGCAAAGTCATACATGAATGTATACATCAGAACTGTTGGCTCCGCTACGCCGAGTATGAGCAGAGGCTGGCCTCCAATGACTGAGTGGATGATACCACAGAGTGCTGTTGATGCAAGAGTTTGCACAGCAGTGAGAGTTCCATCTGCATAATATGATCAAGGAACATTTCTTAGCAAACAATGACTAAAATACCAAAAGGAGACTGAACCTGAAAAATGTTCCTGTACCAGTATTTCTCTCGAGTTGCTCGCCAAAAGAAATAACAGGAATTGCAGAAGCAAAAAATATGTATGTAGTTGGGGCAAGGATCCTATATAAGACAACATAAACATTAAATCATTGACAAAATTTGTTGCTGCTGTTTAAAAAGGAAAATTTAAGTTTGCACGCATTAGGTGTGATTAAGTTTGAGGAGCTGATTGAAAACTAATCACAACAAGTCAAATTATAACCAAGGTTTTAAAAAACAGTCCACGGCCATGATTTTGGCCACAACATGAATGTTTTTGGGATCTCTAGGACCACATTTGTGCAATTTTTTGCAATATCAATGAATGCAACAAAACGACGGCCAAAATTTAAAACCTTGGTTATAGCAATAATATTTGAATCTGCAAATTTATAGCACAAACCTGACTCCTGCTTGGAATCCACTGCTCCAATCTTGTCTGTAGCATGTAATTCTTGCTTTGAGATCATTCTTAATCCCACGGAAGGGAACAAATGTTTCTTCCATGAAAGTCTTGGAATTCCAAGGAACTGATATTGATCTTAAATTCTGATGTATAGAGCAAAAACAGAAAGGAAAAAGAAAAAAAAAAAACACTTGGAAGGAGCTCTAGAGGTTTACATGGTGATCAAAGCTGAATATGTGAAAATATCAATATAACTCGGGCAGGGATACCAGAATCCTACATATCATCCCAAACAGGAAAAGTTGAAGAAGGTATACTCATTTTTTATTGTTGAGCCCTTCAGGCCCTTGATGAAGAAATTGAATAAATGAATCCAGTGAAAGAATTTACATTTCAAAGAATTTATGAAGAACTTTTGGATGTATTGTTATGAGTAACAAAAGAACAAGTCAGTAATTGAACAAAAAGCAATTGGATTACATATCCAAGAGCAACTGAAAGAATATTAGAGAATTTATGCTATAGTCAACACTTGAACAAGAAGAGTGGACACTCTGCACAAAGCTGAAAATTAAGGCTAGCGCTCAGCCATGACAAATTCCAGATCCAACATTTCCCTCCATATGCTATCCATAGAGACCAAACTTACTCCCAGAAATAACACAGTAGAAGCAGATATGCAGCATTCAGTTACATGATACAGTTAATACTCTCAAACTAAGGTTAATCAAATTTCAGTTCTGAATGTATAGCTATGGAGGGCAATCCAACACGACTAACGGAAACACATCTTCACAACCTGCATTTGTTACAATTTAAAAGCACCGAGAAGAATGCTCATCAACAGAGCAGAAAGGTCAAAGATGAGTCAGCTAGACCCAGATGGGAATCTGGCATAGATTAACGAGATTCCATGAATGAGACCATGATTGGAAAGGTTCAGAAGACTTTTGAGGATTTGGGCATTGATTGAAAAAGCAAAAGGGTATCTTAATCCGAAATCAAATTTACATTTTTCTGCAAGGAGACTCCAAAAGGAACAAACAGAGCTTGAAATGAACCAAAGAAGAGGAATGGATTGCAGTTACATTTAATCACTGATACACAAGCAGTGGACACTATTGTAGACAAGATTGAAAGAAACACAGGGCAAAACAGATGAACTAAGGAATTTCGCGGTAGGAAAACAAGACAGGTCTCTCAGAAGAACAAACAATCACAAATGCTGCCGTGAGAAGATTTTTGTATGATAGTGTTGTTATGCTGAGAAAAATAGTTTATATAAAAAAAATATTGGAATAGAAGAATGGGATTAGAGGAAAAAATAGTGAGATAGTGGTAAGGTTGTACAAAAAACATAGTAGTAAATAATAGTGTGACATAGATGCAGAAGAGACAAAACAGTTAAAACAAACACACTTAAGATACAGATGAACTAGTTGTTTTGTTCTTTCGGTAAACCGTTGAGGAAAATGATAGTTGCGTGTTAAAAATATTTTATTAATGACTTAAAAAATGATTTTGTGTTATCGTTGCAACCCCAAAAATTGTATTATTGAATCGTTTGTGGAAAAGTTTATCATGACCTGCGTGCGCAAAAAGTTTCTTGTTTTATGTTTACTTTCAAGAATAGTTATAAAAATATCATAAAATTAACTTTACTTTTTGTTATATAAATTTTAAGTATGAAAATTTGAAAGTTAAAAGTAGGAAATAAAGAATCATGTTTTCTTACAAATATCTAAAGATAAAAGAAAGTGATATGTGTATGATAATTAAAAATAAATAAAGGCAGAATTTAAACAAGATTGTAATTATCTCATCATTATTCCTCAAATAAAATTCATCTCATGGTATGAATTTTTTATCTTATCACATTCACGTTCTAACTGCGAACAGTGTTGGGTATGAAGCTAGAACCAATTGGATTGAGCTGAGTAAACACAATGTCTTAGTGAGTGGGCTTAATCATTGTGTCCCTTTATTAACTCTATTTATCTCTATTTAAAGAGATCATTCTACTTGTAATTGGTGAGCAACAAGATATAATGAAAACCTAATAGTTGCCCGTGTGGATGTAGGTTGCAGTTGGCGACCGAAACACGTTAAGTCATGTGTTGTTTATTTTTTGCAGTTGATTCGTGATTGTGTGTTGCTTCCGCGTGCGCTTTTTCCAATCAAGTGGTAAGAGCCTTGGTTCGTTTACACACTAGAGATCCGATCAGCAGAAATTAATCGACGAGACGTGAAAATTGCGGTTGCAGTAGCGTCCCAAAGTTAGGGTTTCGCAAAGGCGGCAGTAGTGCTCCAAAGCTAGGATTTCGCAGAGGCGGCAGCAGCATCCCAAAGCTAGGGTTTCGCAAGGACTGCAGTAGCGTCCCAAGGCTTAGGGTTTCACAGCGGTGCAAGGAAAGGCTCCCAGATCTGCTTCACAACAGCGATGACCAGCGACGGTGGTGGTGCGGAGCGCCAGTGCAGTGGGGACTGCGACCAAGTCTGTTGGTGAGTGATTTTGGGTGGTGCAATTTTTGTGATCTTGATTTTAAAAAAAAAGGATTGCCAAGATCTGAAATTAGTTGTACCGAGTATCTCGACTAGTCATTTGAGATGGCAGAAGACGGGAAGTTCCGAATTAAAAATTCGATGGTACATTTCAGTTGGTAGAAAATGCAAATTGAGGATTTGCGAGTTCAGTTACTAAGCACATCAATATGATCTTAGCCAGACTTATGTCAGTGGGCATTAAGTTCGATGATGAAGTTCAAGCTTTACTATTGTTATTGTCTTTGCCTGACAATTGGTCCGGAACGGGTACAGCAGTTACCAGTTCAGCGGGATCCGATGGATTCACTTTTGAGAAGATTTGTGATCTCATTCTTGGCGAGGATGTCCGAAGAAGGAGTTCTGGGGAATTATCTAGTGAATCGCTATATGT
>Ga0123341_1003545_pt1 | contig 13415 bp, 7 predicted proteins | sample Turbeapinknodule_FD_89959 | JGI IMG/M metagenome (GOLD analysis project Ga0123341, IMG submission 89959) | Root nodule microbial communities of legume samples collected from Mexico - Turtle bean Mexico pink nodule | ecosystem: Host-associated > Plants > Roots > Nodule | place: Mexico: Nepantla... | reverse complement strand
GTATTTTAATTATCATCAAATACAAAAATTATTTAAATAGTAAATCATTCTTAGTGATTTAAAATAGTAATATCGATTTTTTTTTGGTCAATAGTTGTTATATTGGTTAATGTTCTTTTTTTTTTGTTAATTTATCAATTTTTTTAATTGACATTGATAAAGTCTTTTAATTGACACTGATATTGTTTACAGAAGATGTCGATCATAATTATTTAGGCTAATATTAATTATGATTGTTCTTACGACATTATTGTTTTTACGACATAATTATTTTACGACATTTTTGTTTAAGGTTTTCTTGTCAACTGTTCGAAGGTTGAAAAATTTGTGTAGCTAATTGACAAAAAAAATCCCATTTAATATTGATAAAGAAAACTGAAACAAATGTTGGTTGGGAAACAACTTTGAGTTACATCAACAAGAAAATAACATTCATGTTATTGATTGAAAAATAAGTAAATAATGCAACCTTTGTTGACACTTATCAATAGATAATATTGATAATATAACACTCATAATTTATCTTAAAATTCCATATTCAAATAGACAATAAATTAATCTCATCCATCCATTTTGTCACCCATAATTTCAGAAGGATAATACGTTTCGCGACATGAATCATTTCATTTGCCTTTCATTTCAAAAAAATACAATGCTAATATTCCTACAATGAACTCAAGGATGGTCAAATTAAGTATATAGCTCTAATAGTAACATCCTGCCAAAATTACGACAACATGAAGGTGCCCAGTACAAAAACTTAAAGCTACAAAAGAAATCTGCAAAACTCATCAACCACCACTCATCAAATCCACAAATACGTTATTCATTTTTCCAGGAAAGAATTTTCATCCACATATAAGAAAGGAAGCTTACTTGCTCCAATCATATAAAACTACTCAATGGCTAAGCTTCGCAACCGTTTCTACAGGAGATACTTGGTATCGATGGTTGAAGATCATGAAGTCCATATTGGCTGGTAAAGAAACAATCCTGCATCCATCCAAAGCCAAAAACTAGGTAATTGGATTGGGGTTCCACTACAAACATAACAACTCATATTGCCAATAGAATCATATTAAAGATATGTTTGGACAAACTATTCCAGAAACACTCTTATGAAGTTTATAAGAGAATTAAAAAACAAATAGTTTCCTCATAATTTATGCACGGTTAAAAGTAAAAGTTTCATAAGAGAATTTCTACAAATTAGCTTAGGTATAAATTAATTTCTATGCCAATGACAACAATTACTAAGGTTTGGAAAGAGAAAACTCCTTAGCAAAGGAATATATCAAGGTTTAATTATGTTTTTAATATCTGAAATTTGTTATAGATAATCTTTTAGTTTCTCAAATTAAAAAGAGTTTATTATATTCCTTCAAATCTAGTAAAATAGTTTGTCTTTAATCAGTACATTTGAGAAACTAAAAACAATTTAAAATGCTCATTTTGATCCCTTTTAGTGCTTAGAGACTAAAACCATATTCTTTTCAATTTAGTAGAACTAAAATAAGATTTTTTAAATTTGGAGGACCAAAGCTAGAATTACCCTCAATTTCAAGGACTAAAAATATAATTAAACTATATATCAATAATATTTTAACACTTTTTGCATGCTACTCTTGTCCTCTCCAACACAATGTTTTACCACCAATGGCCACTCACGTCACGCATCTTTGATATCTCATACCAACGGTAACAACTAACAACATATCCAATAATAACAAAATAGGTGTAAAATTGTGTGAAAAGTATTACTTTGTATTAGGCAGCATAGTTTTATACGAAAACATCAATACATCACGCATCATGCCATACTTTAACGGAGGGTGCAACTAACACTTGTATGACGAAGTAGAAAGTAGGTTCTTGTTCAGTAAATTGTAACCTCGATGAAATAAATGATTATGTGGATGGGGAATTCAATGGTTGGAACCTCTAAGCTTGAACTTTCTAGTAACCTTCTAGTAGACACCAACTAGTATAAGAATAAGGACTGGATTTTATTCAATTGAACTGATACGGAATTGCAAATTACACTGGAAATGGAGTAAATACAAAGGTTTCCTCCCAAGATATTGAGAGTTTGGTCTCTCCCTTCCCGAAAACCACTTACCAAAAACTGCCCCTTCCCCTTCTCCTTGTTCTCCTATTTTTTATTTTGCTAATAACTGCTATTTTTTATTTTGCTAATAACTGCTTAGAGGCCGTTATGCTTGCCCCTGTTAATAAGTACTAAAATAGTTAATAACTGCTAAAACAATCTAGTCCTACTAAAAACCCTAAATCATGTCTCTCCTCTTATAATATTTACTTATAAGAGGCCTAACAATACTCCCCCAAAAAGAGTCACCTTGCCCTCAAGGTGAAAAGAAGGTTCAAATTATGACAGGTCAATCCAATGATAAGCACTTTGATAGTCCCATGAGTTGTGTTGCATTGCTTTCATAGTAGTTGGTGTTACCTATAATTCCAACTCTTCCAATAACATAGGTGGTAGAGGCTGAGGAGTTGTTAATATTGTGCAACCTACAACAATCTCCTCTTGAACAATTATCCCACTGGAAATCGAACTCATGCCTTCACTCTAGTACCAATTTTTGGATTGAGCACTTACCACTAAACTAAAAGTTAAAACTGATAGTCAAGGTGCAACACATTCTACTTAAGAGCTTAACAGCCCAAACACCACAATTTGATTGTGACTTGGCCCACTTGACCTCCGTCACGGGACAATTGATGTCACCTGCAACATATATGGTTGTAACTTGAGATACACTCAATCGCCAATAGCTAAGAGTAGTGGGCGCCTAGATTGGTCAGCATACTCCTTCATTTGATTCTGTGTTTTGACCAAATTTCCTTTCAGATCTTGTAACATTTGATCCCTGTCATTGGTCATCATGTTCACCTCTTCCATAGTTGAGGGAATAGTGGCTCCTTTCAGAAAATGGTGTGGGTTGCGACCATACAATGCTTTGAAAGAAGTCAATTTCAAAGAGTTGTTGCAGTTAGTGTCAAACTAGAACTCAACCCAACTTAACCACTTCTGCTTAGGCTTAGTTCCAGTGAAGCACCTTAAATAGGTCTATAAGCATCGGTTGACCACCTCAATTTGGCCATATGTTTGGAGATGGTATGCAAAGCTAAATTTGAGTTGTGTCGGCCAAGTTGAACAATTCTAACCCGAAGTGGATTGGGAATATTTTGTCATATTCTGATCCAATAGAAGAGGTAAACCCATGCAACATAACTACCTCAATGATAAAAAATTTAGCAACCCCTTTTGTAGTAAATGGATGGCTTAGTGTAAGGCAATGAGCGTATTTAGTCAATCTAATCTATCAACCACCACTAGGATGACATCTTTTCCTTAAGCCTTGGGAAGCCCTTCAATGATGTCCATGGGTATATCAACCCACACAATTTGGTATAGGAAGTAGTTGAAGAAGTCCTGTCAAAGATAAAGGTTGAAATTTATTCCTTTGGCATGTCTCACTCGTAGCTACGTGATGTTGGATGTCCTTCTTTACGCATTCCCAATACACAACTTCAGAGATTCTTTTATAGGTTTTGAAGAAACCTTAATGTCTCCCACAACTTGAGTTGTGAAATTCATGTAATAAGAAGGAAATTCGAGAAGAGTCTTTTGGAAGCATTAATTGACGTTTATAAAATAGCTTTTTATTCTAAAATTTATAGCCCAAATGGGAATTAGGATCTTGTATAAGAACATGAATTATCCCTTGGAGCTGAGAATCTTGCTGAATTTCATATTCTCGATCATCTATTTGTTCAAAGTGGTCTGAGGACAAAGCTAAAAGTGTCATTTTTATAGATAAAGCATCAACCACCCTTTGCATCCCCTTCTTCCCCCTCGGCCAACACTAAAATGTGTAACTGTTTGTTTAGACACACATGAACTGGACCAAATTTTTCATCACATCTAAAGCACAACCCCTTCCTAGACTTCTCATGTAACTATACATCTGTTAACTTTCTAAAGCTTCTTGCTCTGCAGGTATAACAATGTTTCACCTCACTTCTCTCTTCTGTAGAACTCCCAATTTCACCACACTTCACTCCCTATTCCCATGTCACTCTGGGGTTACGGCTATATGTCCTCATTGGCATGCTCACCATACTTGCTGAATTTCCCCCTTTTGTGGCCAACTGGTTCTTCTCATCCACCCTCTATGCACAATCCATTAAATCAACCATGTTTTTTGTTGGATAGAGCTTTAATTCTGCTTTAATTAATTCCTTGAGCCCATTCAAAAATATGCTCCTCAAGTACGTTGGTTCTGCATTCTTTAACGGACCAACACAGAGTTCAAACTTCTCTTTGTATTCTTCCATTGAACCTGTTTGCTTGAGACCTAACAACAATTCAACAGGATTTTTAACCATGGTTGGTTGTAAACGCCTAATAATTGCTAGCCAAAAATCTTCCCAAGTCAGTTGGTGCCCAGAGAACTCCCACCATTGATTCCAGGTCAACGCTTTTCCTTCCACTGCCACCAAAACCACCTATAATTTCTCCTCTCCTGACATCCCTTTCAAATCAAAGTACCTTTCCACTCTGGTTGTCCAACTATTTGTGTCCTCTCCATCAAAAATAGGTATCTCTAACTTCCTCCACCTATCCACTTTGTGTCGTCCACCATTATGGCTCCCCTATGTGCTTCCCTTTGGGATTGTTTGGCTTCCATCGCTATTCTCTTTGTCATGTCTCGCACGAAGGCCTAAACTTCGTTTAGTTCATCGTTCTTCACTATTGTTAACGCATCGCTAACAAACCTTCGATCCCCCTCTCAAATGCCTCCACCCCCACTTCCATGCGCATCGAAACCATGAATGGTCTCCAAGAACTTGTTAGCTCTAATACTAGTTGATAGACCCAACTGGTATAAGAATAAGGATTGGATTTTATTCAACTGAACCATACAAAATTACAAATTACACTAGAAATGGAGTAAAATAGAGTAAATACAAAGATTTCCTCCCAAGATGTTGAGACCTTGGTCTTTCCCTTCTCGAAAACCACTTACAAAAAAATTGTTCCCTCTCTTCCTTCTTCTCGTATTTCTTATTTTGCTAATAACTACTTAGAGGTAGTTACACTTGCCCCTACTAATAACTTCTAAAATAGTTAATAACTACTAAAACAATATAGTCCTACTAAAAGCCTAAATCTCGGTTCTCCTCTTATAATATGTATTTGTAAGAGGCCTAACATATTCATGTCATGATGAGGAACTGTCAAATTATGGTTTTTTTTATAGATAACGCCATATTGAGCATAATTGTCAATCCAATTACCTATCATCTAATGTACAAGATTATGAATGAAGAATCTAACATAAGTAGCTTAACAATTCTATGGTACACGAATGGACATTTTCCTATGTAAAGATAGGGATGACTGATTTTCTTTATTGGAACTGGAAGTTGTTTAGAGGAGGTAAAATAATGGGAAAGGAAAAGGAGAAAAAAGGACAGAAGGGGAAATCAATTGCTCTTGTTTGGGTGTTCAAGTTTACAAAGAAGGGAAACTAAGAAACCAAATACAAAGTACATCTTGGTTGAAGAGAAACTTCTCCACTGCTGATATCAAGAAGATATTAGTTGCAGGTAGGGGATTGTAAGAAATTAAAGAAAACTAATTAAAACTGAAAAGTAAATTGTAAAGATATTGGAAGTGAAAAGTTTACTCCTTCAAAACACAAGGAATAACAATTCTACACCTTAATTGCCTTAAAGTAGTCAACAACACAACCTATATCAGTATAACTTTCACGTCATAAGCTGTAACTGCCCAATCCAAAATTAATATAAAAAAACAAATGCCAAATAACTTCATAGATCTGAAATGGGCATATCAAAATTGAATTAATTAATCCTCATCTCAACAAACTATTCCTCTAGTTTGAAAGGAAAAGAAAAAGATTAATTAGGTATAAAAATGAAAGAAACCAATTATTTAATCCCCTGTACTAAACATGAGATTTTACTATGCTAGTTTACTCTTGCGTAGAAGTATTTGTCTCTGTTCCAAACTCCTAACAAGCAAGGTGGTTAAAGATGATTTTGAATTTTTTTCTGCTTTTATCTTCCAATCAAGAATGGATAGTGGAAGTAAAACAAACTTTTGCCAATCCTATTAACTTCGACACCTATTATATTTTCACTTCAATATACCTTCATTCTTGCTACCAAAGTATGTGCTAAATACCTCAGTTGGTTTGAATCAGTTAGTAGCAGAAATAGCAGTTAGCAACTGGTATGATTACACAGTTATAGCTGGTTGGTGTGACAGTTGGGCTGTATAACTAGGAGAAGAGAGGGTTCTTTGGTTTTGGAGTGGAATAGGGACGAAGGGTCTCTTCTGGAAGAGTCTGTATCCATATTTCCTCATCTTTGTATCAGTATGCTCTTTGACTAAAGGAAAGACCAATAAACACTACCGAACTGGTTCAAGGTAGAGAGACCAGGCTTTAAAGGAAAAGACAGACATAGTTAACAACTTATATAAGATGCCATATATTACATAAATTTTTGCACCATCGCGAAAGTAGTTCTTCTGAGTCCCAAAATAAAATTTTCACCCAGGCTCATGAACCACAACTCATCCAAAATTATAAATCCACAACCTCAAACATAAAACTCTATCAATCTTCCAAGATTAATTTCTAACATCAAAATTTCCCCAGAAGTCATTCTCCACCCAAATTCAAACAAGGCTAACGAACACATCTAGTTTAAAGCTATTGCACAAAAATCACTGTTTCCTTCCCAAAGTCAAGGAAGCATAGAAAATCTCATTTGATCAAGTTGTAAGTTTCAAAAAATTAGAATGGCCGTGCTGATAATAACACTTCAGCAAGAAAGCAAAACCAAATCAACCATAAGCTCAAATTCGCACTAGAATCAAACCTTCAAAAGGCAAAACAAAAAACAAAAAGTAATTACCTATTCTCTTCAGAGTTAGGGTGGATGGACAAAAACTTCCCTGTCACGGTTAGTGAAGCCCACATGCAAAACGCTAGTCCTAGAGACACCCCAATTACCACCTGCAAATCCCAAAATCTAAAATTTAAATTGTTCCAACAACACAAAACCAAACTCACCACCCCAAAATCAACACTCACATTCAAAGGAGGCCCAGAAAATTCTTCCTCCTTAATCTTCAACAAACCCCTGTCTGCAACCATACAAAATCCGAATTTTAGTTCAGATCCGTGTGCATCAAAGCCCTGAAGCTATTTCTCTCAACAAAATTCAAAGACATAAAATAAATAGAAAAAAAAAACTTGGACCATGGTGAGGATATGTATACATTGGATGGTGGAATACGCTGCGTGAGATAGAATGAGAAGGCCTAAGAATCCGACTACAAAACCTAAACCCATTGTTTCTTTGAGTGCAATCTACGTTGGTGATCGATGACGGAGACAATAAAACTACACAAAGATTAGAGATTTCGAGGAGGATGGGTGATCATCGACGAACACCAATACCCCACCACACTGTGCCGAGTTGCAATTGCACAATTTTAGCTGCTAAAATCTTCTCTCTTTCTCTTTTTATTTAACTAAATTATGCTTATTTTGCCCATAACAAAATCAGATTCATATTTCCTATTGTATTTTTTTTTAAATGACCACTTTTTTAATTATTTTTTTCCGCTAACCGCATTTATTTTTAAATGGTTTATAATTTTTTTCATATCTCATTATTTTGAATGTTTATAATTTGATCCTATTTAAAAAAAATTAATATGGTTCTTTCCTCATATTAATGGTAATATTGTTACAATGATATTACTTGACAAAAAGGGATGAATAATAAATTATCAATTAAAATTCACTTGTTAGCGGAAGAGACGAGTGAGTTAAATAAGTTAATATAATAACATCTTCACCATAATTTAAGGGGAAAAGTACCATAGATTTGTTTTTTTTTAAATAAGATTAAATTGAAAACATTCAAAAACACTTGCACCATATAAAAAATCATCACAATACTATAGGAAAATACTATTCATCTTTAAAGATTTTATTATTAATAATTTTAATTTTAATTATATATTGTGAAATAGATTAATGAGACATTCATTCATTTCTTATTAGATGGAAAAATGGTGTTATGTCACCTCTCCATCAACTATTGAGTTCTCATCATATTAATATAATCTCTCCTTAATGTGATGGTGTTGCATTTATTATTGAATATTTATTATCACCGTAATTTCACATGATCATGAACCATGGAAGACATAACTAAATCAAGAGAAAGAATAGAAGAGTGTAAGTTATTAAGCATACTTAGAAAGATAGTTTAACTAAAAGTTAAGGTATAGAGTTCGAAAAGAACTCAACACAATTAACAAAACCATGGGAACTCTTAATATGATTTAATTTATAATAATTTGTCTTTGTATTCATACTTTAGTTTTATTATACTTAAGTGTTATAATTTGAATTGTATAACTAGGATTAGATGACCGAACACTCAAGTGTTTTTATTATAAGTTAAATTTTGATGTACTAATGTTTTAATAAGACATATCTAGGACTTAAATTTTAAGCAACAAATCACATGAGCATCAAAGTGTAAACATAAACCTAAAGAGTCATAATACGAAGCTTAAGAATTAAATTTTTCTACCATATGTACATATGTAACAATTTTGAATATGATTAAATGAAGCAACCAACACAAAATGTACTTACATGTTTTATGCACATATACAACTTGTCTATAGATGACACAAGTTGAACACAACTTTTAAGATATAATCTAACTAAGGCATGACTTTTAAGATCATGTGTGTGTTCACACCTTTTATGGTGAAAGTAGGTGACTTTGTATAAAAGTTAATCAAACTTTGCAGTAGCAATATCAATCACAAAAAACATGAAAAAACTCTAACGCATACTTACCTAAAAAGCATAAAGGCTCAAAAGATATGAAGAGAACACATATTGCCTCCAATGGGCACCTTTTGAAGATACTTATAAGAAGAAAAGTCTAGAAGCATGCAAAAATAACAAATATTGATCATCTTCATACAAGAGTGTTTCACATGTAAAATAAAAGATCGAACAATGTTGTGCACAAGGTGTTGAATGAGTACTAATGAATAATTAAAAATTGTGTAAATAAAGCAAATCACATCGATGGAGAGGAAGAACACATAATTGAATGATAAAGAATAAATGAATACAACCATCAACTTGAGTTGTTATTGTGTCACATTACATCTTTGAGGAACCTATATAATTCAAATTTATAAAAGAGACAAAATAGATACAAGTTAGTTGGAACATTAACTAAAATCTACCTAATTAATTGATATAGTGATTACAATAAACTGTCCACTTGTTTCATTAAACTGTCTACAAATGTATGTTCCACCATTGGAAAGTTTGCATATGAAAGAGTTGTGAACAAGATGCTTTGATGTCTCTAAATCTGTGTGGAAAGCTTGAAGACCCTGTTGATGTGTGTTTTTAACTTGTTAATTCACTCCTTGAAATGATTCAAGCTCATTTGATCTTTATCTCTTTTGAAATAAATGTTTTCTTAAAAGCTAAGAAATTTTTATTCAGTTGTTTTCCAAATCAACCAGTTGACAAAGCTGTCACTCAAAGGTTTGAGGCTAAGAAAAGTTTTTAAACCTGATGAATTGTCGAAACAACATGTTGTTTGACACTTAGTGGTTTTCAAAATGATTTGGAAAAGCTTTGCTTATTTTTTCTCTATTGTCAAATAAAAACAATCGATTATTTCGATAAAACAATTGGTTGTTTTTATGAAACCTTAATAAAAAATTTATTTCAATTGATTGTGTTGGAAAACAACTTGTTTTTATAACAAAATTCTGTTAAGTGTTTTTAACTATTTTAAATGCTCCCAACTGCTTTTGATTCGTGATCTAACAACTTTGACCACTTGATTGAGTCTATATAAAGGTTGTTTGATCTTTTTTTTCAAGTCTCTGAGAAAGAAAGATTACTAAAAATGTTTTTCAAGATTTCAATAACTTTGGATCATCACAAGTGTATGGAATAGGATTGAGTTTTGTATACTTATGAACTATAGCTTTGTAAAGCCCAGGTGTATTCTATTCTCTTATTCTTGAACATTGTATTTTTGTGGGTTCTTGTATAAGGTAGTTTCAGAAAAGTGTTTTTGAAAATTGTGGTGTTGCCAAAGAGTGGTGTGTGTTCTTGAAGGGTTCAAGATCGTCACTGTTGGGGTGTGGTTTGTAATCTAGGTTTGATCAGTGATTAGCTGTGGATTGAATGTAGCTCTTAGTTAAAAGTGAGTCAGTATAAACCTCTTGTGTGATTATCTCTATCTCTTCTCTTATAAACTATTTTAACTTTGTTTTATATTCTGTTGGTATAAACAATCAGTTGTTTCGAGAAAACAATAGGTTGATTTTCTATAAATAACCTTAAAACATAAAATTTATTGAGTTGGACAAAAAATCAATTGGTTAATTTTTCATAATTTTTCACTCTACTTCCAAACTTTGCGAAAATTTTATTAAAACAATTCACCCCTTATTGTTTAAGCAACTATATCTAACAAGAGTCTAGTACACAAGACGTAACGAAATACTATTAGCACAATTGACTCTAAAAGGAAGGGTGAATAGAACCCTTAGACTTTTCATGAAAATAATTAGACAACATCATCTAACAAACAAACAAGGAAAATAATACAACACGGGTTTATATTGGTTTACCCAAACTCATGGGATACTTTCAGTTCTCCCTTAATACAAAGCTTAAAGGTTCTACTAATCAAATAAATTGAATACAATAAGTACACCAATCATTATTGGTTATAATGAGTACATAAATCACTTATGCTTATAACAAGTATACAAAGCACCTTTGGTTATACCATTTTAATCTCTTTTGAAGATTAAGACCTAACAGAAAAATAGAAGAGCTAACTCTCAAATAGATGTCACTGTAAGCTCATTGGAAAACTTCACGTTGTGAAGAATTACAAGTGTGTTTCTCACACCCACTAAAGAACAATCAAACTAGACTTGTAATTCTCGTAAACTTCTTGTGAATTGGTGTGTTGTGTATTAATTTGTACTCCATCTTTGTCTTCATGTTCATCTCCATCTTGACATCTTCTTTTAAATCTTCAAGATGATTTTTGCTTCAAACATAAAGGTTAAGATCTAATAATGTTATCAGCTACGAGAATCTTGCATTACATTTTTTGATACTCGTTGACCGGAAGCTTGTAAGGAATGACTTGATCTTAACGAGCTTTTTTCTTTTCTTGAAAAAAAAAACAATTTAAACATATAATATATATATATATAGCAATAATCATGTTTTAAATGATAGATAATCAACATATCACTTTTCAATTTGTTTATTCTTTAAGTTTATAATAATACCATTCCATTGACAAGTATAAGAAAAAATCTTTTCAAATTTCATACTTTCTAAAAATAATTCTAATTGAATCTTTCAAAACAATTGTGATTACGAATTTTTAAACACAAATTATTCCATGTATTTTTTGTAAAAATGCAAATTTAATATACTTTTATCTTTAAGATATAATTCATTATTTAACCTCTTATCATATAATAAATACAATTTCTTAATTGCAAATAACATTTTAATAATAATTTTAAACGAATACTTAAAAATATCCATAAATTGCATTCTCATCTATAACTTGTTTTTCATTATGACACATTGATAAAAATAGTTTGTATAGTTGCATATGTCTCCATAATTATTTTTTTTATCAAGGAACACCGATCAATAAATTGTATCATTGCATAGTCCTCCATGAATTTCTCTTTGTCAAGGCACATTGATAAAAAAAATTGCACCACTGCACAATCCTTAAGAAATTGCTTTTCATTTTGGAACATTGATTAATGCAAAGTTGTACAACCTTTCACAATTTGATTTTAGTCATACCACACTGTTCAAAATATTGCAATGTGGCACAACCCTTCCTAATTCACTTTTTAGTCAAACAACATTGATCAATAGTATGTACCACATGACATGAATTTCACCAGCACCAATGTTTTCATATGACTTTATCGTTTTGTGTGTCTACATTCAAAATAGTCCAATATAATAAATCCAATCTACACCATTCATTTGACAACTCACAAGGCTCATGCTATTCTTCATTTATAAATTCAACAATCTATCAAATTAAAACCATGTAACTGAAAACACACTATTCTGACCAAACATGCCAAATCTTCTTTCACTCCATAATGTCAGATTCACCTTCTAATGGACCAATTTTGCATAACAAAATCACATAATTTTTTCAATTATTATATTATAGTTGCATTTACAAATGGTCCAATAACACAAACTGAAATAACACAAACTGCAAAAGGTGTCTAATATAAATGTCCATCTTCTAAATTGTTTTGAATCCTACACAAATGTACCTTTACTCATTTGAAGGAAAAATTGTGCATTGTTTTGGAACTTCCCAATTAGACAAGATTGAAAAAGTTGTACTATTGCTGACCTTAACCATTGACCATAGTCTAATAAGAAATGACATTGTTCAAATATTAATTGATGACCATGTATCTTAATTGTTAGCTTGTAAGTCCCAAAATTCTCTTTCTTACAATGATTGAACTACGTGTCAAGTTAATAAGATCTACAAAATAAACTATAAGGCTTCTAAACTCACCCACTACAATCTCCTCCACAAATCCAAATGCTTTCACTTACATTGAAGTAATGATTACGATCTAACTTACAAATGTTTAAATCTTATAAGAATGAAAATCTCACACAACTACTTTTTCAATAGACTATTTGACAACATATCAAAGACTAAAAACAAGTTAAAAAATCAAATACCGACGTCCAGTTAGAGTTGTTAACAATAAAGCTTCAATAGAGTCAATACATATACAAAATGATGTTGACGTCGCACAAATGATCCATCGCTGAAAAAATAATCAACTTCCTCATTCAAGTGTGTATAAATGAAAAATCATCGATCAATATTGATCTGTTTGTTCAAACTAAAAAATTACACAAGTAGTGCTTGATGAAATGGTTTGAAACTTACTAGGCAATACTTACATTGACCATTACACAAACTTGATTAAATGTGTATCAACTTCCTTTAAACAATAATTATATTTTATAATTTTCATGTATTTTCACCTTTAATTATCAAATAAATTAAATCTGAATTAATGATCACTAAATATTCAATTTTTTTATTAAATACCAATAATATATGTTTTTAATATAATTTTTTCCCCAACTATTATTACATAATTTGTTTATATTTTAGTAAATGTATAAAATAAGTTATGTATTACACCTTTTCTTGAAATTATATATTATTTGTTATTTTCATATTTT
>Ga0123341_1003544_pt1 | contig 13415 bp, 10 predicted proteins | sample Turbeapinknodule_FD_89959 | JGI IMG/M metagenome (GOLD analysis project Ga0123341, IMG submission 89959) | Root nodule microbial communities of legume samples collected from Mexico - Turtle bean Mexico pink nodule | ecosystem: Host-associated > Plants > Roots > Nodule | place: Mexico: Nepantla... | reverse complement strand
TTACCTCTATTTAAAGGGGTTTTCCACCTAAAAATTCTGGTATCATTCTCATTTTACTTGTTACTTTAATTTCTCATAATCTTTGGTTGAAATTATTACGCTTCCGCACACGATATCCCTACATCACTAATATGCATCAAAGCCAAAATAGAATACTTATTTGGAAAATATAACATTAAGAAGAGATTTTAAACATAGAAGTTTCTCTTCTCTTAATGTATGATTAATTTAATGTTCATTTAATCAAAATATAAATTTATATTCATTTCACCTATCAAATATTTTCTAGGCGTATTGATTTTTCAAGATATTTATGGAGTTTTACTTAACTTTCACCAAACAATTAAGTATATATATATATATATATGGCTAATTACCTCTTCATGAAAAAATGCTTATGTTCACGACAAAATAAATTACCACTAAGTATATTGAGATCTTAAAAATTTGTATTGTTTCCTTTTTTTTCTTTCTTAGTGTATGATTAGCTAACGCTAAATATATCAAATATATGCTTATTTTTAATTTACTAATATATATTTGCTAAACATATTCAATGTTTTTTTTCATTTATTGAGTTCTTATAAAAATATACCAAATAACTCAATGTATGTAGCACTAACTAATATTTATATTATACCTTTGTTGAATTTATCTCATTATATGATTATGTAATATTTATTGTATTAAAATGTGCATATTTATTCAATTCAATAATAAAATATTTAATGGACATGTTAAGCCTCAAAAATACATTACATATGTATTTATTTATTTTCTTTAACGTGTAAACTTAACTCAATACATAAAACTATTCAACGCATAGTTCATAAAAATGTGTTTATACCATTTTTTATATCCTTTTCTAACTAAGCATATTTTCATATTTGAGATTTATGTTAGGTAATTTATAAATTTTTCTTATTAAATAATTATTTAACTCTGAACATATTTAAATAATTTTACTATTAAAATGTTACGTTAGCGTATGAATACACAAAATATACAATAAATATTTATTAAATTTCTTGTGATTCATATAGACAACTCAGTGTATTTATAACTAAAAAAAGTTTAGAACATATTCATTACAACGGTAATACAAAAATTTATCATTTTTAACACTTCAAATTTATTGAATTTCTCGTAAAATTCACTAAATAACTCAATGTATGTATGACTAACTAATGTTTAATGCATATAAATTATATTTATATTTATTTACAAATCAAAATATGGAAAATACAATGTGATTTTAAAATTTGTATTTAGTATTTATATATTTTTCTTAGTGTATGATTAGTTAATGTTCTAAGCCATCAAAATTTGTATTTGTTCTTGTCGGTTGACCTGACTGCCGGTTGACTCTGGAGTAGGTTGTGACTCCGTCTGTCTCTGTTGGAATTTGCTCTTTCCCTGGAATGTTGGAACGCGGCTCCGTTTGAAAAAGAGGGGACCCTACCTGTTGATTGCACTCTGATAATCAAGTCAATACTAGGCTAAGAAATAATGAGTAAGTAAATAGTTTCAGTCTTAGAAATGGTGTACCTTTACCAGGGATCACGGATCCCTTTTATAGACTACTTTCAAGCTACCTCATTGTAACAACTTCCCCTCTCATGAGAACCTTATCTCGAGTGAAAGTAGGTTTGATGGGAAAACATTTTGTTACGATGTCACATAACCTTAGTGTAACCACCGCACATAATCTTCATCCTTGGAGTGCATAATCTTAACAGCATGGTCATCAGGGTACCAACTCATGTACCAGTATTATGGGGCCCATCTATCACTGTAGGCGCTCTAGCCTTTACATATCATGCATGCATCGCTCTTGGGCCTAGGCGTCTCTAGTGGGTAATTACTTATGCTAGACCCAAATGTACTATACACACCACATGCACTTTCGTTGATAAAGCCTTACGTACATACGGGTTTCAATACACGCATTCTTGGGGCCCACTTACGTGGCCCATTATCTCGACCAGACCACCGAGCTGACCTGCTCTACACAAGTGTCGATGTCTGATCACCTGAGCACCGAGCCCAGCGCTCTGGTCCAGTGCACAAGCCTCTCAGGCTTGAGTTGGACTTGTTCCAGTGAAGAGGCTAACTGCTCGCCTATGACAACCTACGTGTCTTGTGAGTGATGCGACGTGCACAATGCCTTGAGGTGACGTCTCACCACACTCCCTCACCGGTGTACACGTGGCCGCATCAACGGTTGGAAAACGTTGTCGCTTGCGCTTCCCCTATACGTTAACCCTTCAATTCTTACACTCCCTTCACTGTTTCATTCCTTCTTAACACATCACTTTGAACGCTCTGCTTTTGCACACCATGTTCTCTCCTCTCCAAACAAGCCTCCTCGGCTCCCTTCATCAATCATCTCAAGGGGCGTTTTTTACCCTATGACTACTTTTGGTCTACCATTTCAATGTTTTTAATTTGCTTATAACTACGCTCAGATTGTTTATTTTTCTCATATATGTGATCGTAAATACCTTTGTTTTCTGCTTCCTTGCTTCTTTCTTCAAAACGCATGCGCTTCCTCCTCTGAGTATTGCATTTGTTTTCTTTCTTTGTTTTAGATTCCCTATAAGATGATTACAAAACCCTATACCTCTGGGCTTCTAGAGACCTTTTAGAGGAAACCTCTGACTTCACAACCCGCGAGAAGATAATGTTGTATAGGAAGAGTGAGCACCTTAAAAAGAACTGTCTTTTTGGTAAAGAGCACGACAAATTTGTCAAGGTTGTGCCTTGTAGGGAGGATGAATCGATTTGTTGTGATGAGTCATCGGACCCAGAGGGCCCGTGCTGCTTCATTTACTCCATATTCAAAAAACCCATTCTACGCCTTCCCTTTCCTAGTTTTGAGAGGGCCCTTCTTACCGAAATCAACATCGCCCCTGCCCAACTACATCCAAATAGTTGGGCATTTGTTCGAGCATTTTCCATTTTGTGCCAGCACTTTGGCCATCTGCAGTCAGTGGATGTATTCCTTTACTTCTTTGAAGCCAAAAACCCAGGTCGAAAACTATGGGTGAGTTTTAACGGGGTTGCTGGGAGAGTTTTGTTGACCCTCTTCCGGCAATGATACAAAGGCTTCAAAGGTAAATTCTTCAAGATCCGCTCCAATGCTAACAATCCAAGTCTTCTAGACAGGTTCCCTCTGTACTGGACACAAAAACCCAAATTCAAAAACCCAGATTCCTTGAAGACTTACCCCAACGAGAACAAGAGGTGTGTGACTTCCTCTCCAACCTCAAGGCAATGTTTAACACTGATGAATTGATAAAGAACAAGTACAATTCTACGAGGCTTAAGGCATACATCGGTATCCCCCTTACCTTTACTCCTGCTAACACTATCTTGCCTGTGTGTGTTTGTTGAACTCTTCTTTGTTTTCTTTCTCATGCAGGCAATATGTTGGATGCTCAGAAGAGAAAGAACCTTGCCGTTTTGGCCAAGCAGAAGAAAATTGTTCCATCCCCTTTTGCTAAGGGCCAAAAGCTGAAAGCGGTGGCTGAAGCTGCCCCCTCTGAGGAAGAAAAGACCTACTCTGAACTCGTCTTCAAGAGGAAGAGAAAAGTTGCTACTGCCATCTCAGTTGCTTTTGACTCAGATGGTCGAGCTCCCTCATACAGGGACTTTCCACCCAGCGTTTCCCCTTCTCGCGACATTGTAGTGCAGGAGGGAAGAGGGGAAAGTGCCTCAGAGGGAGACCAGTGGGATTCCTCCTCAGACCCAACTTCCTTCTTGCAAAAGATGTTGTTCTTCGCCAAAGTTAAAGGGAGACTAGAAAACTTGGAGGAGGATCACTTGATGGAGCACATGAGAAGGCAAATGGAGGAAGCCCTAGTTGCAAACTGTCTTCTCCTCTCCAAGATGCGAAAGGCGAAGGCACTGGCCAACGTAGAGGTCCTTCAAGCTGTTGGGCTCAAACGACAAGTCAGCGGTCTCTCGCTGGAAGTGGAGGAGCTTCAAAAATTCAGCAAGAGACTAGGGCTCTCCTATTTGGGAAGTCTCAAGAGGCCTTGGGACTATATGCCAGGAACAACGACCTCCCCACTGAAGTGAAGAAGTTGAAAGAAGAGCTGGCTGGGAGGGATGAAGAGTTGGTCAGGCAGAAAGAGGAGCTGGCGTTGAAAGATGAGCTCCTTCATAAGACCAAGGATGAACCGATGAGTGATGTCGTTGATTCTTATGCGGTAGGCTTTGAAAATGCCATGACCCAAGTCACCTGTGGGGACCCTGAGTTAGATCTCTCCCAGACAGGGTTAGATAAAGTTGTCATGGATGGAAACCTAGTAAATGAGGATTAGTAGTGGTGAACTCCTCGATATTGCCTTCCTTTTGTAACTTAACGAACAACTTACCATTCTGGTGTGTGTATATATATGTGTGTGTATGAATGTTTCCTTTTCTGGCTGTGTATGAATGTTTCCTTTTCTGACTTCGGGTAGCTTGATAATAGTGTATGTTTTGAAACGATTTTGACAATTAATCGAACGCCAACGATCGCCTTTACCTAAGTAGCACAGTCCTTCTAATTAACCAATGGTAAACTTATGTTTTAGGGTACCTGAGCTTAGAGCTTCACTGGTCAATAGGTCCTCCTTTACAAATTGCTTTGCTTCATTTATACGTACTCCCTAAAGGGAGGTTTCACTGTGGTTCGTGCCAGTGGCGACTTGAGCTCTTAGAGCAAGAGGTATTGTCTGAATTTCTATGAGCCTTATTGCTCCCTAAAAGGGAGATTTCGCTCCTACTCTTGGAATCTTATCAAGGAGAGGTTCAGATTTCGCTCATACTCTTGGAATCATACCAAGGAGAGGTTTGTTATGAACCCTGATTCGTTATGAACCCTACTGTTCCAACTCTTGGTGTCTTACTAAGGGGAGGTTCGTTATGAACCCTGATTCATTATGAACCCTACTATTCCAACTCTTGGTGTCTTACCAAGGGGAGGTTCGTTATGAACCCTGATTCGTTATGAACCCTATTGTTCCCACTCTTGGGGTCTTACCAAGGGGAGGTTCGTTATGACTTTGATTCGTTATGAACCATATTGTTCCCACTCTTGATGTCTTACCAATGGGAGGTTCGTTATGAACCCTGATTCGTTATGAACCCTATTGTTCCCACTCTTGGTGTCTTACCAAGGGGAAGTTCGTTATGAACCCTATTGTTAGCACAATATATTGCAAGCATAGTTTTCAAATAACTTTTATTGGGCGACCTCATTAAAAAACCCTGATAAGGGAAAAAAAGTGTCCCCTTTAACGTTCGTAATGCATACAATAGCATAATTGACTGAAATAAAACTTAAGATTGGCCTCATTCCATGTTTAGGGAATAATTTTTCCTTCCAAGGTCTCGAGTCTATACGCTCCGTTCCCAAGCACCTCTATCACGTGGAATGGGCCAGTCCACTTGGGAGATAACTTGTTCTCCAACTAATAGGGGTGAACCTTTCGCATTACCAAGCGGGCAACCTGGAACTGCCGAGGTTTCAGCTTGGACTTTTGTTTGTACTCCACCCTCCTCTTCAAGGCCTCGACCTTGATGCGCGCGTCCTCTCTGACCTCATCGAGCATATCCAAATTCACTTTCCTTTCCTCGTTAGACTCATCGGCCACAAAGTTCTGGAATTGAGGTAAACTTTCCTGGATCTCGACGGGGATCATGGCATCCGAACCATACACCAGGCTAAGAGACATCTCCTTGGTGGTGGATTGGGGAGTGGTATGGTAGGCCCATACAATCCTAGGAACCTCTTATACCTAATTTCCCTTGGCTTTCGCCAGTCTCCTCTTTAGGCTTCTGAGCAGGACTTGGTTAGCGGATTCGATCTGTCCATTCTTCTGGGGGTGTTCTACCAAGGCAAACACCTGCTTGATGTCGAGCTTTGTGCATAGTTTGCCTAGCTACCGACTCGTAAACTGGGTGTCGCTGTTAGACACTAATCGTTTTGGGATTCCAAAATGGCAAACTATGTTTTTCCACGCAAAGTGCTCAAACTTGTGGGTTGTGATCTATGCCACAGGCTCGACTTCTATCCACTTGGTGAAGTACTCGATGGCTACCACCAGGTACTTCATCTGGTAAACTGCTAAGAGGAACGAACCCAGGATGTCAATCCGCCATGTGTGGAAAGGCCATGGGCTATGGATCAATCACAACTCCTTCGGGGGGGCGTGATGTTAGTCGGCGTGTTGTTGGCACTGTTTGCACCGCCGTGTGTACCTCGAGCAGTCCTCCCTCATGGTTGGCCAATAGCACCCTGCTTGAACTGCCTTTGATGAGAGAGCTCGTCCACTGATGTGAGTCCCACAGATACCCTCATGGAGTTCTGCCATGATACATGTACATTGCTCACCACTTACACAAGACAAGATAGGATGAGTGTATCCATGCCTGGATAAATTTCCATCCACCAATGTGTATTTGCATGCATTTTTCTTGACGATTTTGGCTTCTGTTGGCTCCTGTGGGAGCAGGCCATTAGCCAGTCAACGCCTATAGAGTTTCATCCAGGTTTCTCCTATGTCGACCAGGCAAACGTTCAACGATTCTCTCGCTAACAAGTCATATATACTTATCTTGGGTACCCTCAGCGTTTCCTGAGTCAACGATTGGTTACCTCTCCTGCCGCCTTCGAAGACACTCACCTGTTGGACCTTTTCCCTGCTGCCTGTGGTGGCCTGGGCGCTTTTAAGGTCTCCTGGATAATTGTGCTCTGTCTGCTCCCCCTGCCTGAGTTGGCGAGCTTTGCCAGTAAGTCAACTCAAGCATTCTGTTCCTTGGGAACGTGCACCAACTCAAACGCTGCGAAAATCTCTTTCAAGAGCATGACGTACTTTAGATTTGCGACCATCTGGGGGTCCTTGGCTTGGTACTTGCCTGTAACTTGCCCAGTTACTAGCAGCGAGTCACTCTTCACTAACAAGCTTCGAGCACCCATCTATTTGGCCAACAACATTCCTGCCACCAAAGCCTCATTCAGCTTGGTTATTGCTAGCCTTGAAAGCGAATTGTAGGGCCTGCTCGATTAGTAACCCATTTGGTCCCTCTAAGATGACACCAGCCCCACTGGAAATCTCCACTGTCTTGGTGTGTGGTTGCCAAGGAGAGTTCTACCACGAAGTCAGCATAAACTTGACCCTTTATTGGTCCTCTTGGCTCATACTGCACATCAAACTCGAAAAGCTCAACCGCCCAACGCGGCATCCGACCAGCCACATCACGTTTCTATAAAACCTTCGGATGGGAAGGTCGATCATCACGATCACCGTGAAACTCTAGAAATAGTAGCGGAGTCTTCGTGCTGCAAATACTACTGCTAGAGTCGCCTTCGCAATGGCCTGATAGCGCACATCGGGCCCTTGCAGTACTTTGCCAACGAAATATATAGGCCTCTGGACGCGATCCTGCTCTTGGACTGTGACTGAGCTGATCGCCCACTCTGTAATGGCAAAGTATAGGCGGAGGGGGGGTACCTGGCAGCGGCTTGCACAGAAATGGCGAGCTGGCCAGGTACTCCTTCAGTTTGAGGAACGATTTTTTACACTCGTTTGTCCCCACAACAAGTTGTTCCTCTTCAAACACTAGAAATAGGGATGCCCCTTATATCCTCCTACTGATACAAATCGGGACAGAGTGGTCATTCGTCATGTCAGTTGTTGTACCTCCTTCACCGAGGTAGGGCTTCTCATAGCTATGATCGCCACTCACTTCTTGGGGTTCACCTCTATTCCCCGCTTGGTGAGGAGGAACCTTAAGAACTTCCCTGCCTCTAACCCAAATATGTATTTTTTGGGATTTAACTTCAATTTATAACTGGCTATTGTGGTGAATAGCTTCTCTAGGTCGATAATGTGTTGGTCCTTCTCTTGGGAGGTGATGACCATATCATCCACGTAGGCCTGCATGTTTCGTCCTATTATAGGGGCGAGAACTTTGTGCCACCAGCCTCTGATAGGTAACGCCAACGTTCTTGAGCCCAAAGGGAATCACCTTATAGCAATAGTTGGAGAGCTCTTTCATGAATGCCGTCTTGCATTCATCTCTGAGATGCATCCGCATTTTGTTATATCCGGAGTAGGCATCCAGAAAACTACGAAGTCTGCAACCTAACGCACTATCCACCAGGGCGTCGATGTTGGGCAACGGATATGAATCCTTCGGACAGGCCTTGTTCAAATCTGTAAAATCGACGCACATCCTCCACTTCCCGTTGGCCTTCTTGACCAACACCACACTTGCTAACCATTTAGGGTATTGGATCTCCCTTATGTGGTCAACACTCAGTAGCTTCTAGGTCTCTTGCCTGATGATTAAACGTCTTTCGTCATTTAAGCGGATGGGCCGAACCTTTGGATCCATCGTGAGCCGATGGCACAAAAAATCAAGGTCGATGTCGGGCATGTCTGAGGTGGACCACACAAAGGCGTCCAGATGTCGTGCTATTACCTCGATGATATGGTCGTGCATCTCCTGGCCTAGAGATTTGCTAAGCTTGAACTTCTTTCCCCCGATTTCCCTTTTCAACACCTCACCTGCAGGCTCAGGTCGCCTCTCCCAGGTCGTCTCTGCACGGGCGACCCCTTCTCCCCCTTGAGGTTGGCTAGTGATCGAGCATACACCTCTCTTCGTCTTCAAACTATTCTCATAGCACTTCTTTACCACCTACTGGTCGGACTTAATGGTGATTATTGCTCCCTCAAGGGAATGAAAATTCATCTTCATATGTCTTGTCGAGGCCACTGCTCCTATCCTATTTAGGGCAGGTCTGCACAAAAGGATTTTGTTAGCCAAGGGAGCGTTGATGACGAGGTATCTGATACTGACGGTGCGGGACGTGGTGTTGTTTGCTAATGTCGTCCTTAGCTCCACGTGCCCCCTCACTTCTACCTGGTCTCCAGCGAAACCGTACAAACAACCGTTGTAAGGTCTCAGCTGGTTGGGCGACAGTTGCAACTTGTTGAAGGTCGACCAAAACATTACATTTATCGAGCTCCCTTAGTCGATGAGGACTCGATGTACCCTTCTCCCTACTGTCACTACTGAGATTACCATTTGGTCATTATCATGTGGGACCACATCCTGTAAATCAACCTTTGTGAAGTAGAGGACGGGCTCAGGTGACTGGTCAGGTTCCCATGCTTCTACTGCCATCACCTCTCTAGCATACTTCTTTCACTGGGAGGCGGTGCATCCTCCTCCTGAAAAACCCCCAGAGATCGTGTTGACCTCGCCATGGACTGGTACTTCGTGTCCCTAATCCCTTGTTGGGGTTACTACTATTGAGGCTTTGTGACCTTCCTCTAGGTATTCCTTTAGGAAACCATCCTTCACCAAATCAGTCAATTGATGACCGAGTGCCAAACAGTTGTGCAAGTCGTGCCCACAGGCCTCGTGAAACTCGCACTAGGTGTCCTTTCTTGGCCCCAACCTCTTGTCACTTTTTGGGGGTGGCTTTAGCTTGTTGGCCACGTCTGGGATAGCGATCAGCTTGTTGAGATTTACCCTGAACTTGTGTCTACAAGGCTTGCCTTTCTTCGCTCGTGCCCTAGTTTGATGCTTTTTCGGCTCGTAAGGAGCATGCCTGTGCGGTGATGTCTTCTCCATTGCAGTTTCATGTACCCTCATGGGTTGTGCTCGGCTGTTCTCCCGAAGTCTTGTCGGTCCAATGCTTCCTCATTTTACCATTACCTCCTATTCTGTGCCGATGTGGGCGACAGCTCGGCGTCGAATTTCGCTAAACGTCTTTGGCCAACACCGTATTAAGGAATCGCTAAAGGGCCTTGACAGAATTCTCCTCCTGAAGGTGTGCACCATCATAGCTTCATCATTGGTGTGCAAATTTACCACCAACGCCCCGAACTGATTCAGGAAGTCCTTTAGGGGCTCCCCCTAGTACTACTTCACATTAAAAAGGTCGAAAGAGACAAGGGGTGGAGCACGGTTGACTATAAACTGCTCCCTGAATAATGTAGAAAATTGATCAAACGAGATTATGTGTCTATCAGGGAGACTGATGAACCAATCCAACGTTGTGCCTGAGAACGTTCCCATGAATAACTTGCAATGCATGACATCTGTTCTTCCTAAGATCATCATCTGAGTGCGGAAAGTTGTGATGTGGGCCTCTAAGTCTTCAATGCCTGTGTAAGTGATTTTTGGAGTCATGAAATTTGTGGGTATCACGACATTCATGATCGCCTGAGAGAATGGTATGGGGCGAGCCCTAACTGGAATGGGCGGGCTTTGCTCCCCTACTGCACGCTCCCCCATGCGCTGCATATCTCTGCGCAATTCTTCATTGACCTGGCGTAGCTCTTCGTTGTCTCTCAGTGACACATCCAACTCGATCCTGAATTGGTCTTGCCTAAGTGCCTGCTCAGCTTGAACCTCAGCCAGAACCCTTTCCTGATCAGCTTTGGATGCCTCCACTGCCTGCTGAAGAGTGCGAATAGACTCCATGAGTTGTTGCATGGTAACGTTGACCCCTTCTTCCTATCCAGCGGTGCCTTGCCTTGTATTCCTCATGTCGTCTGATAGCCATGATAACAATTGTGGATGGGACCTAGTTTTATCGGGCCCCACGGTGGGCGCCAAATGTTCTTGCTGGTTAACTTAGTCGTTAGTTGACTCTGGGAGCAGGTCGTGACTTTGTCTGTCTCTGCTGGAATTTGCTCTTTCCCTGGGATGTTGGAACGCGACTCCGTTTGAAAACCGAGGGGGCCCTGCCTGTTGATTGCACTCTAACAATCAAGTCAGTACTAGGCTAAGAAACAATGAGTAAGTAAATAGTTTAAATCATAGAAATGGTGTACCTTTACCAGGGATCACGAATCCCTTTTATAGACTACTTTCAGACTACCTCATTGTAACAACTCCCCCTCTCACGAGAACCTTATCTCGAGTGAAAGTAGGTTTGATGGGAAGACATTCTGTTACGATGTCACACAATCTTAGTGTAACCACTGCACAAAATCTTCCTCCTTGGAGTGCATAATCTTAACAGCATGGTCGTCAGGATACCAACTCATGTACCAGCATCATGGGGCCCATCTGTCACTGTAGGCGCTCTAGTCTTTACATATCATGCATGCAGCTTACCCTTGAAAACCCTAGCACTCTTGGGTCTAGGCGTCTCTAATGGGTATTTACTTGTGCTAAACCCAAATGTTATACACACCACATGCACTTTCGTTGATCAGACCTTACGTACATACGGGTTTGAACACAAGCATTCTTGGGGCCCACTTACGTGGCACATTTTCTCGACCAGACCACCGAGCTAACCTGCTTTATACAGGTGTCGATGTTCGATCACCTAAACATTGAGCCCAACGCTCTGGTCCAGTACAATATTCAATTTCTTTAATAAATCATTGTTAATCATTTAAAATGTTTTAAATTTTCAGTAGGTATTTTAATAAATTTCTTATAAATTCAATATGTCATCTTAGTGTATAAGAGACCGAGTAACACTTAGCTCATAAAAATAAGTATGTTTATATTAAGTTTCAAATTAAATTTCCTCTAAGCATACTAAGATATTTGAAATTTATATTAAATATTTGTTGAATTTCTCTTATTATATCATTAGATAACCCTCGTTATATTAAAATGTTTACATATTTATTCAATTCCCTGATAAAATATAAAAAAAACATATTAAGTTCTCAAAATATACACTACTAATGTATTTACTGATTTTCTCGTAACTTGCACACTCAACTCAATGAATAAACAAATATTTTACGCTAAATGCATAGAAATGTATTTATACTATTTTTAAAATCTTATTCCAACTAAGCATATTCTTTTATATATGTCTTAGGTATTTATTTAGTTTATCTTATTGTATTATTATTTAACACTCAATATATTTAAATATATACACATATACATAATTTCCCTAATCATAATGTACATTAAATACTTATTAAGTTTATTGTGACTTACATATATAACTCAATGTATGTATGACTAATAAATTTTTAGAACATCTTCATTGAAGGGTCATACAATAATTTATATTCATGTTTGTAATTTATTAAGTTTCTTGGAAGATGTACCATGTATGACTAACCAACACTTTATGCATAAAAATGATATTTAAATGTATATACTAATCAAATTCTAACAAATATAATAAGATTTTTTAAATTTGTATTTAGTATTTATTTATTTTTCTTAGTGTATGATTAGTTAATGTTCCAAGCCATCAAAATGTGTAGTTGTATTCAATTCCATAAATAAATATTTGCTAAGCATATAAAATGTTTGAAATAATTGTGCTTATATTAATTTTCAAATTAAATTACATCTAAGCATACTAAGATATTTGAAATTATATTAAACATTTGTTGAATTTGTCTCATTATATGATTAGATAACACTTATTGTATTAAAATATTTACATATTTATTCAATTCATCAATAAAATATTCCCTTAACATATTATGTGCTTGAAATATAAATTAGGTATGTATTTATTGATTTTCTCGTAACTTGCACACTCAACTTATAATATAAACGATTGTTTAATGCTTAGTGCATAAAAATATGTTTATGCCATTTTTTAAATCCTATTCCAACTAAGCACATTTTGATCTTTGATATTTGATATAGGTAATTTATAAATTTATCTTATTGAATGATTATCTAACGTTGAATATATATTAAATGTATATATTGTTGGGTTCAATAGTGTCAAAGTTCAAGAGGGGTGAATTGACCTTTTAAAAGTTTCGCGCAGAATCAGATTTTATCACAGTACACAGAAAATAAATCGATTTATTTGGCAATGAACAAATTTATTTTGACACTGTTTATTTTTTAAAAACGTTTATATCAGCCAAGTTATTCTTGAGATTATACAAATTAATTTGCAAGCCACACACACTGATATTAAAGAGAAAAAACAGTGAACAGCAAAAAACAACAACCTTCAATTTTAAGCAAGTGATTAAGGTTCAATTATTAGCTTGACAATCAATTGGGTAACCAATCACAATCAACCTGTTCCAGTTGTATTTAACAGATCATATATCTTCTTCACAGAACCAAACTGTTTTTCCAAAAAATAAGAACTGTATGAACAAGCCCAAAAAGAACAGATTTATTTTTAATTGAACAGATTCAATTTCTGGCAGAATAGCAAATAAGCAAGAATTCGAGTGCAGGGATGAAGAGAGATGAACACACAACAGTTATACTGGTTCACTCAACTGAGCTACATCCAGTCTCACCTAATTCAAGGTGAAATTCATTAAACAAAATGTACCAAACACACTTACACAGCCACTGTTCTTGAACCCTACAAGAAACTTGGCACACTTGCTGAAAAACACTATTTCAGCACACACACTCTTCAAGAAACCCTATCAAGAAGA
>Ga0123341_1003543_pt1 | contig 13416 bp, 14 predicted proteins | sample Turbeapinknodule_FD_89959 | JGI IMG/M metagenome (GOLD analysis project Ga0123341, IMG submission 89959) | Root nodule microbial communities of legume samples collected from Mexico - Turtle bean Mexico pink nodule | ecosystem: Host-associated > Plants > Roots > Nodule | place: Mexico: Nepantla... | reverse complement strand
CTATATATTAGTTATTCAAACTAAAATTATAATTTCAAATTAATTTATATTAAATGGAAGGCGCAAACCAAACACTCCACATGTTATTTTCTTGTGACTTGACACTGCATATTAAACAAATTATTTATTTAAACACGTGTCATTCAATATTTTAATTTAACCATACAAAACAAATATTTTTATTATTCGTGATTATGAGTTTATTTTAAGAAGTAAATTTTAAAATTAAAAAATCAACATATAAGCTAAATTATTTTATTCACTTATATATTGCATATTATAAAATGTGTTTATGTTTATAAGATATGACATCTCAGATATTAAAATAGATTTTAAATAATTTTATACTTTATTAAAAAAAGTGATTTTTTAGTCTAATTCACTAAAAAATAATAAAATATTTTTATGTATAGTAAAAATTATGTACTTATTTACGTTTGAATAATTTCTAAGCTTTAAACTAGGCTTTATTTTTATTATTGACATTAAATACTAAATTTGAAGTGACATATATATATATATATATATTCCATTTTGGTGGGTTAATAAAAGTTTGATTACAAATAATAAAAAATTGATTAAAAAAAAATATTTTGTTCCGAAGAAATGCTTTTGTATAAAAAGAACAACTCCAAACCACATTTGATCTTGAAAAAGGTCAACAATTATGACGATTGATTTTCTTTTCCACTCTACTCTTCTTCTCTTCCACAAAGTGCCAATTCCATTTTCTTAGTTTTCTCATATTCCTCCGTTCTCTCACAAATCTTCCAGGTATATGCATTTCTTCCTGTGCTCTCTTTCCTTTTCACTTTCTGCTTCCTTCATCCCAACACTGTGTTTTCTCAGAACCACCACAAGTAGCTGCCAAGATCATCTCCAAGAAACACAGAAACTTCCTTTTATTTCCCTCACTGCCATGAGTAGTAGCAAGAGAAGATTCAATTCTGTTCATCTTCAAGAGGCTGCAGAGGACTTGTTAAACCATGTGGTGAAGGTGAAGGAGAACATGGGTTGGATTTCACTCCTCTTTCCACTCATTTTCATTGCTTGGGCTATTCACACATGGCTATTTTCTTTCTCCAATTGGCTTTCCCTTGCCCTTGCTCTGTGGGCTTCTATGCAAGTACGCAATTCTTCTCTCTCTTTTTTCATCCTTTTGCTTCGAATTCCTCTGAAAATAGTTTTTCACGTTTAGTATTTCATTGTCCATGAGAAAAATACAAAAATTGTATCAAATCAATGAGTTAGTAAGAAGATTCGTAGATAAGCATAGCCATGTATTGTGTATTGGTTGGGGCTTTGTTGAATTTGAAAAGTCATTGAACCAATTAGTCTTGGTTCTGTGGTTATCTCGAAAAAGAATATTCTTTGCCACACAACAATGCCATGTTTACCTGCTAGAAGCTCTATGTATGGGTCTGGTAGTATCCAGCAGGGTGTAATTGTTTTTGGTTCTGTATACGGGTTGAGATATCCCTGAAGTATTTTTTTAATTTTATTTATCCATTGCTGATGAAAAAAAAACCAATGCCTTGTTCTCCTTTTCTGTGACGGTGGCAATTACACAACTCCTTTTTTTCGCAGTATGGGAAGTATCAGCGCAAGCTACTGGAGGAAGACTTGAATAAGAAATGGAATCGGATCCTACTCAACACCTCGGTACCTTCTTCATTGCAACTTTCCCTTTCACATTCTCAATGAATGATCTTCATGAAGCTTACTTCAACTTCCTGTACTTGTAGCCAGTGACACCGTTGGAGCACTGCGACTGGTTGAATCTGCTATTGACGCAAATATGGTCCAACTATTTTAATCCCAAGTTCTCAAGAAGCTTGTCAGCCATAGTTGAAGTAAAGTTTCCTCACCTCCCAATTAATGCATTGATGTAATTTTACTTTTTTATTCAACATTTAAAATTTATAATAAGCTTTCCCTCATTTAGATTGGACTGCATATATTTTCTTCCATCCATTTCTAAATTTGATCACTTAGATGATTATATTCTGCTTCATTTTGATTTTTCGGCATATGAGTAAATTGCTTTATTATCCTTAAGATCTGCAATTATGCCTATAGAAGTCTATTGCATCGGAATTTGCACCATAAGATCTGCAATTATGCTTAGAGAGTACTGTATTGGAGATCTGCAATGTTACTGTTGTATTGGAATTAATTTATTAACTTTTGTCTTTCTTTTGTGTCTCAGAAACGTTTGAAGCTCCGAAAACCAAGATTTATAGTAAGTAACAATCATTTCCATCTATGGGAGAGTTTCAACTTGGAAGATGTGTACTGAACTAAAATAATCCTTCCTTCAGGAAAAAGTTGAGGTGCAAGACTTTTCACTTGGATCATGCCCTCCAAGTTTGGGTCTTCAAGGGATGCGATGGTCAACCTCTGGTGGTCAGGTTTTAGTTTGCATCAGATTTCAGATATCACTTCTATACAGCTTTTTTAACATTTAATTAAGTTTGCATCACCACCACTACTTCCACTACAATCTTTGTTACTCTTGGTAGACTTCTTGTTGAACTGCTTCTGTTGTGTGATCTCTAATATGCTTAACTGTGTGTGTGAGAAAAATATTAAATTATCACAGTTCTAGGACGTTGAACCTAGATTTCATGTTTAACTTGGAACATCCCTTCTTACGACACATCAATTTTCTAAGAAGTTGACACTATAAATATTTAAAAATGCAGCGGAGCAAAAGTCCAACTAAGTAACTACATGTGAAATTCCTATTTTCTATTACACTTGCTTTGTTGATTCAAGTTCCAGTTTATGATTCCTGCTGTACTATGAGTATAAATGTTGATGCACGTCCACATGTGAGATTTCAATGCGGACTTCTGTTGTTATTTGATTTTGACAGCGAGTCCTGAAATTGAGTTTTGATTGGGATACAAGCGAGATGAACATTTTGATGCTTGCTAAGCTTTCCGTTGGAGCTGCCAAAATTGTGATTAACAATCTTCATATCAAGGGTGAGGTATGTAAAAATAACTTCGTACTGCATTTATCCTTCTCTGACATGAAATGAAACAGAATGGTAGAAATTTAAGCAGCGGATGTGAAAATGAATTACGAGGTTAGAATTGGCACTTTTCTTTTCACAGTCTAATAATCAATTACTTATTTTTGGCAGCTTTTGGTGACTCCAATTCTAGATGGAAATGCACTTTTGTATTCATTTTCATCCACACCTGAGGTGAGAATAGGAATTGCCTTTGGAAGCGGAGCAAGCCAATCAGCCACTGAGTTGCCCGGGGTTTCTCCATGGCTGGTGTGTGAAGCTAATTTGTCAAAATTTAGTAAAAGCTTATTATATCTTTCATTTCTATAGCTATGTGAAGCAAGTGGATTAGGAAATGAAATCTCATGGTTTGCCTCACATGCTACGTTTAGAGTTGAAGTTTCTTTTTCTAACTCTCTATACAGGATAAACTTTTTACTGATACATTGGTTAAAACCATGGTGGAACCTCGACGCCGTTGTTTCAGTTTGCCTGTGGTTAATTTGAGGAAAACTGCTGTTGGAGGCATGATATATGTGTCAGTGATTTCAGCAAACAAACTTTCTTGGAGTTGCTTCAAGAGTAGCCGATCTTTGAGGCAACAGAATAGCACAGTCAGTGGATTTTCAGAAACAAACCTGGATGACAAGGACCTACAGACATTTGTAGAGGTTGAGGTGGAGGAATTGACCAGGAGGACGGGTCATAGTCATGGTTCAAATCCAACATGGGATACAACATTTAATATGGTTTTACATGATAATACAGGAATTGTTCGCTTCAATCTTTACGAGTGTCCCTCTAGCGGTGTAAAGTGTGACCACCTAGCAAGTTGTGAAATCAAGGTACTGTCTTATATGTTCTCCCTTTTGAGGTAGCCATATATTAATTATATATTTATTTATTACTAGCCTTTTCTTTAATCTCTGTGTTAACTGCTTATCATCTACAATTCTAGGCTAACTTTTTTTTGGTCTTTAAGATGAGGCATGTTGAAGATGATTCAACAATAATGTGGGCAATAGGACCTGACTCTAGTGCAATAGCGAAACATGCAAAGTTTTGTGGAGATGAAGTTGAAATGGTTGTCCCATTTGAGGGCACCAACTCAGCAGAGGTACAATATTTATGACCCCTGTAATAATTAGTTCCTTCTCTTCTGTCAAACTTTGCTCTATGATAGACTCAATTTGGTTATATTGCATTAGCAGTGTTTGATTTTCATCTAGCCAGAGCTTACAAAGCCATTCTTCTTTCCTAATTAAAATGTCTATGTGCTGCTTAAGTACTAGAATTTTTTTTTAATCTGATTGCATGACTTAACTATTCTATATTTATTTATGTAATCACATACAGAGGACATGATTAAACTCCTTGTTACACAGACTCTGGTCAGGTATCATGTCAATTACCAATTTATTAAAAACTCAACCTAATTAGGTTAAAAAGCTCATGAATTGTTTATATCTTGCAATTATCATTAGTCCACATCATTTAAAATGCACGAGGGGATGAAGTTTCATATCGACAGTTTTTATGGAGTAAAACTTGCAGTTGCTCTAGCATTCTTTACATCTTATGTTGATTGGATTTATTGTATCAAGTTCATTATTGTCTGACTGTTTTCTTCATGAAAGAGCTACCCATCAAAATGTCTTTACAACTACATTGTTGCACTTAAAATGAAAGTTGTTTTACATTTCTGAATCACTCTTTAATCCATTTTTTAGTTAAAGGTGAAGATTGTAGTAAAAGAGTGGCAGTTTTCTGATGGTTCACATAGCTTGAACAACCTCCGTGCTAATTCTCAGCGATCACTTATTGGATCATCAACTCTTCTGTCTAAAACTGGAAGGAAACTTAAGATAACAATTGTAGAAGCAAAGGGTCTCGTTACAAAAGACAAATCTGGAAAAGTTAGCCCATACGTTAAATTGCAATATGGAAAGGTCAGTGACACTGGTTTTGTCTACTGGATTCTGAATACTAATTGATTAAGTGAGATCTCTGACACATAAAGATAACCTACGCAATGTATGTTCATAACAACACTATCTAATCCTGTTGTTGATTATCTTTTTAGGTTGGTAAGAGAACAAAGGTTGCTCCTTCTACTACTAGTACTACTACTACAAATCCTGTCTGGAATGAATCATTTGATTTTGATGAGAATGATGGTGATGAATACCTAAATGTAAAATGCTTCAGTGAAGAAATTTTTGGAGATGAAAATATTGGTACTGCCAATGTAAATTTGGAAGGACTGGGGGACGGGTCAACCAAGGATGAATGGATCCCTCTTGAAGGAGTGAGTTCTGGTGAATTAAGACTTAAAATTGAAGTAGTTAGGGTGCAGGACCAAGAAGGATCAAGGGTAAGTTTCTTCAACAGGAAATTAGCAATTCTTTTGAACAAATTGTAAAGCAAAGGATGTACAAAGCTAATAATTTGTCTGTCTATTCTCACTTCAGTTATTTACCCATGCGGAGTTTTCTCTGGCCGTGTTTTCTTTGCAAGCTCTAGCATATACTAATCCTTTTATATACACAGGGGTCAGCCAATGGTTGGATAGAACTTGTTGTAATTGAAGCAAGAGATCTTATTGCTGCCGATCTTCGAGGGACAAGTGATCCTTATGTGAGGGTGAACTATGGAAATTTGAAGCGGAGGACAAAGGTTAGAATATTGATGATGGTTATGACCGTAGTTTCTTGTGCATGAATTGAATACAGATGATGGCACAATTATGATTATAAATTTCTAATCTTGTCTTTTGCATTTTCATTCGGCTGCCATTAATTGATGATTATATTTGTGGTAAAAGACTAATAATAAGGGCAAAATTATACCATCTCAATTTTTTTAAAATACTATTCAGAGGGGAATCTTTGGTCTTTTCATTTTTCCGTTGCACTTGCATGTTCTTGATGTTTCACTCTTGCAAGGCTTGATTACTTTCTGCGTGTGGATGTGGCAGGTTATACACAAAACTCTCAACCCTCGTTGGAACCAAACCTTAGAGTTCCTTGACAATGGCAGTCCCCTGACCATGCATGTTAGGGACCACAATGCTTTATTACCCACATCAAGTATAGGGGAGTGTGTTGTAGAATATCAAAGGTTGCCTCCAAACCAGATGTCTGACAAATGGATACCTCTCCAAGGGGTAAAAAGTGGCGAGATACACATCCAAATTACAAGAAAAGTTCCAGAGATGCAAACAAGAAGTTCTCTAGACTCTCAACCATCTTCGTTAAGTAAATCACACCAAATTCCTACCCAGGTCAGGCCATCCTACAACCAGAAAACACTTATTTTTACATAGATGTTAATATTACTTTTTCTGCTCTGAGAATGAAGTAATGGTTGCCTTGAAAGGCAATGCATATCTATTACAATTTCACAATCTAACCCTTGTTTGTCCATATTCAGTAAGTAAAGACGTGTCTGAGGTTGAGTTTCATTTGTCTTAAATCAGTTCTCCATGTGGATATCCCACACATTTGCTTCCAAGAATTTTAAGCTAGATTAAGAACTGTTGTTGGTTGATCTATATGTTATTGCTTGGCTCACTCCTTTCATTGCTAATTGGAAATCATTTCCGCCAATGTATGAATAGTTTGCAGGAGGTCTTAAGTTCAAATCTCGTTAGTTTTGTACACACAAAATCTATGGAGAAAACTGAATTTCTATTCATTCGTTTTCTTTTGTATAGAATATGGTCATTCTCATTCTCATTTGACTGGTCTATTCTAACAAACTATTGAAATTGAACACTTTATCAGATGAGAGAGATGTTGAAAAAGTTTCGATCATTAATAGAGGATGGAAATCTTGAAGGACTGACAACAACTTTGAGCGAGTTAGAAAGTCTAGAGGATACAATGGAAGGGTACGTAGCACAGCTGGAGACCGAGCAAATGCTTCTTCTGAGCAAAATAAAAGATCTGGGTCAGGAGTTCCTCAATTCTTCTTCTTCCCTCTCTAGTAGTCCTTCTCAAAATGCAAATTAATTGATCCTCATCTATCTAAGGTTATCATTAACTGTAGATTCTTTTATTGTTCTCATGTAAAATAGGATCATCACGTACAAACTTAGTACATGTTTATCTAAAAATTCTTGTGTAGTTCCCCGCTACACAGCAACGGTTCTCATGTGTAATTGATCAATAATTTGCAATAAGTTTATGTTTCTCTGCAGTTTGTTCAATTGTAAAACATAAATTGTGAATGCATAACTTCTATCTATCTTGCAATATATTTCACCCATCTTATTTCATTATCCCCTCTTCCTTCCTTGTAAAGTTATACACTGTTGTGATATCACTTGGCGCGCTGAGGTTTTTGAAGGGGAATGAGGATCAAATACCCTTAATCTTTTTGTATTTTTTGTTGCACTGTAACGTTTTCTACATGGGTTGAAATAGAGTATTCAATGGGTTGAAGTACTCAAGTATTTATATAAGTTTTTGGAGGGGAATGAGGATCAAATACCCTTAATCTTTTTGTATTTTTTTTTGCAGTGTAACGTTTTCTACATGGGTTGAAATAGAGTATTCAATGGGTTGAAGTATAAAAAAATTAGGGTTATTTGTTCATATATATATATATATATATATTATCGATAAAAGGATTTGTTTGACGTGTTGATTTAAAATTTAAAATTTAAAATATAAATAATTTTATTTAAAATGTATATGAAATTAAAATTATGATAAATATTAAATTTTAATTTATTGTAATAAAAATGTTAACACAGACGATTTATGCTAGTTATAATAATATGTTTTATTAGTTGATGATGTAAAATATTTTATACTAAAGTACGTATGATTAAACTCTGTTTTTATTTAATTTAAAATTTTACAAGGCAATGAATGTGAAGTATCTGGTCAATCCCTGTTGACTCTAGAGATTTAGAAGAACGAGAAACTTATTTATTAATACAACGAAATTATCAGTTTAATAGCCTTAGGGGTATATATTATAGAACATAGAGAAAGAGATATTAACGGTATAAAATATCTTGAATGTGTTGTACTGTTTGAGTTCCCAGAGAGTCTTGGAATCCAGACATAACCTACAAGAATTGGCGCAGACTTGTAATCTGATCTCGAGTTTCGTTCTTTCCATTGGACAAAAAAGCGAAAATGAAAAGTGATTGCTTTTACTGAAAATGCGTTTGAACCTCACAAATGCTTTACTATCATCACTCCCACTCGCTTTACCCTCTTCCCACGCTCTCTTCGCCTCTTCCAAATTCAAATTCACATTCACACTCGGAATTTGCATTCGCGTTCGCGCTCTCAACACCTTCTCCTCCCTCCAAACCACTCGCCACGACGACCACGACGATTTGTTCGCCCCTATTCCCTCTCCCCGCCACGTTGACAAAGCCTCCAACGCCATCGAGAGAATCGCCCTACGCTTGCGCAACTTAGGGTTAGCCTCTGCCGACCACGCCGACGACGACGATTTCCTCCGCCGCGAATGGCTTCGTCCCGACGAGGCGCTTTTGCCGTGGGACAAGCGAGAAGGGGAAGAGTACGAGGAGCACGAGGAACGGCAGAAGGAGAAGCCAAAGAAGAAGAGTGTTAATGCAGCGACACTGGCGGAGAAAACGCTGGAGGAGGAGGAGCTGCGGCGGTTGCGAACGCTGGGAATGAGTCTTAAGGAGAAGGTCACTATCCCCAAAGCTGGCCTGACCCGAGCCGTGCTCGACAAGATTCATCGTCAGTGGAGCAACTGCGAGTTGGTGAGGCTCAAGTTTCACGAGTTTCTTGCTCAGAACATGAAGTTGGCTCATCAAATTGTCGAGGTTTGTCCTTCACCATACAATCCCTATTTTGTGTTAATAACTAATGTACATGTGTTTGAATGATGAACATTCGCAAAATTGATTTTAAATGAAATTGAGTTTGGTTAAAATTGGTTTTGAAGCGGGCTGATTTACATTTTGATATTTTATTGTAATAGCAAGTTGGTAGTAAAATTCAACATTCTGAATAAGATTTTTTATTTAATGCGAGTCACCTAAAGTTTTTTCAACTTAAAAATTAATTTTAGATTGGAAATCAAATTCTCAACATGAAACCAAACATATGAGCATTTACTTAAAATTACTGTAGTCAATATAATTTTGAATGATTCAATGTGAATCATAACACCTACGTAGGGTTGATGTTGGAAAGGAATTATCATGTTTTTTGTTGAGTGTCGAATAATTTGTGAACTGAATTGTTGTGGCCTTGTGCAGTGTAGAACTAGAGGGTTAGTTATATGGAGGTCGGGGAGTTATATGTGGGTATACCGAGGTAAAAATTACCAAGGGCCGATGCAACCAAATGAAAAGGACGGAGATGATCAAATTCCTGTGGTGGCGGATGGTGATGCAGCGCTGTTGCTGGAAAAGAGTGAGGCAGTTTTCTGGAAGGAGGAGAACATGACTCCAGAAGAAGTGGAGTTTAACAGGATGCTTGATGACTTTGGTCCTCGTTTTGTTGAATGGTGGGGCACCGGAATACTTCCAGTTGATGCTGATTTGCTTGCCCCCACAGTTCCTGGTTACAAGACGCCTCTTAGGCTTCTTCCTGCTGGAATGCGTCCACGACTGACCAACGATGAACTCACGAATATGCGGAAACATTCTAAATCTCTTCCTTGTCACTTTGCCTTAGGTAATGTTTGGCTACTATGCTGTTTTGTTGAATTTGTGTTCCTTTCACTAATATGAATCTTGTGCTGATCTCTATGAAGGGAGAAATAGAAATCTTCAAGGTCTGGCATCTGCTATTCTCAGGCTTTGGGAGAAAAGTTTAGTTGCTAAGATTGGAGTCAAGCGTGGTATTGTGAATACAAACAATGAACTGATGGCTCAGGAGCTGAAGGTTTGTGCTCTGTAATTTCCTATTTGGTGCTAGGTGCTTGTGCAATTGAGAATGTGTAACGAAGAATATATTGTGGGCAAAGTACTGACTGTTGAGTTGAAAATGTGTAATGGGCTGCTGGGCCTGATAAAATAAAAAACTCAATGATTGAATTATTAGAATTAATAGTGCAGTTAATACGTCGGAGGCCCCCTTAAGTCTTCAACACCAAAACTAATACAAGATTTGGTGAATGGAGATATAATACCCAAGAGTTACCAGCACAATTTATAATCTCTTTATGATCTTATCTTTGAGAATTAGTTGGTTTACCTCATGTATCAGCTAGCAAAAATTTCCATCAAGTTTTTCAGCTAGCAAATAAGAAAAAGAAGTGTAATGAAAAACATTGATATACTTGAAGAACTAATAATTTTCTCCAATTGTTGTCTAAACATCATTAACTAGGTAGCGGTGAACTATTTTTATGTTATCATACCAATGAAATATTATATTGAAGATGGAAATCTGTTTTTCTGCATTGAGTGTGTGTTTTAAATGCTAAATTTTATTTACATGGTCAAGTGGTGTATTCTTTTGTTGCTAATTCATGTGTCACCGACTATTTTGTTTTTTCTTTCACTGTGCAGAAATTAACAGGAGGTACTTTACTTCTGCGGAACAAATATTACATTGTAATATATCGTGGGAGGGATTTTGTTCCAACCAGTGTGGCTGCTGTTATTGCTGAAAGACAGGAAATGACAAAACATGTGCAGCATGTTGAGGAGAAGGTGCGGTGCAAAGTTCATGACGTAGCTCCTTCAAGGGAAGATGAATCAAAATCCCAAGCAGGATCATTGGCTGAGTTCTTTGAGGCTCAGGCATGCTGGGGAAGGGATATATCTACTGAAGAACGTGAGAGGATGAGGCAAGAGGTTACCAAAGCCAAGAATGATAAGCTTGCCAAAAAAAATGATTGTAAACTAGCTGTTGTAAGTATCTACTTGTTTTGTGAAGGTTATATGCTTGGGAAAGTAATTGTGTTGTATTGAGAGTGTAGTGCTTGATGGAATCAACTTGGAAGAGTTTGCTTCACACTTTCACTGTGAAGAAGCTTGTTGGAATATTCTGCGGATACCATTAGATTGTTTTTGGGTAATTTATCAGTGGAACTGTTGAGATGTCATAATTTTCTTTGAATCTCTTTTCAATGCAAGATTTTGACTTGTTGGAGTTATATACTGTAACCTACTTTTAGGTTTCCAAAAATTTAGGATGTTGTGTTTTTGCCTTTTAGGGGTTATATTTTAGTGATGAAAGCTTTGAAATGGACCTTTCAATAATTTGGTGCAGAATTTTTTTTTTAAGAAGCCTTGTGATTCAGTTTATAGAGTTCAGCTTGACATCGAGGGCTTTGGAATATTAGAAATGTGGCAATTTCATTGCGTGCATTAGTCTTTAGTAAAAGTGAGCATGTGATCCTTTAAGGGAACCATGAGAAGTGGCACTAAAAAGGGCATACATATTGGTTTGACTTAGGAGGTAGCCCCAGGTTGGAATTCTGAATTTGTGTCAATGTAAATCCTTCAAGTTTCAATTACAATTTTACTTAGTACTGGGTACATGCTTGTCTGCTTGCAGTTTTATAAAATTCAAGTTTAGTTTTAATGTGCTATATTAATATTTAAAACTCTAAATGCATGAACAGGCCCAAGCCAAAAGGCTTACAGCAGAAAAGCTATTAGCGAAAATAGAAGCATCTTTGGTTCCAGTTGGTCCTGATTATGACAAGGAAACAATCACAGATGAAGAACGTGTCATGTTCCGTTCAGTTGGTTTGAGAATGAAGGCATACTTGCCACTTGGTGAGTAACATGTGGCTGTATAAAAGTTTCTTTATTGCAACGATGCACAGTATGAACAGCTGTTTATGATAATCTGCAGGTATACGTGGTGTTTTTGATGGTATCATTGAGAATATGCATTTGCACTGGAGGCATCGAGAACTTGTTAAATTAATAACAAAGCAAAAGACCCTTGCTTTTGTTGAAGACACAGCTAGGTTACTGGAATATGAGAGTGGTGGAATACTAGTAGCAATAGATGAAGTTCCTAAAGGATTTTCTCTTATTTACTATCGTGGAAAGAATTATAGGCGACCTGTGACTCTAAGGCCTAGAAACCTTCTAACAAAGGCAAAGGCATTGCAGCGATCAATAGCCATGCAACGGCATGAGGTTCCAATTATTATTTTTTTTAAATTACAAATATATTTTTCTCATTTTGTATCTATGGTGTATCATTTGATCCTGTATAATTGTGCAGGCTCTGAGTCAGCATGTCACTGAATTGGTGGGAAAAATAGAAAAAATGAAAAAAGAACTTGTAAGTATTCACTTTTCATACATATTCTTTGTAATTTCATTTAATATGAAACAGTAACACCTTCATATAATATTTTCTTGTAATTGTAATTCGGTTTCTTATAAAAGATTTGGATACCAACTTTGGGATCTCATATGGAAAATGCCTAATATGCAGTGAGATTTTTATATTAAATTAATTATCATATGAGAGAGGCTTAAGATGAGGAGGACTGACGAAAAGAAACTAAAATGCAAAAATGGTTTTTGATCAGTGAAAGTTAAATTATCTGCTGGTGGTGTTCTGCAGAGTGAGGATGAATTCTCTGACGGAGATGACAATCGTGGTGATTTCAATGGCGAGGAACACACTGATTACAAGGACGAGGATTCTGAATAGAACTTTGAAATGATGGGTTTATTCTCTATGAAGACAGGTTGACATTTTACAATGAAGTTAGTTCCTCTTGAGTGACTTCTGTCTGCAGCCAGCTAGGTATATATAAACTTTGCTTTCGATCACTTGTAGGTTCATAAATGCAATTTTCATATACGGAATTTTGAAAAATGATCTGATATTTTCTTGTGAGGCTTTTTTGGTTTTGTAAAGTCCACATATTCTTTTCCTTTCAATTAACAGCATAGTGACTTGGGTTAATCAAGAAGCAGGTATACACACAGCAGTTTGAATGGATCTTGTGCATACAAGAATTGAAAATCTGGAGTCGTATTCGTTCAAAGTTCTGGAATTTGACATGCCTACAAAATCCATCGTCAATTCTGTTATGCTCATTCATTCTTCTTAGTGCTAGTTATACCTCAAATATAGCTAGATAAGCTTATATATTTGTAAATTATTGGGTTGTTCAGCTTATTAAATGCTTGTTTGTTTAACAAATATATAAAGTTAAACATATTGTGAGGCTTGTCTGTTTATATGAATCCTGCTCACACTTGACATTGCTAACTCGTTAATAGGGTGTTATATATATAAAAAGGCAATATTGACAAGTGTTTCTGTATATTAGTTAAGAAATTTAAAATAAAAATGTTTAAGTAAAAATATTATGATTAGTTTCTACTGTAATTTTTGATGCACATATTAATTTTAATTGAAAAGTTATTGATTTTTTAACCAATATTAAACAGACACTAATTATAAAGG
>Ga0123341_1003542_pt1 | contig 13422 bp, 13 predicted proteins | sample Turbeapinknodule_FD_89959 | JGI IMG/M metagenome (GOLD analysis project Ga0123341, IMG submission 89959) | Root nodule microbial communities of legume samples collected from Mexico - Turtle bean Mexico pink nodule | ecosystem: Host-associated > Plants > Roots > Nodule | place: Mexico: Nepantla... | reverse complement strand
TCTCACAGTATACTCAACATACAAACTTTCTCATATCTCTCTTCCTTCCTTTTTCATTATTTAACTTCAACTTACAGGCCTTTCCCAACTATTTTACCAACTCCACAACATCTTCTTTCTCCATGGAACCCTATCAATTTCATACAAGGTAACATCAATTTAATATAAATCTTTATAGCTTATTTCTTATTTCTTATTTCTTATTTTTTATTTCCAGTTTATTTTAATCATTTTTCTCATTTCCAAAAATATTTCTCTTAGCTGACATATTATGACTACACATATATACTAGGTTTCATCTGCTTGGAATTGTTTCAGCTATTATATGAAGCTTGTGTGAGAACCCAACCAGTCAGGTAAAATATATGTTTTTTTTTCAATTTTTACTCCTGTTATTATGAATGTAAAGTTTTATTTTGTATTATTTTTCAAGTAACACAAAATAAAAATAGTGACATAAAATCAATCACAATTAAATATAGATTTAAAAATAAAAAAAATACAATCAATTGAAACTTATTACAACACAAATGATATGAAATTTTCAAACAAGAGGATTGGAAGAAATACTTAAATTTTTGTACAGAAGAAAAAGTTCGCACTTCCATCCATCTTCAATTCATAATGAAAATGTAATTAACATATTACTAAATAAAATTATAGACAAATTAAAGATATGTCTAACAATAGAGGACAATATTGAAGTGTTATTCACTCTCACATGCACTCACTCACCTTCTTTGCCATCATATTCTCCTCTCATTCATTCATTCACTCAAGCAAACATTAATGAATCATAATAGAAAGACTACGATAATATACCTGAAAAGACAAGAGACAAAGTTGGAAAGAGAAGATGATGTACATAGCAAGAAATGAATATGCGGAATTGAAGGTGACACATTAACGAAGGCGGTGCAAGTAGCAAAAAAAGGAAAACATATCTTGAGTTTCATGATTTCAAGAAGAAAGTAAAGAACAGAACACAGTGTGTGAAGACGAAAGCGTTTTCTGGAAAGAACTAAAAACTGTATTTTCCATATATTTTTAGATGTTGTAACATTTACACCTTTATACATACGAAAGAGAAAATAAAGAAAATAAAACACTTTGGGCTTAGGAACATAGCCCATAAGAAAGATATAGGCCCAATTACTTAAACTGAAAACCCTCCCTCAAGCTGGAGCATGTATGCAAAGAACTTCAAGTTTGCTGATAAGTTTTTGGAAAATGCTTCTCTAAGGGCTTTTGTTAGAACGTCTACAGGTTGCTCTGCAGATCAAATGGGCAGAAGGTGGAACAAAATTGTTGCAGCCTTTTACGAACAACATGATAGTCAATGTCAATGTGTTTCGTACACTCATGAAAGCTACTATTAAGAGCAATATGCATAGCTGCTTGTGAATCGCAGTAAAGACATGCAGTGGTGGAGGTGGTGACATGGAGATCTCCTAGAAGAAATGTCAACCATTGCAGCTCACATGAAGTTGAAGCCAAGGCACGGTATTCTGCCTATGAGGATGATCTAGAAACCATGCTTTGCTTCTTGGTTTTCCATGAAATCAATGATTCTCCCAAAAAAATGCAAAAACCAGTTGTTGAGCGTCGAGTCATCGAACATGACGTCCAGTCAGAGTCACTAAAAGCTTTTAAATGCAAATGAAAATTCTTTGAATAGAACAACCTTGTGCAGGTGCAACTTTTATGTATCGCAACACATGTTGAACGGCACGATGATGATGGATTGTAGGCTTTTGAAAAAACTAACTCATATGTGAACAACAAAGCATATATTTGGTCTAGTGTTTACAAGATATAAAAGACGTCCAATGAGTCTTCTATAACTTGAAGGTTCATGAATGTCAACTTCTTCAAACATATTCTCTGCCTTTTTCTGCATGGGTGTGGTTGTTGGTTTGGCACCTAGCATCCCTACATCATCAAGGATCTCAAGAGCATATTTTTTGTGACAAAGATGAATACCATCATGTGTCCGTGTTATCTCTAAGCCAAGAAAATATTTCAATTTTCCTAGATCTTTGATTTTAAAAGTAGTATTCAGCAAGTTCTTCACATTATTTATCTCATGCATATCATCACCGATTAGAATAATGTCATCTACATAGACTAATAAAGCAATAAAAGATTTTTCTAATTTTTTGATAAAGAAAGAATTGTCACCTTGAGATTGGATGAAACCTATGGTTAAAATGCTCATCAGATAAATTTGTATATGATAGGACCGAATTGAGTGGATACCTTGTTGTGTCAGTGTTTATTACCTTCTCTGAAGAGGTTAGCAATTGATGATGATAATCCTCAAGGTATGCATGGCTTCTTTGAGTTCTTGTTGATCTTCTGAGATCTTCGGTATCTCTGTTCTCAGTGTTCGCAACTTCATTCATGTTGCCTCTATGATAACTGTCATACATGTGTTCCATAAAATTCTGATCATAGCTTAGTTCATTTTGTTCACTTTTATCAATGACTTGACAAAAGATTTTCTCATAGAAGAGAACATTTCTGGAGACAAATATTTCTCTGGTTTTTGCATCAATGACTGACTATATAACATTTTGTTCCTGCCTTAAAACCCAGAAAAATACATCTTTTGGCTCTAGGATCATGTTTATTCCTGTTGTTTTCAATAGTAGAGGCAAAACACAAACATCCAAAGATACAAAGATTACTTATATCAGAGGCAATGGTGTACAATTTTTCATATGGACATTTATTTGAAATAACAGAAGAAGGCACTCTATTTAAGAGATGAACATCATGCATTATGGCGTAAGACCAAAAAAATTTAGGAAGATTAGATTGAAACATGAGACACCGGGTCACATTTAAGATGTGTTGATGCTTACGTTCTACCACAGAATTTTGTTGTGGTGTCTCAATACAAGTGGTTTGGTGAATGATATTGTGCTTATCATAGAAATCCTTTCAGGAAAATTCTTGGCCATTGTCAGTTCTAATAATTTTAATTCCTTTATCAAATTGATTTTTAACCATGACAACAAAGTTGCTTACGTGTTTCATTTTTATTTTTCATCATATATACCCAAGTAAATCTAGTGTAATCATCCACTACAGTGAGAAAATATTTGTGACCATGAATAGAATGAATACTAAAAGGACCCCAAATATTAATATGAAAAAGATCAAAAGAATTATCACATGTACTTTTGCTTAAAGGAAAAGGTAATCTATGTTGTTTAGCGAGATGGTAAGGAGTACACATATTGTTCTTATCAAAGTATATGTCTGGATAGGTCTTACTCGTGCATTCTAACACCTTACTCGAGGGATGACCCAATATACAATGCCATGTATCAAGATTTTTGACATGCTGAAAAGGCTCATCAGTTTGAGTGAAGAGAGCAATGTTCTTCTCGGATGAAAAATCAAGATTATAAAATCATGCACCAAGCCTAGCCCGTCCAATCATCTTGGATGTAGTTGTGTCCTGAATATGACATTCATCACGAAAGAAAACAAATTTATAGTTAACTGAGGTGTTGAGTTTCTAAACAGATAATATATTCAGAGCAAATTCGGGAATAAATAAAGCATTGTATATTATGATATCTTTAGATAAGACTATGGTCCTAGCACATTTTGCAATAACTTAGGTATTGTTAGGAAGTCTAACTTTCACGATTTCAATTTCATAATAAGTAAAAAACAAAGACATATCACAGGTTACATGATCAGTGGCTCCGGTATCAAGAATCCAGGATTTGCAAGTGCATTTGGAACTACAAATGCATGTAGGAATGGGTCGTAATGAATCCAGTTCTTCCCACAATATTCTGAAATCTGTGTAATACTCAGAAATGCTTCTCTCTCCCTGCCTAATCGAATTTATTTCTTGAAGGAGATCAGAAGTGCAGAAATGGTTGCTTTTGGAAAATCTCTCCTTCATATCTTCCCATAAATCCCTTGTGTTGTCAATGTAATTGGCGCTTTGAGCAATTTGTGTGATAAGGCTCCGATTAATCCACGAAATCACAATGACATTGCAGCGCTCCCATGCTTCGTATTGTTTGCTCTTGCGTGTCGGTTCTGGAATTTCTCCACTGACAAATTTAAATTTGTTCTTCGAGAGCAAAGCCCTTTTCATCACGCGACTCCATGAATGATAGTTACTACCGTCAAGTGGAGGTGAAACTAAGACCGCTCCTGGATTCTCTCCGGGATGAAGATAGTAGGGACTCGCTGGGTCTTGTGAAGAGTCCTCGGAAGCCATGGAAGAAGCAAGACGAGAGGATACAAGAATGTGAAGAAAAATAGGGAGAAACGGAGTATCAAAGCAAGCGCAAGTCAGAGCGAGTCAAACTCGCTCTAGTACCATCTTGAGTTTCATGATTTCAAGAGCGGGTCAAACTCGCTCTGATACCATCTTGAGTTTCTTGATTTCAAGAAGAAAGTAAAGAACAAAACAGTGTGGGTGAAGCAAGAAGCATTTTTTGGAAAGAACTAAAAACTGTATTTTCCATATATTTTCAGATGTTGTAACAGATAAGGCTTTATACATACGAAAGAGAAAAAAAAGAAAAAAAAAACAATTTGGGCTTAGGAACACAGCCCATAAGAAAGATATAGGCTCAATAACTTAAACTTAATAGGCAATTGCTTCCCACCATATCACTGCACCCGATTCCATCGGAAAAGACGAAACTGTCCTTAAAAAAATTTCCGAAATATGTGTTTTGGATTTTTTTTTTCCAGGACGAAATTTTATATTACGAATTTTTTTATCCAGAATGAGTTTTTCATTTTTTTTCCGGATTTTCATTTCCAAAATACAATAATATCTTTTTCGGAATTTTTTTTCTGGAATGTATTATTTTCAATTCCATATTTTTTTGTCTGAAATAGAATTTTAATTTTTTTTTCTGGATTTTTATTTCCGAAACTCAATAATCACTCTGGATTTATTTTTTTGGAATATATTATTTTTAATTCTGAATTTTTATTTCCAGAATAAAGGATATTTTTGGAAATTAAAAAAATATGTTGGGTGCAGATTAAAAATAATTGGGTGTAGGAAGCATTTGCCAACTTAAAAACATACGACAGATTGTTATACAAATGTCGCTGGGCAAATCCTGTTATCCTGTATACTGATTGTTTGGAATTTGCATCTCCAGGATCTTCTCTCTTTATCCTTCAACTAATCTTAACATTGCATCTTTCTTTCTCCAACATATTACAGCATCCTTCATCATTCCATGGTTATTAACACCTTTCTTCTCATGAAGGGATCTTACTACATTAAAATCACCTATAACACACCACGTATTACTCATCTGTGCTTGCCTGATTACTGACAAATCATTCCATAAATGTTGTTTTCCTCCAAAAGAGAAAGTGGTAAGTATATGGATAAGAAAATGATAAAGAACTAAAAGGAACCTTTAAGTTAGAATAAAAATTATATTTTTTTATAATAAGTTTTTATTGGATTTTTTTATTTATATGATCTTTTAATATTAGAAATACTTTGAAAATATTATTTATCATTAACTAATTAGATACTAGATAAAAAGTTAAAAACATAACGAATAATAGAGGTAGAAGAGGAGTTTAAATCTGATCTCTTGATATATTATTTTTTGCACACTTTCTAATTTTATAGCAAAAAGCTTAAATAGAAAAACTATGAATTTTGGCTACGCTATTATAAGTAGACATCATGAGTCATTCTTACAACTAATTTGTTTTTTAAATTTTAACCGAACATACCAGCAAAATAAAAGTCATATAGAAATATTAAGTGAAGCTAAAAAAAATCTCAATCGAAAATAACTGGCATCACTTGTACAATTTTTTTGGCATTGACAACTTTTTAGTACTTTTTTAATGCTGTAATTTTATAAATTATTATAATATCTATAAACATTTTTTGGTTTCTATGTTGTTTTAGATGAACTTTTAAGTGTCATCAAAATTCGTTTCTGTTTGCTGAATTTTTTTATCAATTTCCTTTTGTGTTTTGTAATATTTAGGGGGGAAAATTACTAATTAAAAGTAGGAAGCAAAAAATCAAGACGAAAGCGTTCATTGTGAAGGGATATGGAAACAATTGTCTCTACAACAACTGAAAGTGCAGTGAAAATTGTAGCACGCGTGGTCAAACGACAAATGGGCTACTTTTTCAACTACAAAGACAAATTTAAAGACTTGGAATCTTACATTCAGAAGCTGGAAGATAATAGGGAGAGGCTACAACATCAAGTTGATGAAGCACTAAGGAATGCAGATGAAATTGAAAATGACGTTCAAGGTTGCTTAAAGCTGATGGATGAGAAGATAAAAGAATATACAAGTTATATTCACAATGAGTGTCATGCAAAGACAATTTGCTCACTTGGTTTCTTTCCAAATAACTTCAAATTGAGGTATCAACTAGGCAGAGAAGCTACAAAGAAGATAGAGGAAATCGAACGAGATAAACTTTCGGAGAAAGGTTTTGACAATGTTTCGTATCAAAAAGGCCCATCCACTGATGTTTCTTTTTCAAACATAGGCTATGAGAGCTTTACGTCTAGAAATACAAATATGGAGATGATTTTGAAAGCACTGGAAGACTCTACCATTGATATGATTGGAGTTCATGGGCCTGGTGGTGTTGGTAAGACCACTTTAGTCAAAGAAGTTGCTAAGATAGCTCGAGAAAATAAGTTGTTCAAGACAGTGGTCATAGCAAATATTGGCAGAAATCCTGATTTCAAAAATATTCAAGGACAAATTGCTGACATGCTAGGAATGAGATTAGAAGGGGAAAATGAGATTTCAAGAGTAGATCGTATTAGAAAGAGGTTAAAGAACGAAAAGGAGAACACCCTTATTATCCTTGATGATCTTTGGGATGGATTGGACTTGAATAAACTTGGGATTCCATGTAATGATGATGAAAGCAAACGAGAGGTCAATGAGATATCTAATCTTGAAAACAGCGATGACATATCTGAATTTGGTAACAATAAGACCAAGAAAGAAGAGTTGTCAAAAATTGATTTGAATAAGATGGAAAAGGGAAAGTTATCTAGGAGTTACAAAGGATGCAAAATTCTTCTAACTTCTAGATATAAACATGTACTATGTAATCAAATGGATGAGCATGAGAGCTCAACTTTTTCAGTAGGAGTCCTCAATGAAAAAGAGGCAGAGACTTTGCTTAAGAAAGTTGCTGACGTAAAAACTTCCGAGTTCGATGGTAATGTTACTGAAATTGCCAAATGGAGTGCTGGATTTCCTATAGCAATAGTTTCCATAGGAAGGACACTAAAGCATAAAAGCTTATCTGCATGGAAGCATGTTTGTCAACAAATTAAAAGACAAAGTTTTAAAGAAGAATGGGGATTTACTGACTTCTCTATCAAGTTGAGCTACGATCATCTAAAAAATGAGCAGCTAAAGTCTATTTTCTTACATTGCGCAAGAATGGGACATGATGCTTTGATTATGGACTTGGTCAAATTTTGCATTGGTTTGAATTTGCTGCAAGGAGTCCACACAATAACAGATGCGAGGAAAAGAGTAAAGGAGGTTATACAGGAGCTAGAAGAATCGAGTTTGTTAGTGAGGAGTTATTCTGATGACCGCTTCAACATGCATGACATTGTGCGAGATGTTGCTATTTCAATATCATCCAAAGAAAAACATGTATTTTATATGAAAAATGCCTTTCTTGATGAGTGGCCTCACGAAGATGAATTTGAAAGGTACACTGCCATTTTTTTACACTATTGTGACATCAATGATGAGCTTCCTGAGAGTATACATTGTCCTAGACTTGAAGTCTTGCACATTGACAATGAAAATGAATCTTTCAAAATACCAGATGACTTTTTTAAATCTATGGTTCGACTTAGAGTGTTGGTATTGACTGGTGTTAATCTATCTTGCTTACCTTCATCAATTAAATGCCTAAAAAAACTGAGAATGCTTTGTTTGGAGAGATGCACTCTAGGAAATAACCTATCAATCATTGGTGAGTTAAAGAAGTTACGAATCCTTACTCTTTCAGGATCTAATATTGAAAGTTTGCCTCTTGAATTTGGGCAATTGGATAAGCTTCGGCTTTTCGACATAAGCAATTGCTCAAAACTAAGAGAAATAAGGTCCAATATCATACCAAGGATGAACGCTTTAGAGGAACTTTATATCAGAGACAGTCTAATTCTGTGGGAGGCTGAGGAAACTATCAATAGTGCAAATGCTAGTATGTCTGAGTTAAGGAAATTGAATCAGTTGCAAAATCTAGACATACACATTCAGAGTTCTGGCCATTTTTCGCGAAACTTGTTTTTCGACAATTTGAATAGTTACAAGATTTTCGTTGGTGAATTCAACTTGCTTAACTTGAATAAAGTGGGAGAATTCAAAGTTCCTGACAAGTATGAGGAGGTGAAATTTCTGGCATTGAACCTAGAAGAAGGTATTGATATTCATTCAGAAAAATGGGTTAAAATGTTGTTAAAAAATGTTGAATGTTTGTTGTTGGGGGAACTCAACGATGTTCAAGATATTTTCTATGAATTAAATGTTGAGGGATTTCCAAATTTGAAGCATTTATCCATTGTAAACAATATTGGCATTCAGTATATTATCAACCATGTGGAGCAGTTTTACCCTTTACTCACTTTTCCCAAATTGGAGTCCATATGGCTTTACAAACTGCATAATTTGGAGAAAATATGTGACAATCAGCTTGCTGAGGCATCTTTCCGTAGTTTAAAAGTGATCAAGATTAAAACATGTGTTAAATTGGGAAGCCTTTTCCCATTTTCCATGGTTCGACTCCTCACTCTGCTTGAAACAATTGAAGTGTGTGATTGTGATTCTTTCAAGAAGATAGTTTCAGAAGAAAGACAAACTCATGATGACAATATAGTTTCAGAAGAAATACAAACTCGTGATGACAAGATTGAGTTTCCTCAGTTACGACTTTTAACCTTAAAGTCTTTACCAACATTTACTTGTTTATATACCATTGATAAGATGTCTGATAGTGCACAATCGCTGCAAGACCGAGTACCACAACACAGGAACAAAGATATTTTCACTGACATTGAGAATAGGGTCATTAATTCTTGCCTTCCACTCTTCAATGGAAAGGTATGTAATAACCTTATCATAATTACATTCGTAAGTTTAATTTGTATGTTATTATTCCTTTAAAAGAAATATAAAAAACTTAACTCATTTAAGTTTTATCATTTCTCTTAGGGAAAACATCTGTCAAAATATATAGTTACCTTTGTGTTCTTACAGGTTTCAATTCCCAAATTAGAATGGCTGGAGTTATCCACAATCAACATCCAAGAGATATGGAGTGACCAATATGACCATTGTTTTGAAAATCTGCTCACATTGAATGTGATAGATTGTGGTAATTTAAAGTATTTGCTATCAGTCTCCATGGCTGAAAGTTTGGTGAATCTTCAAAGCCTTTATGTAACTGAGTGTAAAATGATGGAAGATATATTTCGTCCAGAAAATGCAGTGGTGTGTGGATTCATTTAATATTGAGTTTGATTAATATTATCATTTGCTGTTTAATTGTATGAATTGTTTAGGTCTTTCAATTGCTCACCTTCAATCTTTTTTTTTTTTTTTGTAACAGTATATTGACGTTTTCCCAAAGTTGAAGAAAATGGAGATAATTTGCATGGAGAAACTCAGTACCATTTGGATTTCCCATGTTGGATTACATTCCTTTCGCAGTTTGGACTCTTTGATAATAAGAGAGTGTCACAAACTTGTTACGATTTTTCCTAGTTATATGGGGGAAAGATTGCAGACGCTTCAAAGCTTGACAATTACAAATTGCAAATTGGTGGAAAACATATTTGACTTTTCAAATATTCCACAATCTTGTGATATAAATGAAACAAACTTGGATAATATAATTCTAGAAATGCTTCCAAATTTGGTGAACATATGGAAGGATGATATTAGTGAAATACTTAAATATAATAATTTACGAAGCATAGGAGTTGATAGGAGTCCAAATTTAAAATATCTCTTTCCACTTTCTGTTTTCATTGGCCTAGAAAAACTGGAAGTCCTTAAGGTACGAAAATGTTGGGCAATGAAAGAAATTGTTGCTTGGGACAAACATGCAAGTGTAGATGCTATCAATTTTAAGTTCCCTCATTTAAACACTCTATCATTGTTATACTTATATAATTTGAGGAGTTTCTACCCAAGAACTCACACTTTAGAGTGGCCAGCATTAAAGGAATTGAGAATAGTCAATTGTAGCATGTTGGAAGGGTTCACTTCAGAAATCACAAATTCAAGAGTGCAACCAATTGTTTTAGCTACAAAAAAGGTACACAAAGTTTGTTTCTAGAACTTTTCTATGGGAAACATAGAACTTGCCTTGTTTAGATGAAAAACATGAATTAGCAGTGCATGACAAGGATGTGAGATTATGTATTCTATTTCTTGTAGCAAAATAATACATTATGGTTCAAACGTATACTTTGATACTAATAAGTTTATTTATTTATTTAGGTGATATACAACTTGGAAGATATGTCATTAAGCTTGAACGTAGTAGAGTGGTTGCAGAAATACATTGCTAATGTTCACAGAATGCACAAACTAGAAGAACTTACCTTGATTGGATTGAAAAATAGTGAAATTCTCTTTTGGTTTCTTCATAGACTTCCCAATTTGAAAATTTTAAGATTGGGATTGTGTCACTTGGAAAGGATTTGGGCTTCTGAAAGTCTTATTTCACGTGAAAAAATAGGTGTTGTTATGCAACTTAAAAAGTTGAGCTTAGATAGCATGTGGGGTCTTGAAGAGATTGGCTTTGAGCATGACGTGCTTCTTCAAAGGGTAGAAAGCTTAATCATTCAACGATGTAAAAAATTGAGAAATCTAGCGTCGTCCTCGGTATCTTTTAGTTACTTAAGATATTTAGAAGTGGTGAATTGTACGATGAGGAATTTAATGACAACCTCAACTGCTAAAACCTTGGTTCAACTCAAAAGGATGAAAGTAAGTTCATGTCCAATGATTGTGGAAATTGTTGCAGAAAATGTTGAAGAAAAAGTAGAAGAGATTGAGTTTAAACTATTAGAGTCACTAGAATTGGTGTCTCTACAAAATCTCAAGTGTTTCTCAAATGAGTGTGACTTAAAATTCCCACTACTGGAAAAATTAGTAGTGAGTGAATGCCCTCAAATGTCAAAATTATCTGAAGTCCAAAGTGCTCCAAACCTAGTGAAAGTACATGTTGCAACCAAAGACAAATACAAGTGGTATTGGGAAGGTGATTTGAGTGCAACCTTGCAGAAACATTTCACAGATCAGGTATTCATTAAAATATTTATTTTTAATTTCATTCAAATGGTTCGTAACTGATAATATACCAAAAGGATTTCATTAAATAAACGTACTCAATGTATAGAGACTTTTAATATCGACATTTAATCATTGAATGTCATTTACTCTTGACATTTTCTTCTTTTCCTAGGTTTCTTTTGAATATTCAAAGTGCGCAAGACTTGTTGATTATCCTGAGATGAAAGGTGTTCGGCACAACAAACCTATTTTCCCAGATAATTTTTTTAACTGTTTAGAGAAATTGGAATTCGATGCAGCATGTAAAAGAGATATTTTGATTCCCTCTCATGTCCTTCCTCACTTGAAGAACTTAAAAGAATTGAATGTGCATAGTTCTGATGCAGTGGAGATAATATTTGACATTAATGATATTGAGATCAAGACGAAGAGAATAATCTTTTGTTTGAAAAAACTTACTTTAAAAGACTTGCCAAATTTGAGATGTGTATGGAAGAAAAACCTGGAAGGAACTGTCAACTTTCCCTATTTCCAAGAAGTGGTTGTCATTGGTTGTGGAAGCTTGGTAACATTATTCTATTCATCCCTAGCCAGAAATCTTGAGAAGCTTAAAACACTTACAATAAAAAAGTGTGAGAAATTGGTAGAAATAGTTGAAAAAGAATATGGAATGGAACATGGAACGACACTAATGTTTGAATTCCCTTATTTGTCCTCTCTAACTCTTTTGAGTATGCCAATCTTAAGTTGCTTTTATCCTGGAAAACATCATTTGGAATGTCCCTTATTATATTCGCTAAATGTGAAATATTGTCCTATGTTAAAGCTATTCACATCAAACTTTGACGATGGTGAGAAAGAAGGAGTTATAGAAGCTTCAATTAGCCCGGTACAACAACCTTTGTTCTCGGTTGAAATATTGGTAACGAAGCATTAACATTTTTACACTTTTGTGCTTTCTCTTCTTTTCATTTCCTTCTATAGCTTCTATCTAATATCAACTATATATTTTTCTTTTCAATTTGTTTGGCATCAATTGTTAGGCTTCTTCCAACCTGAGGATTCTGGCACTCAATGAGGAAAATATTATGTTGTTGAGCGATGCACGTTTGCCACAAGACCTTCTTCACAAGTTAAATGGTCTTCATTTGAGTTTTGAGGATGATAACAATGAGAAAGGTACTTTGCCATTTGATTTCTTTCACAAGGTACCCAATTTAGAAGTTCTTCGTGTTCAAAAATGCTTTGGTCTGAAGGAGATATTCCCCTCTCAAAAGCTTCAAGTTCATGACACAACACTTGTGATATTGAAAGAATTAAACTTGTTTCAGCTAAATGAGTTAGAGTGGGTAGGTTTAGAGCATCCATGGGTACAACCATACTCTGAAAAGCTTGAAATGTTAAATCTCCACAAGTGCCCTCAGGTAGAAAAATTAGTTTCGTCTACAGTGTCCTTCATTAATCTTAAAAGGTTATTTGTGATGAACTGTGAAAGGATGGAGTATTTATTCACCTTTGCAACATTCAAAAGTTTGGTAAAACTTGAGAACTTACAAATAATGGACTGTGAGTCAATAAAAGAAATTGCAAAATGTGAAGATGAAGATGGTTTTGATGAGATGGTATTTGGAGGACTGAGATTGATTGAGCTAAATTGCTTACGAAGTCTAGTGAGCTTTTATTCAGGGAATGCCACTTTGCAATTTTCGTGTTTGGAAGCGGTGAAGGTAATTAAATGTCCTAATATGGAAACTTTCTCTGAAGGAGTCATAAAAGCTCCAGCTTTATTGGGGATTCAAACATCAAAGGATTTTGATTTAACATTCGACGGCAATCTCAACATAACGATTCAGAGGTTGTTTCACCAAAAGGTAGCACTTCATTCCTCAAATTCAACTGTTATGTTTTAATATCTAACTAATTTTAATGATATTATGTTTTGATATCTAACTAATTTTAATGATATGACCTTGTTTAAGCCAAAACCTCATATTATTTACAACAATAACTAGTTTATTATTTTATATAGAGTTTTCTACATTAATATCATATCTTATTACAAAATATTTATAATATTATTTTCAACAATAT
>Ga0123341_1003541_pt1 | contig 13422 bp, 1 predicted proteins | sample Turbeapinknodule_FD_89959 | JGI IMG/M metagenome (GOLD analysis project Ga0123341, IMG submission 89959) | Root nodule microbial communities of legume samples collected from Mexico - Turtle bean Mexico pink nodule | ecosystem: Host-associated > Plants > Roots > Nodule | place: Mexico: Nepantla... | reverse complement strand
TATATATATATATACCATCAATTGAATAACATGATTAAATAAGATGGATTATAAATAATAAAAAAGAATAAGGTAAAATGGTATTAATAACACTTTAGAATAAAGATAGTACAAAATAAAGCAAGATTAGGAATAAAGATAGCATAAAATAAACAAATAATTAAATAAGACAACGTTAAGGATACTTCACCCAAGAAAAAGAATAGAGTGACACACATACTAAGATTAAACCTAGTACTTCTAGAATTTTTCTTATAATCTCTTTGCTTCTACCTTTATTTTGAAAAGATAAAGATCTCTTTCTTATCTTTTCGTATAGAAAAAAGATAAAACTTGTAGTTTTTTTAACTTTTTTATATTAATTCAATAGTTATTTAATATTGTTTCACCTAACCTCAAAATAATAAAATACTTAAATTACTTAATAATAATGTAATTTAAAATACCAAATTTAAAATATTATATTATAAGTCTGGGATATTAAAGAATCCCTCCTTCTTAAGCAACTATGCAAGAAGGGGATTGAAAGAAAAAAAAAATCAAGAAAATAGGTTGATCAAAAGAGTATAAAGTCTCTTACTAGTGAACTTCTAAATTCAAATAAAGAAAAAAGGTGTGACAATAGATCAACTAAGACTGGGAAAAAGTACATTTTTTTTTTCTTTTTATAATCCAATTCTCATCAATCACGTAGTGGACTTGTAATGAACCTAGTACATGGTGAAGTAAGTCTTGAGTGAAACAATTGGTCATTCTCGTAAAATGAACACTAAGTGAATACAATGTCTATGTTATAGTTTGGTTCCATTTTGTACTAAATTTTCATAACGAGAAGACAGATATTTGCATAGTGTGTCTTTCTTGTGTCTTGTATACCTATTTCTAGGAAGGAATTTGACTACAAATTCAATGCAGATGGTGTTCTGTCTTATTCCCTGAGGCAGAACAAAGCACACAAAGACAAACATAATTAAATTAAGGTACATAATTTCAATCTGGTAGCTACATAAATACATGGAGTGGTGGTAGCAACCAACAAGGCATTATTAAGACACTTCAACTTTGTTCTGCACTCTAAAATGTCCAGACATCATGAGTTTAAGCTAATGTATCAAACACAACCTTTTTTGTTTGAAAGAAAAATGTGAAACCTCTAAACCAAACACAGAGTTAATTGATGAAATTTTAAGCTTTAGGGGCATTTGGGTCCTCCTCTTTTGGTCTTCCAGTTATTGTAGCAAGGGCAAACCTGCTTGTTGCCATAAGTTCCAGGAGGCACACACAAGCACTTGGCACAGCACTTCTGGCAGAAAAACAGACACGGTTTCTTGTATTGCGTATTTGAACATCTACCTGTGCAGCGTGGGCCACATTCTGCAGTTTTGTGCATTCAAGAAACATCATCAGATTCCAAAACAAATACAAAAGAAAAAAAATAGAAAGAGAGAAGAGAGAGATATAAGTGTTGAAAATTTTTCAATCCAAGAATTTGTAGTTCGTAGAAAAGTGTTAAACTGATGAATAGCAGCTAGTGAATTCACTTGCAGAACCTACTGTATAACTACACTAATCAAATCTCTTCTTTTTAAACTAGTAGCTGTGAAATTTTTAACAAGATAATTGGTCCTCTGTTATTAGTATTACCTTGTGGTTTAAGACTGCCTTCAGTGATGCCACGCTGCAACTCACAAACAATAAGTTAATATAAAAGCGAATTGAGAAGCTTGTTGGAATAAAAATCAGCATGTGGGTCACTCAAGCAATCACTAAAATGTGTAGTTACCTGTTTTAGGAATGAAGGTTTAAAGTTCAAGGGTATAATTTCCATGGAAATTAATGCGTGGAAGCCAAAATATTGATACTTTTAGTCTGATGAGAGGCTTACAAATGTAAAAAAATATAGAACATCTAGAAAACTTCAGACATTGAGAATTTGGAAGTCCAACCCCTTAATTAGATGATAGTAAAAAAAGTTCCTTGGTAAGACAGATTCTAATTCTGCTTTCTTGTGATACTATGATTGTTACTGATTTGAAGAATTTTCATAGGAAAAAATTACGAGATTCTCACTAAGTAGATAGTCCCGTAAGATATATGAGTAATGTGATTAATCATTTCATCAAACCAAAAACAGAAATTCTCCCATTATAGCAAAAACAGAAGAAGAACTCACATTGGGAAAGTGGGTGGTGTTTTTGTCAGGCTGAGGAGGTGGAGCTAAGTGGGTGGTGTTTTTGTCAGGCTGAGGAGGTGGAGCTAAGTGGGTGGAGTTTCTGTGAGGTTGTGGAGCTGGAGCCTCAACGGTGGACACAACAATCTCTGCCTGAAAGCGTAATTATCGGAGTGTGTCACATAAATAAAGAAACCATGTACGATGATTTACACAGATTATGCATCCAAACCAGACGTTATGAAAAAGCATGCTGGAGAAATCTAATGATAGAAGAACAAAACAATAAACATAGGAGTTGAAGAAGCAACATTGTATTGTTTATTACTTATAGTCATAGCTAATGCACTAGCACATTCGATTCCATTCCTTAAACACGATCATTTTCTACTTTGTTGCCATTTCTGGTCAGAACAAACAAGATTAACAAACTAAATCAAGAATGGCATGACCCTACGCTAACTTCCTCTTGAAACAATGAAGTGTACTCTTGTGACCAAAAAATAAAAGAATTTCAAGTGGGAATTACAATGCAGAGCTTAGAAGTATCAGAGTAAGACTACTAAAGGTGAGGTTGGAGTTATCAGAAAATGAGAAAGAGAAACTATATGATTTGCTTTGGCTTACATGGTTTTCTACAAGAACAAGCAGCATTTGAACAAGGAAGAGCACAATGGTGCTTAGCTTTCTTCCCATTGCTTAAAATGTACCTCACACGGAGAAACTGTGAGAAGAAGAAATAGTGAGAAGTTGTGCTGTATTCAGAAACTAGTGCATATGAGATTTTGAGTCTATTTTATAGATGAAATGAGGCACTACATGCACTTAAATTAGCTATTGTCTTAGATGGCAAAGCAACACTCCAACCGTTGTTTTCCTAAAAAGACAAATACATTCTCTGCTTAGCAAACGCAATTACAATCCTTCCACACTTTCCACGCCATCCATTTTGCTAGTTGAATTATTTATGAGTAGGCATATATGTATGTATGAGTTATGTATGATTTCCTGCTTTTAAAGGTTGTGCATATTTGAAAATGTGATAGATCACGTTAAAAAAAATCATGTAAAAAAAATGAATTATCAACATGGTACTGAATAACTTTAGATATTCTGACACAATTCTTTAAAACAGATGCACAAAACATGTTCAGTGTGGTTTTTATTGTCACCTTGAAACCGAACATACTAGTAGTTTACCAAACCCTGTAACTTCTCAAATGAATGCACAAATAATAGGCAATATCATGGAGTTGAAAAGGATAGCAAATCTTAGTACATTGAGTGCATGTTTGTTTGAGTTTATTTTGGTGAAACAGTTACTTAAATTACCAGCATTCTGAAAAAAAATGTTATTTTCTAAAAGCAACCCTTTTGCTAAACATGCATTTTCAATCATTTCTTCTTAAGTATAATAATTGCTGTAAAATGGCAACCGAAAATGTGAATGAGTAATGACAAATGAAGAAAAGGGGTGAAAGATAAGAAAATGCCTTTTTAGTGGTGGTGAGTTGAACCACAAAGAGGAGCCAAAACCTATTGACAAGGGAGTTAAATGAAAATCAAAAGAAACAAAGAAAGCATAGTGAATAATTGCTGAATCTTACTACAAGTTAAAACTAGGGGCTGATGCAGTTGTTTCATGTGAAAGGTTAGTGTGAAAAGGACAGGTTTCCATCTCACATGTGCATCCCCATGTGATTTCCCAATGCAGCCTCAGAGTAACTAACTCAGAGTGTGACACAAGAACTATGAAACACCGTACACTAACCTCTCACCCTTCCACTGCCTTGTCCTTTATATAGACCTGCCACTATGAGAATCCTTTTGAGGAACAATAGAATTCCCGTGAACTAGTTTATGCATATTTGCTGTATTTTCTTTTACACCCTTTGATCTTGAAGTTGTAGCAGTTGTTTTTGCTGGTTTCTTGAGAAGTGACCCTCACATTTTGCAGCAATCCCTTTCAGCCATTGAATCACATCACATATCAAACAAATCTTGTGAAAATGTGTCGGTTTTTTGCTGCGGATAGAGATGTTTTGATCTTGGTATGTCATTGGCGATAGATACCATGTGGTCGCTTTTTATCACCGCTAGTCAAAAACATTGTTTTTATTATTATGTTAGGCTTAACTGTGCATTTTTTTTTTGTTATTAATATGTGGATATTTTTGCTTTAGTAGCTCAATTTTGATTTACAGAGTTTAAAAATAAAGAATTTTATTTTTATCCTTTTGAGAATGGGGTGCCATTTTCTATGCATAGAAAAATGTGGGAAGAGTTAACCGTCCATCTCAACCAGTGAGAAAGAAAGAGGGTTAGGTATTCAGTTTATTCCGTTGGATTGAGTGGTGAAGTAACATTTGTCTGTATTGAGCACACTTATAGAGGTCTTTGTTTTTGTCAAACCCATAGCGTTTGTGTCTATACTGATTCCATTTATGGAATTATAAATATATATTAACATTAAAGAAAATTACTATTCAATTTTTTTACTCCGTATTATTATTACCTTAAATCTTTACTTATATGAGTGATGAATAGTCATTTTTAAGTAAATTTTCATTCGATCTAGATATTTTAGTTATGTATTACTATCAAAAAGTTCATGAGGTTATAAAGGAGATTTTAGTTTTTTTTTTCATTCTTATTCATTGACATTTCACTTTTGAATATTTGATTTCTACAATGGAGTTTATGTAAAACTCTTTTCCAAGTCACACTCGTCTATAATATTTATTAGAAGTCAAACTATCACCAATTTTTCCTCATATAGTTAGAGGGACTTTTTCATAATCATGAATAACTAAAAAATATATGAATGACGTCTTTGTTACGAAATGGACTTTAAGCCTAACTCAACCCCATAAAACCGGCTCTTAGGGTTGAGGTTTACACTCACTTATATACAATGAAAGGCTCTAATCTCTAGTCGATGTGGGATCTCCAACACACCCCCCTCACGCCGAGACTGCCAACTCGTGCGTGGGACTATATATTTTGGGTGGTCCAATAGCGGTCCGATAGCGGGTGGCACGATAGGCCCAACACAAACACTCGCTAGGATAGGCTCGAAATGGCTCTGATACCATGTTACGAAGTGGACTTTAAGCCTAACTCAACCCCATAAAACCGACTCTTAGGGTTGAGGTTTGCACCCACTTATATACAATGAAAGGCTCTAATCTCTAGTCGATGTGGGATCTCCAACAGTCTTTTAGAAGAATAATAAAGCAATACAAAATAGGATTACAACTATTCACCAATAGACTAAAGAGAATATTTGGGTATAACTTGTACGACAACAACATGAAGTCAAGTTTTAGGTGTTATGTAATTATTTCAAAATACTAGTTCAAAATTGACAACCTTGAAAGTGAGGACAATCAACGAAACTATGATCCCTAACCATCAAATCTGACAAGACACTCATCAATATACCTCCAAGCATGTCAAGATATCTTCACAAATTGTTAATCTAGAAAAAGGACCCCAAACAACCTACAACAACCTCTACACCTCAATTGAATATTTTCACACACAAAAACAATTATGATCATTATCCTTTCACTCTCAAAGTCGTTGTAGTTAACCTCCACTCAAGTGGAAGTGTCCCAACATCAAGAAGTACAATGGATTGCTGACCTAGATGCATTTACAAACCTATATGATTAGGGTGAATCTTTTCTTTGATGACTTTGTTGTTCATTGTAGAATCTCCCATGTATGCTAACAACTTTATAGTGAAATTATACATTATCATGCAACTTGATAGACCAATTCCAAACAACTTTTTCAAAGCTTACAACACGATTTGTAGTTAGTCAACATATGATAACTAACTCAGTAATGTTGAACAACATAAAGTAAGGAGAAACATAATCACTCCACCAATTTATGGATTTCTTCGTAAAGACATCACTGTATTTTGGATCTTCACCTAAATGTGACCATGCATGCAATGTTAACAAGCTTGCATCAGGGTCTTTTTTCAAAATAACTTGTTCACTAATCCTACAAAAGGTATAGATGAGCTTTGATAACAAGTTATAAGGTATATAATTATAGAAGAAAATATTGAGATGAGAAAACAAATAAGAAAATGCATAGCAGTGTCCTCATTCTTTTCAACATTAGAAGCTTAGAGCAAAATGTGTCGACATGCGAAAACATATACTCTGCCTAGTGTGAGTAGGGATGTCATCTTACAAGAAACTTTCAATCTTGAATTACTACCAGCACCACCATTACTTCTTTCTCTTGTACATGTCAGTCACGCGAAGAGGTGTCGATACCACCAAAATATTGGTCATACCACCGAAGAGTGTATGCGAGGGTCCAAAATATAATTGAAGAATTCATATCATCTAAAACTCTCAATCATTTTGTCCAAAATGGCAATATAGGTGCAGGCTGAGGAAGAGGGGACAACCATGGTTGCGGATGAGGAAACTAATAGAATGACAATGTGAACAATCAAGCTCTCAACTAAAACCTAGAGTTGAATCAACATTGATGAACACAATTGTCAAAGTGTTTGCTAATGGAGGAAGTTCAAATTCATTTAGAAAGAGACACCTTCAAAGTAAACACAAATGATCTTTTTCAACTAAGATTTCAACCACATATCACATTCACTAATCATGACCTCACACATGATGACCCAGTTGTGGTCACAATTAGCATTTTCAACTAGCGAGTAAGGAATGTTCTCATTACTAAGGAAGTTCGATAAACATATTGCATTGCTCATCTTTTTCAAAGCTAGAAATCATGCGCACACTCATTAAATCATATTTGGATCCCTTAGTCGAGTTTGTTGGAGAAAGATGTTGGAAAAGAATGTGAGGCTAAGTTAAACCAATGAGGGTGAATTTGTTTTGAAAACTTTTTGAAAAGATTAATCCTTTATTAACTTCTTCGAAAAATTGTTCTTGTTAGAAAAATAAATGTAATTAATTGTGAAATTAAGATTGATAAAGATTGCACATAGAAAATTTATGTATAAAAGAGATAGAGAAAGAAAGAAAGATCACAAAAGATTTTATATTGGTACAAATCACAACAAGTCATACATCAAATTTATGTTATTCAACCTTAGAATAACTAGAATCCAATATTTTTATATGTTTAATACAAACACTTAACACATGTAAAACATATACAAGATAGGAAAACACAACAAGATCAACTCCTAAATACAATCAAGAGGATATGTTCAACCCTTGGATCACACCAAGAGGAAACCAATAAGTTTAACTCTTGAACACTCAAGAAGAAACCAACTGAAATTAATCTATCAACATATAAATGAAAGGATGTTACCCGAAATACAACAAAAGCATACACAACCTTAGACACAATTAAAATCTAGTTAAAAGAATTATTTGATTAATCTTTTAAGCACTCTTGGAACAACTCAAAAAGATCCCAATGAATGTTGCAATTTTTCTTTTGAAAATATTATCATATTTTTAAAAGAGTGAATCAAATGTTCTATTTATAAAGTTTTGAAAACGTTGATTAAAAACTAATTCAGAAGGGTTTAATCAATTATCTTAAGTCGATGATTGATTATTCTCAATAAAAGTTGAAAATCATTTAAAACACTATTTGATTTAATAGGTTATTATACATGTTAATTGATTATTTTTGCTTTTCATTTATTTCAAAAAATATCTTGAAACAATATTAATCAATTATTAAATATATTAATCGATTATTTCTTAGACCGATTAAAAGCATAGCTTTTTGTTTTCTATTTTAATCAGTTATCAATGTGGATAATCGATTATCCTATTTTGAAACATATTCAGAATAGTTTAATTAATTGTATTAAATCTTAATCGATTAAAACAAACTTAAAATATTTTTCACGTATTTAAACCTTTCAAAAAAATTAATAGGTTAATATTAAGATTTGGTTGTGTACTAAGTTGAGATTGTTGTAATTACGTTGTGCTTAAGACTCTCAAACACATGCAATAAAAGTTATAACAAGCAATACATCTTCATAATCAATATCTTCAAACATCATTATCAAAACATCTTCTCTTTGAGGATTGACATTATTCTTCAAGTCCAAAAAAAATTATACTCATGGTTGTATTGATCTTTTAACCACTTTTTGTACTGAAAAGGAACATCAGACTCTAATAATCTGACATATTAAAGATAAAAATATCGTATAATGTCCTCATTGGATGAAAGACACTCATAACACTTGATTCAATAGTCTCTACACAAAAAATGGTGATGAAATTTCCAAGGAAAGACAATCATATCATGACCCGAAAGCAACAAGAGAGTGTTATGCTTAGAACTTGAAAGTCATTCTCTATACTTAAAGAATAATAGAATTAAAAGAACAACCTATATAGAAATATTGGAACTCTCTAATATTCAATGGGATAAGAGAACTGTTTCGGCAAACAATGAAACAATATTAAGTTCATCCAAAAGGAGCAAAGTTCATTATAAGAAGAAGAGGTTGATCTAGGTTGCAACCCATTGGTAGGATAAATAAAGAGTCACACTTCAACATATTGAGGATGCTCTTTATCGTAACGCTGATTTGTTTGCTTGGAGTTTGACAAATATATCCTCCCTCAAGCCAAGCTAGTGGCCCAAAGAAAAAGAAAGCTCAAGGAAGCGTGTCACCAACTAGTAGAACATAAGGTTAACAAATTATTGAAATTTGATTTTATTAGGGAAATCACTTATACCACATGGTTTGTTAATATGGTCATGGACTAAAATCCAATAAAAAAAAGGATAATGTGCACTAATTACACAAAGCTCTACAAAGCATGCTTAAAAAATACATATCTCCTCTCGAACATAGTTCAATTGGTCAAAAAGACGACAAGGTACGATCTCTTTAACTTTTAGATGCCTATTTTGAGTACAAAATCAAAAAAAAAATCTCAATGAAGAAAAAACAATAGTTGTGACAAAATGAGCGAATTTTTGCAAACAAAGTCGTGTCCTTCGACTTCAAAAGTGCAAGAGCAACATATCAATTGTTGATGCACAAAGTGTTCAAAGAAATTTTTTTACAATACCATCAAGATTTATATTTACGACGTGGTCTTCAAATTATCCATTGTCATATTATACCCAACATATCAATAAATTCTTTTATAAGGTATGTATCCACAACATATAGTTAAACCCTAAACCCTAAAAAATGTGTTTTTTATGTAGTTGGAGGAAGTTCCACACATTTATGAGACGAGAAATAAAAGTTAATCCCAACAAGTGTGTCATTATCCTATCAATGAGGAGTCCAAATAATTTTAAATAAATTTAGCATATAAGCGGAAAGCTAGTTCCCCTCTTCATATTTCTTTAAAGGTTGGTACGACAAGTAAAAACCCTTTATTTTATTTTAAGGGCTCAAAATTTTTTGATTAGAATAGCAAATTGTTATAGTAAAGTACAATAGACTTCATTTAACCTGTAAAGTCCACGTCGGTGTGTGGTGAGACTAATGTAACTCTGTTGTGAGTGAACTAGTATAAAATCTTTGTGCCTTTTATGTTTTCTTTATCATTTGCTTTATAATTTTCTGCATATTATCCTGTACTAACAAGATAAATTGAAACAAAGGTTCTTTTTTAAAAATATTGATTGATACTTTTAAATTCTGCACATATCATGTAACCTATAAAAATCTCTTTTTTGTAATTCTTGATCATAAAAAACAATTAGTTAAATTTAAAAATAACTTGTTGAAATTAATTCAGATATTTATTTTTAAAATAGATTTAGATCTTTCCAAACTGTATTTATGATTTACAAGATTGTGTTTTAAGATCTGTGTATTAAAGATTTTAATCAATTTTTTTTTAATAAAAACAGATTCATTTTTTGTATAATTGTATTTTAATTATAAAATCAATTTGTTGTTTTTGAAAATAATCTGTTAAAATTTTGTCAAAATTGTTGTAAACAATTATTTGCAAAAATCTTTCTAACCCTCTTAAACTTAGTTTTTCCTTAATTCAACAATGCCAACGTGGCCTTCCTCATTCAGTTGTTACTAATAACAAAGGGCAATTCATGAACAGGGGATTCGAGCATTCGAGCAGTTACTACAACAACTTAAAATAAAGGACAAACTATCATCAATGGAACAACCACAAACAAATGATCAAGTAAAGGGGGTTGTCAATATTATCTAGAATGGGTTTAAGAAAAAGCTTAAACATGCTAAAGGTTTGTGGGAGAAGAAGATACCGAGTATCCTGTGAAAATATCATATCACCCCTCAATCTTTCACCAAGCAAACCCCGTTCAAACATACATGAGTTAGATGTCATTATTTTAGTTGAACTAGATGAGCTTCTTGATAAAGGCAATTGTTTGAAAAAGAAAGTAATAATGCTAACTAATGACTTAAACTTGACCTAATCCATGAAGTTTGAGAATAAGAAAAGGTACAAGAAGAAACCACAAAGAATTAAGAATTAAGCAATTGATGATATAACACACAAGTTCAAGAGTGAGTCTTCCACAAAATTGACTTGCTAAGAAAAAAAGCTGAAACTAGGATGGTCCAATTTGAATTGTTGATTCATTGTATTATGAAGCATACAAGCTAGAAGAATTAATCAACAAGTTCATTCTGAGAACATGAAATCCAATACATTTGAAAACTTATTACAGTTACGTAAGTACTCTTTCATTTGGTGTACTATTTTTCCTTGACTAGATTTTTATTCCAAAAGGATTTTTCCCAACGAGATTTTAACAAAAATATATTTCCAAAATACCTAGCTTCTACTATATATTATATATTATATTATTGATAAATCATTAGAAGCAATCATTAGAAGCGTTCATATATATTTCTATTCCAATTAATAGTGCAAATATGTTTAGGTATTTTATCTCATTAAATTGGATAAAATTTTATGTTAAGGTAAAGATTATCAAGTCAAAAAAACAATTGAAGTTAAAGCATGTGAATTCGAATAATTTTTTTATAAACTAAGGAGTATTAAGTTGAATAAATATTTTCGTTAAGTTAAAAGATAGCAAATCAGAAAAATATTTCTTTAGAGGTTAATTAGATTAAAAAATCTTAAAGTTAAAGATTATAAAGTCAAATAAATATTTTCATTGAAGCCAGAAATTATCACATCGAATAAATATTGTTGTTAAAGATTAATCAAATAAATATTTTTATTGGAGATTAATTAGATAAAAAAAATCCATTAAAGCTAAAGTTATCGAGTTAGATAAATATTTTTGTTAAAAAATATTAAGTTGGATAAGCTTTTTGGAATAAGTTATCAGTTTCAATTTTTAAAAGTGGGATAAAAACTTTGGTCATGCAATCAATTCAAAATGAACATTCTTGACATAACAAGTTAAACTGAAGAGGAAGATGTCTTATCATCTAATCACCCGTTAAAACTCCCTACCTTAAGGTTACGGCTAAAAAAATAGCTTGGAGTATAATCTTTTTTAAATCCTCTTCATAAGCTTCAATGTATAGGGACTAGCTTAGCAAGTTTGGTCTTTAACAAACCTCAGTCTTGTTTGATTCTTCTACATTTTCTTTAGTGTTGCAACATTCTCCTCAACAATCTTACATCTTTACTTCGTCTCTTATAGTTTCTTCTTGACCTCCTCCACTTTTGTGGTAAGATTTTTATTATTTGTGTTCATCCCTTCTATGTTTTCTCAATCAAAGATTATAGTTGCACTAACATCTTATTTTTTTACCTTCGGCAAACACTACAAGCTTCTGATTTGTCATAATCTTTTTTAGCTATTGAATTTTAATTAATATTTAGTTGTTATAAATAGTCATCTCTTTCTAGTAGCACATGATTATTATGCATTTCGTCATAACTTCATAGGGATCGAAGCATCTAGTTTAACCCATAATCTTTAGAAGTTCAGCATGAAAAATTAACTCTTTCCATCTTAACTCGATTGGCTTACTTGTTGACATGATAGCGAGTTGGTATCAAGTACAAATATGCAACATTAGAATACTTGATAGTCTATGTAACTCATGAGAGCTTCGTAAACTTAATTCGTAGACCTGACTCATATATTAGTACGAGTATACATATGAAAAAAATATATAGTACCGTACTAATTCAAAATTTCAACACCATAATTAATCAAAATAGTAAACAATAGTTTCATAATTCTAAAATAACTAAGTTTAACACACATGACTATTATATAAGTTCAAATTACACCAAATACATAAGTTCATACAATCACAAAATATAAATATCTTGAAGATTTTGTCTCTAATCCTCTAATTATATCATCTCCAACATCATTTTCTTCTTCATCACCAGCAAGCTCTTCCTCAAATGATAAGTGAGATCATCAACATTGGCATCAAAAAATATATTATCAAGATCAAATGCAACTAGAGTTGAATTAGCTGAACTTGGTACAATTAGGTCAACATTTTCGCCATCGCCCTCACTTTGAATTTCCTTAACCTCAACATTATTTCCATCTTCAATTATTCATTCATCATCAGATTCAATATCATCAAATGGAAAAGCAAAAAGTTTTTAATTTGTTTATTCTTGAGCTTTGAGTTATAGATGACATAAATCAAGTCATTTATCTTTTTCAAATGCAAACAATTTCTTCTTATGATATGAAATAAACAAATAAATATTAATTTTTAAAAAATATATAAGCCAAAATATAAAAAATTTAAAACCTCAAAGAAACATGACAAACTAAAATTACTATTTCAAATGAACTTCAATTATGCTCACACGTAGAAGAATTACAAGTTAAGCTCAAAACTTAAATAAAAAATCCCTTAAATTCCGGAATTCCATCCCTAAACATCTCCTACCATTTTCTTGGAAGCATAACTTTTCTACAATCTTTTGCATTTTTTAACGAAAAAAGTCATCTAGCATAATGAATGTCAAGAAAAAAAAAATTCTTTTTTGCAACATCCTTGACCAATTTTCTCATACATATATGCAACCATTATTTTACCTCAAGATCATCATTTATAAAATTAGCTTCATAGTGCAAGTAAGGATTAAGGTAATATGCAATCACATATGATGTTGATGTTAAATTTCACTACAAGAAAATCATGAAATAGAAACCAATTTTTAGAGACCAAAATAATTAGTTACAATAGTAACTAAATTAGAGACCATTTATAAACTAAAAAGAAATTTGGTTTCTAAATTAGTTTCTATTATTTTCTATTATTGTTAAATAGTTTCTAAATTGGTATC
>Ga0123341_1003540_pt1 | contig 13422 bp, 7 predicted proteins | sample Turbeapinknodule_FD_89959 | JGI IMG/M metagenome (GOLD analysis project Ga0123341, IMG submission 89959) | Root nodule microbial communities of legume samples collected from Mexico - Turtle bean Mexico pink nodule | ecosystem: Host-associated > Plants > Roots > Nodule | place: Mexico: Nepantla... | reverse complement strand
TATGAATTTAATTTATGAAAGTATTAATTTCGGTTTTATGCTTCAGTTTTTTCTTAAGAAACATTAATAGAAACTGTTAAGGCACTCAAATTCGATTATCAATAAATTAATTGTAATTCATGGAAAAAATTATTTATTTTAAAAGTTCTTTGTAAAATACTGTCCAATAATAATTGAACTTAATAATTTTTTAGCTTTTAACTTTTCCAACCAAAAGCACATTTCACATGTACTTTGGTTGCAAATTTTGGTTTAGTTCTGTTAAGCAATTTTTTTGATTTTGTTTCCGGGTCAAGCTATCCGTTGAACCGAACCGATCAGATCAACAGTGTTCTTCGTCATCTCAGGTTTTGAGTCCTATTCTCGCTGAAGCTACTGGTTCTGTTTTCAAACACCATTTGTGAGTAATTTTGCGTTTTCTCCTTTATATTTTTATGGCTTGGATCTTAGATTGTATCAATGATGAATAATAAGATGTTTTTGTTCTGTTTCATACGAGTAGTAACTGACTTCGTTTTGCCCTTTCAGTTGTATACAATTCTTAGTTATACAATAGCCGTTTCTTGGGGTACTCGTCAGATTGCAATTGAAGTTTTCATTTCATGTTCTTATATTTTGCATTGTTGTTGGTAGTTTAATCTGACCATTGCAAGGTTATTTATATTTATTGACACTTTCTTTAAAAAAAACTAATGAAGTTTAATTTATAGATAACATCGAAAATGTCTTATTGAGAGAGTGGGGAGGACGAGAGAGACTTGTTATCTAAGTAGTGTATTCTTATCATATTCTAGTAATGCTTTATTGAGGTAATTGTGGTTCTTTTTCTGATGTTTGTTTTGTTGTTGACTTTCAGCAATGGCATCCTTAGATATTCGTTCACTGCTTGTATTCTCAGCCATTTTTCGAGTTATTTTGATTGTGTATGGAGAGTGGCAAGATGCTCATATGGAGGTTAGATACACTGATGTTGATTACCTTGTCTTTTCGGATGCTGCTGCTTTAATGGCTGTGGGTGACTCCCCCTATAAGAGAACCACTTATCGCTATTCCCCCTTGCTTGCTTTTCTTCTCATTCCAAATTCATATATTCATCGCTCCTGGGGAAAGTTCCTTTTCTCAGCTTCAGGTATGGTCAGACTTTTGAATCTGCTAAACTGTTTTTCAGTTACCTAGTTCAAGCAAGATTATTGAACTATATGTGGCAGTAATTTTGCATATTTTAGATATACTAATTTGGCTCCTTAAGAATGGGGGGTACACTTTAGGGACAAAAGCGCAGACTAGAGTGGGTATACTGTTAATTGAAAAATCAACAAAGTGAACTTCAACAACTTTATGATTTGTTATATTATATGTCTATGAATGTTATCACAGTCTCAGACATTGGTTTTCCAATCAACAGTCACAAATTTGCAGTTTTGTCTAGCCTATTGACAGGGTAGCAAATTGTCTTCCTTCCCTGACCCAAGGAGTATGCTTCAATATGCAGACAAATGGGTAATGACGTTCAAGTGAGTTGGATGGGGAACACATACAATAAAGGGTTTAAAGTATTGAATGTAATGGCTTACTATTAGTCAACATTAAGCCTGGTGACTGACCCATGGTTGGAGGGCAGGAAAATAAGACAAGTATTGTTACTGGATAAAGTATGATCAATTGAGTTAAGGCTTCAAACAAAGTCACTCCCAAAGTCGGAGATAACTTGCCCAGAGGCATTCGTTTGGACCGCAACCAATGTAGCCTTATGTAGTCAAAGAGAAAAAAGTTATTTCCAACAAAACCAAAATAATGGGAAAGTCTAAAAAAATTGTGTTAGACTTGGGACATTTAGAAATTTCCATTATTTGTGAATTTAAGTGACCATTCCACTTGCATTATTTCAAATCAATATGCTGTTACATTATGAATATGCTGAATATTCCAGTCATTACTCCTAACCCAATGTCATCTTATAAAATGCAGATATACTTGTGGGATATTTCATATATTATATTCTAAAGCTACGGAAGGTTCCAGAAAATATGTGCAACTATTCTGTCATGGCATGGCTCTTTAATCCATTTACCTTCACCATTGGAACACGTGGGAACTGTGAGCCTATTGTTTGTGCCTTGATATTGTGGATCGTGATCTGTCTTTTGAAAGGTATGGTTCTGCATCTGTATTAACTTAAATTGATGTAGTTGGACTGTTTAGTTTGTCATCTTTTAATCTGTAACACTCCTTAAGTTCTAAGAGCTATACTAGTTTAGATGATTAACTGGTGGCCTTCTCCGCAACATAAAGAAGAAAGAACTTTTAATAATAAATTTTACAATCTTTATTGAAGTGTACAATAGAGAATCTATCCAAAATAGTTTTCCATCTTCCCATTTTTCCAAACTCTGTCCACTGAAAAGAAAAATCTTTTCATTTCATTCTTTGCTCATTAGTTTTATCTTCTACCAAATATTCTAAAAGCTAAAAAAACTAGAGATTCTTTGGTACACTGTTTTTAGCAACTAGTTGCTAACTTTTAGCAGAAAATCAAGCCATAGAAGGAGAATGCTATCAGCCATGTTGTGGCGGCAAGCTGTAAATCCGCCACTAGTTTCTGCCATGGTGCTGCATAAAGAATTTTCAATAACACTGGCAAAATCACATCAAAATCGAATTGTCGTGTTCGGCCTGCTTAACTCTTAAGTAGAAAAAATTGAATCCTGATTATCAACTCTAGCTTTTGATCTAGTGGTAAACACTCGATCCAACAATTGGTATCATAGACAAGGTCATGAGTTTGATTCCCAAATGAAAAATGCTGAGGAGGAGATTGTTGCAAGTGACATCAATTGTTCTGTGGTGTAGTAGGCAAGGTGTGCCAAGTCATTATCGAATTGTGGCACTTGGATTGCTATGCTCTTAAGTAGAAAGAGTTGCACTCTAACTATTAGCTATAGTTTTTGGCCCAGTGGTAAGCATTCAATCCAATATGTAGTATGCTAAGTTTCACTATGGTTTCACTATGATGTATATTTTATACTTACTATGGTAGTATGCTAAGTTTTAGAGCTACATAGCTTAAAATCTCTGGCTCTATCATTGTTGGTTGATACAACAATGAAACCTTTTTTCGTAAAAGGTATAAGCATTAGATATTTGCCTATCTCTTGGTGCTTTGATGGTATGCCTTTTTCCCTCTGGTTTGCAGGTAACGTGTTACAGTCAGCATTTTGGTATGGACTTGTTGTCCATTTCAGGATTTATCCTATAATTTACTCTATTCCTATAATCCTGGTTCTTGATCCGAACTTCTTCCCATCTGATCAGAAACCTGTCTTAAGGAACTGGAGTGCTGTTAAGGGAGAGAGACCCAAAGCTAGGAGTGGCTGGCATAATTTACACTATCTATTTAAAAGCATATTCACGTGGAACAGGCTGATATTTGGACTTGTCTCAGGATTGGTTTTCCTCTTTTGTACTGGTCTTTTCTACTGTTTATACGAGTGGGAATTCCTACATGAGGCTATGTTGTACCATCTTACTAGAACTGATCCAAGACATAACTTCTCCATCTATTTCTATCACATATATCTTCATTATGGGCATGACACTTCAGTGGTGGAAAAGCTTATCTCCTTTTTGCCCCAATTTTTGGTTCAGCTGGTTCTTATCTTCTGTTTTGCACAAGATTTGCCATTTTGCATATTTGTGCAGACCGTGGCCTTTGTGGCATTCAATAAGGTTTGTCAAGTTACATTTAATTAAAGTCCTGCATGTAGACTTTAGCGAATCAGATTGTTTATTTTCAAGCATGGTCATATCTGTAGTTGGAGGCTTGGAGGCCTTTTGTTAATGGCCTCTTTAGCATGTTTCCTTATATTATAGCGTAGCTGATATCTGTATATTTTGCAGGTGATTACAGCCCAGTATTTTGTTTGGTTCTTTTGCTTGTTGCCCCTAATACTTCCTTGGAGTAAAATGAAACTTAGATGGGATGGGTTCTCTTGCATTCTTTTGTGGATTGGGGCTCAGACCCATTGGTTGATGTGGGGTTACCTGCTTGAGTTCAAGGGTAAAAATGTCTTCTTACAGCTTTGGGCAGCAAGCTTACTGTTTCTAGCAGCCAACATATACATCCTCGTCATGATTATTCGTAACCATAAATATGCTTCAGTTTTCAAAGCTTTAGAATATGCTAACTCCAAGAAGGCAGCTAAGCTTGAGTGAGTGACCTTGACACTGTAAATGATTTCAATTTTTATACTTGTGCTTGTTACATGTTGCCCTCTTCTGTTTTTGGAAGTTAACAATGCAAGTTCATGACTGCACTAGAAGTTGAGAACCAACAATCATGTCAAAAATTGTGGATTATTATATTTTAAACGTGAACAAATTGGTGAATCAATGCATTCTTGTTTTGATAACCCAGTAGTTTTTTTCTCAAAGCGTAATCTTAATCAATGAATATATATTTATCACTGTCAGCTGTATGTTCTTGATCTGAACTTGTAGAATTGACCTCAAGATCTTTTGGGAAACTCTCCTTTTTTCCCTTCGCTGTATTTGAAAACATGTCAGTTACAAATTTGTGTTTAATCAAGGGTAAAAATTCCTGTCAAGTAACCCCTGAACCTGAACGAGTTTTAAGGGACAAAACTTGTTCACTGGTTTTGTCCCTAAATGTAGATGGTAGGGCCAGTTTGTCTGACTCTGCAGTCAAGGAGAAAGAGTAATTTATTTTATGAAGGAAAGGAAAATTGTAGCTTACCCAATACCCATCATTGCTTGAAATAAAAAATATATCTTCTCATCAATTTAGACTTGAAAGTTTGAGCAAACTTATTCCCTCATATTTCTATGCACTCTTCCCACCATAAAAGGTGATAGTAGTTTTTTATAGTTTAATCGTGTAATATACATTATTAATGTATTCCGCTATTGTATAAAAGCTATAATCATCAACAAAATCATTTTCCACTCCACTGTTACATAAAACATCAGAACATCCCTAATGGTTAAATTGACAGGATTGTTGGAAATAGAGCAGTTGCTGAATATATTATTAGTTCTAGAATAACAGAGATACAGATTTTAAGAGTAAAGAAGCTAATAGGAAGCATGGCAAAAACATGCATATCAAACCCCTTCAGGCTTCAATTTCATACTGCTGCGACATTTTCTTGATTACTGGACTATGTAATACAAGGTGAAATTTTACCCAAACAATAATGCTAGACGAGAATTGTCATGAAATGAAGATAAAAAAGAGGATGGTATCTGAGGTATGCCATGTGAGATATGGTGTACCTAAACAACATCAAGTCATTGCTCTTTGGATTTATTATTGCTTTAAAGGGTAGCTGAGATTCGTCAACTACAACCTGTAATAAAGGTGAGGGATGTTCTCATTTGGGAATTTGTGTACTGGTCCGTAGCGTTGTCAAGCTCAGGCAAAGCTCTTAGTTGAAACGAGACCACACATTGATATGAAGCCACACAGAAAACATTAGTGGCCAAACTTCAGGGCTCGTTCTACAAATATTCCACCAGCCTTCTGATGCTGCAGATTGTGTATGGCAGAATGTGGTGAGGTTACAAACAAGGGACTTGTTGGGAACCTGCTTCTATGAGCTTGTGGTTTTCTAATGTTGAAACCCTAGAGGCCTAAGGCATGGTTAGACTAAGGTTGTCCTGAGGCCATTGGAGCGAAGTCATATCAGACAAATGGCAATCACCTCCAATGCCAAAAAGGTACCATGATTCCTGCAGTTTCACATTTTTGGAACAACTGATCGGTATCAATATGTTTTTATTTTGTATGTTTTAGCAAATTGGTGTAAATGACCTTAGTAGTTCCTAATTTATATGGTCAGTTAACTATATATTAGCATAAACTAATGAGGGATGAGATTGATATGAATGCTTGTGATGAAATTTAGACAAATATGCTGATGGGTAACTTGAAGTATCGGAAATTTTTGTTTTTATTGGATGCATAATCTTGTTGCTTGAAAGATGGCTAGAAGTTCTTAAATATTAGCAGGCCTTAAAACTCGAACTATCTAGTGACAATGGAATTTCAGGCAATATATAATCCATACTGAGCATGAAATGTATCTCAAGTGTTTCTGTTGAATTGCTTGTTCATTGATCAAAATGACTAATTTAAATAGCATATTCAATTAAAATAACTACATTTATTCTAGCTAGATAGAAAAAGTTCAGGACTGTATTGTAATCAATTCTTATTATAGAGGAAGACAAGAAATCAACTAGATTTGTGTACTGTCGGAAATGAGAGAAACCTGTACTAAGTTGTCAGTCAGTACGATTGGTCTTTTTTATTATTTATATTGTTTACGAACTTGCGTGTATTCTTTGATTAAGCAGTAATTGACTAATTTTTTTGGTTTCTTTATTTTTTTTTCTAGATGGAGAGGGAGATAGAACAGGAGGATACCACACGTAGCAATCAACCTCGTTATAGCAGGATAAATTATAGAGGGGTAGTCACTATTTTTAATTTTTTATATAGTTTATATCATGTATACTAAACACATTTATATTAACAATTATCTTAACAAACAATACAAATATATAATGTTTTCTATATAGGAATAACTAATCACTTTGTTTAAATCTACTAAAATTTGTTAAGAGTTATAACAACCATACTTAATATAGATGCATTACACAATATGCAAGAACTGCATGCTTTGACATATTTTTATTGCAAAGTTTCTCCATACTTTATTCACAAACCCACGTGAACCCTTTTTTGCTTAAACAATACATAGTTGGATCCAAATACAATGTAAACAAAATAGTCTACTCATTTATCTTATAAAGAATTTTAGTAATAATCAAGTTTCTCAAAGATAAATTAGTGATTCTATTAATAATTTTCTCAATTCACTTATATTTTCGCTTAAATATCATGTTGATACATTTTTTAAGTCTTATTAACATGATTTATTATTTAAGTTAAAAACCTTAAAAAATAAAAGAAGAGAAGTTATCACAAAGCGTACATGTTGTTCCTAGCATGGTTTGAAAAGTAATATAAGTGTGATTTTAGTTAAATTAATCATTTATGTGGAATCTAGAAGTTTTGTTGGAGAGTATAAGTTAAAATTGAACTTGAGGGTGTTAGTTACAATAAATAAATTATGAATTACTTAAAAATGTATTCAAAGTCAGAAGAAATGGTAATTGATTTTGGAAAAAGTTTACTTAAATATGGTATCATAGTTCACATTACAACCAAAGTAAGCTTCATAAATATATTCATATTAAATTAAAAAAAAAAAACAAGTAAGATAAGACCATAAGTTTCAGGCATATTAAAAAAAAGAAATATATTTGTACTTCACATTTGGTTTAGTCTTGGAGTTGAAGTTGACGTGGATTGCTTTGGAGACAGACCTAGAATGTTATAACACTTCAAAATTTTAAGTGCTTAAAAATAATTTCAAAGACCAATCAGATAACACTCATATTTTAAGAACATCAGGAATACTTGACTACTTTATTCTAATTCATGACTCTGTCAATTTGGGATCCAATTTACATAGTCATTGAAAAATTTAGAATTTAACTTTGGATATAATTTAATAAATTAATTCAATGAGTTTATATTTCATTTATATACTCTAGTTGAATCGATCTAATGGGTTGACAATGTGGTTAGGTAGTTTACACTTTCATTTTATGGGGATGATCCATAGAAAGAAGATCTCATGTTCCATTCTCATTGTGTAAAAAAACTTGTTAGGGGGATGATCCATATAAAGAAGATTTCATGTTCCATTCTCATTGTGTAAAAAATCTTGTTAGATGTTAAAAAATTTGGCAATTTTTTTTCACCTCAATACCTTCAACTATTTAAACTTTTTTAAGTGTGAAAAGTCAGTTTTAATATTTTAAAATTTTTTAAATAACTTAAGTTTAACCTTACTTTTTTAAATAACTTCAGCTACATGTCCATATCACCATACCTTCCTTCTAGCATCAGTGTTTGAGGGAACAATTCCATCATTTGAGTTTGTCTAAGAGGGTTTGATGGGTCTTGAACATCTTCCATCAGGATTAACGTGAAAATTTGTAATGCGAAAATAATTTTTTTTAGTTTTATACTCCATTTTTGCATGTGATTTTTTGGATTTTATGACTTAAAAGAAAAAAACGAACGAAAACACAACCATCACCAATAAAAATACCACAAAACTTATCTCAACCACCAACGGTTATCATTAGTCACCACTAGCAATTACCACCACTTGAAAATAAAGAAAAAACACTAAACTCTACTTTGTTGGAATTAAAAAAAATATGGAGTTGCATGGAGAATTTGCAAACAAAATTTGATAGCTTTTGAAATTTCTCGATTTCTCTTCACTTATAATTTGTAAAGTATCCATGTATAATTGTTTTTCAATCCTTTAATATAATTGAGATGTGTATCTAGATTAATTTCAGCCATACATTTTTTAATTGAAACATATGCTCTACCCAATTGATTTTAGTGATCAAACAAACAAGCAATTATTCTTTCAGGAGAACCACACAGCAGCAGCTGGGCAAAATAAATTCAATAAAGTTTAGGAGAAGGTTATCCATAATAGCCCCTGCTTTTATTTTTAGGTTAAATTTAAAATTTGAATTGTACATATCATATGACATGAATTTATACATTAGAACAACGTTAAAGTAGTTTTACCTATAAAAATGGTTAAGAATAGAGATCTTTTAATGTAAGTTTATCAAACTGAAGTGTAAGTTTGTATCATAAGAGGACTCAAACAAAAACTATTGTTGAGTGCAAGGACTATTTCATGTAAGAACCAAAGTTTAGATTTTTTCATATAAAAAAGATATTAAGTGTAATGAGTATTTTTTTTGTATTGAGCCTTATTTTCATTAGTATATTTTCAATTCATTCTTATTTTTATTTTGTGACAATGGAAGAATGGAACTAGACTGAATGCTGTGTGTTACACATGGCAGGGTTCTTAACACACCAAAGTGGCTGAATGGGCTCTGCCCCTATTCCTCTGCTTACCATTCTGCTTCTCCATTCATTCAGTCTATCTGTGGCTTCTGCATATCTCTTCACACCCTTTTCATCCCTATTTCCTGACCACAGTGACTCAGCCATTGCAGAAGCTCTTGGCCAAACTCTTGCATCCAAAACAGTTGCATCAGATTGTTCTGACCACAGTGCCACCTCCCCACCCAAAACCAATTTTGCTTCTTCCTCATTCAGCCCATATGTTATGTCATAGTTGTATATGGTTTGCCATGTCTTGAAGGGTGCACACCAAGAGCCACCGTTGCCTGTGCTTCCATCTTGCTTGTCATAAGCACTATTGTTTCCAACATAGGTGCCATGTCCACAATCCAGATAATAGAAATCTGCAGATGACACAATGGTTCGGTATCCTGCAGAAACTATCTTCTTAGTGTGATTATGTCCTTTGAGCCATGTCTGCAAAATCACATGCTCCTTTGGTAGGATTGTGGATGGCACATGGACTGTTTCATCTAGCAAAACATCTTCCCAATAGATAACAGTGCGGTTGAGGGAAACAATGTAAGGGAGGGTGTTGTTGATATACTTCTCAAGAACTTGGTTGAGGGTTCCACCATTTGATAGATGTTTCTGAATTGTGGAGTCAGTTTTCCAGCAACCTGGTACAATCTCATCAGTACCCGAGTGGAAAAATGGTTCTGGAAACAATGTGGTTATGTCATGTATGACATTCTTTAGGACTTTGTAGGTCTTGGGGTTTAAGGGGTTCAAATGTCCTGTTCCTGGTTGTGAAGCTAGCCTGTCAGACCAATCACTTCCAGCTGGCCACCAGAACATGTTGGAACAAGTTACAATGTCAGGGTGGGCTAATGCCCAAGATGCTGTGTGCCCTGCAGATATGCAGTTCATATCAATCAGTAATTAGCATAATTCTCAAAACTTCTATCTTGTGAAGCTAAATTATGTAAAAGAGAAAAAGAAAATGTTTGGTTTTCAATCAACATGGTATCACTGCTAAAACAATGTTCTAAACTTGGTAATCATACAAAAAGGCCTAGTTATATTGACCTTATGGTTACATTATTTTTAAGTGAGGTTGTAACTGCGAAGAATTTGACATTCTAATGGTAAGCTGCACTTCAAAATCCTTTCTGCTCTGCCAATCATACTTCAATTAATCACCAATCGCTTGCCAGAGAATTAGCATTGTTATGGTGAGTTGTATCCTCAGGTCCTTCTTGCTTTGCTAATATACACTATATTTCAATCACTGTTCCTAGAAGCATAACATTGTAGTATAAGGAAAAGGAGTTTTGAAGTCTTCTTTAGTTTAATATAAGGTATTTTTATCCATACACACTTTTAGGAAAGAAAAAAATAAGAAGGAAAAATTAAATTAGGTTTTTAATAGGCTATAATTTGCATGCATTAATTAATTTTAACTTTTGGAGAAGCTGATTTCACTTTTCATTCTTATTTTACTTATCTAGAAGAATTTATGAAGACATTTCTCCAAACATCATAAAATGAGAAAAAGAAAATACTAACTCCTAAAGTAAAGTTCCTGCCTTATCAGCAATGAAGCTAAGGATCATAGAAGAAGGAGGAGTCATTTAAGTAACCCAATAGTCATTATAGTGGGATCCCCATTCAGACATAAACTCTGCAAACTGGTTCAGACACATTAGTAACAAAAATTGCTCTGTTGTGCCGAATGAAGAGATTGATCTTCCTAAACTTGTAACATTTTTGGTTAAAAAGAAAGTGTCTTCCTAACCTTGAATGAGATGCATAAATTTTTGGTATCATCATTATACTATTAAGGGTGTGTCTCTCAACTCAACTGCTAATTGTTTGAAACTCTGACAGAGAGAAATATTTTCTCACTTTGCCAGTTGTTTTTACAAACACACAAGCATCATAAAGTAAAAGTCAGCATGAATTTGATAGAAACATGCTTTTTAAGAAAAATGAAAAGAAGTAGAATGAATCCTCTCAGTGTTCAAACCTTGTGTCTATATCTCTGCTTCCACATACATGATTAGACATTAAAATGGTGCAGATATACAGACACAAAACTTGAAGATAACCTTTCAGATGCTAAAACATGACATGCCAAGAAAATGGTGCTGCAAGAAATTACAATTGATTAATTAGTCAACCAATTACTCACTATATACAAAAGTTTATTTAAAAAAGTAACACCATCTAACCATACTCTTATGTATACATAGACCACAACTGTATGAACAAGGAATTTGATTATCTAGCAACAATAACTTACCAAGTTACTCTAATTACTGTAATTTACCAAAAGCTGGTTTGATTCCTAGAAAAGACCAACATGGGGGGAGGAACAGCTAAGTAATCAGCCAATTAATCAATTCAGCACCGTTTTTCAAGTTAGGAAAAATTTCTAAAGAAAAGCCTCCAAAGTAAACGAATTTGTTTCTAACCAGGTGTGTCAATCTCAGGAATCACACGAACTCCATGATCAAGGCCAAATTCTACAAGTGTTTTCACATCCTGGGGTGTGTACACCATGTGAGGTGCATAAGCTCCCTTTTCAGCCAACCGAGGCTCTGAAGGCAGCACCAAAGGGAAAGATTCTGCGTCCGTGAGATGCAAGTGGAGCACGTTGAGCTTGTTCATGCTCATGGCTTCCACTGTCCTCAACAAGTCCTTCACGGGGTAGTAGTTCCTTGCAGTGTCCACCATGAGTCCACGATGAACAAACAGAGGAAAATCCCACACTTGCACTCCCACTGTAATCTGTGTAGGGTTACCCCATGCAAGCTGGGAGAAAGTCTCCAAACCTCGCATGGCACCCCACACAGTCTTTGCAGTGAGAGTGGCATGAGAAGGAAGGATGGAGAGAGTATAGGACTCGTTTACACCATTAACAAGTCCTGCATGAGGGTCCACCACTGTAATACTCAGGTTTTGCAGTGGTGGAAGGTCCTTGGAGATGCTCACTCCCAGAGGCACAAGAGGGTGGTGGTGTTCGGATTTGAGGAGGCTGTGGTAGTGACAGATGGCGGCAGAGAGGTGCTTGTTGTGGTGGATGGTGGTGGTGATGATGGTGAAGGAAGAAGATAGGAGGGTGGTTTGGTATGGTGGGGACCATGTGAGGTTCCTTGGTTTGGGCCACACATTGATGCTGCTGGTTGATGCTTCTGCATTATTGTTCAACCTTAAGCATGAGAAAAGTAAAAGTAGTTGAAAGAAACTTAGAAGCAAGATTGATTCTCCTTGCATCATCATTATGTTGCTGTAATGTGATTTAGGGGAGTAGAATTTCTTAAAGGGTGGCAAAGTGGCCCGCTAAAAAAACGTGGCGGGTTTAGGTCCGTCCCGCATAATCCGCAGTTGGGGTGAGTTTGGGGTGAGTTGGTCCGCATAATTCCCATAATTTTAAAATGTATAATTTTTTTTTTACATCCTCATATTTTCTTCATGTAACCTCAGATTTTACATTCAAAAAATTTTAAAAACATCTTATTACGCATGTTTCATGAAAAAAATATTATGAAACCATTTACCTAATGCATCTAAATAAAAAAAATTCAAAATTTATATTTAAAAAAATATTTCTTATGCGGGCTGACCCGTAGGCCCGCGGGCCAACCGTTATGCGAGGCAGGTTAGAAAAATCAGCCCGTAAATTTTATGCGGGGCGGGCCAACCCGGTCTGCTTTTTGCGAGCCAAGTGCGGGACGGGCTTATGCGAGACGAGCCAACCCGCATTGTCACCCCTAGAATTTCTTATCTAATAAAGATTTTATTTTACTTTTTTTTGTATAAAATATTTATTAAAATTTATGCACACATAATTTTGTGTAAGTATCATCTACAAAAACCTATTTGTGTTGAAAGAGAAATGATAGATTTGTAAGATATAAAACTTAAAAAAAAAAAAGATAAAGAGAAAATAAAGAAGGATATGATATCGATGTTTGTTCAAGAAGAGAATGTGAATTTTTACCTTATCTAATAATATAATGTTTTCAACTTACTTTAACTTTGTAACTAACTTATCCAAGAAAACTTTGCTGATAAAAAAAAACCTTATCCATTTTTTGGAGTGTGTGCCTGGTTGGATTGGTCAATGGAAAAATTGGCATTAAGAGCAATTGATCTCACAAAATATTATTTTACACTTTTAAATAATTTTAATAGTATAATAATATATATTATGATTTTATATTAAAAATAAATTAATGTTTTTATCTTTTTGTGATGTCAAATGAATGCATTTTGTTTTTTAGTATCACTCTTGATCCATTGGGAAGAAAGTTGCTAAGAAACAAACAAATTTTATTGGAAAAATAAACGAATCTGAATTGTTTTATGTAAATATAATGTCTTATTATTATTATTATTATTATTTATTAGATTATTTTTCT